>Ga0209337_1001747_pt1 | contig 16280 bp, 29 predicted proteins | sample LinPmetageLP53_FD_184044 | JGI IMG/M metagenome (GOLD analysis project Ga0209337, IMG submission 184044) | Marine viral communities from the Pacific Ocean - LP-53 (SPAdes) (version 2) | ecosystem: Environmental > Aquatic > Marine > Oceanic | place: Pacific Ocean | collected 2010-02-08
TATCATGCTTTTTATGCGATTGTTGCACTAATGCTGATAATGCAGTAGAATAAAAAATATTAATTATTAAGGAGGAAAAATAAAATGAGAAATTTTGTGTACGAGTGTGCTTGTATAAGTCTGGTCTACTTCAATGGATTTTTACTGTATTATAATCTTGATTTACTTTTAAAATAAGGAGTATTAAAATGAAAATTGCAATCAGTTTTCCTTTCGAAGAGTTGCGAACTTTTGGTTGGAATGATGGCGATTACTTTGATTCAGTTCAAGAATTACTAGATAAAGGGTATGAGAAGACTCAGATATGGTCGGTCGTTTCAGAGGGTGATTGCTACACTACTGGCCCCTCACGTCACTACATAAACCGTCTGGGCTATATCGCGACTAAAGAACATCATGATAACAATACCTACTATGAGGAAAAATCCTATGAATGCTAAAGATTTTATAAAAATATTGGAAGATCAAGGTGCCGACACATTTGAGAAAAAAATAAATTGTTTGCGCGATGGTGAGTTTTTGGCATCGCTCAATTTTTATGTTAACCAAGATGTAGTCGATGACGCGCATAATATCGTAATTAAAGAAATTAATAAGGAATAATTATAAGATGAGAATTGATAAAGATAAAACAATGAAAATATTAGATTTTTTTGAAGAGATGTTTGGTGGAGATTCAGAAAAAGCAGCAGCCCATGTTGCAGTTGTCTTAGAATCTTTGTGTGAGGAGCCTGACCAAGCAAAAAAATTACTAGATGCTGTCTATGCTAAAAAACCTATTTTTGACCCGCAAATAATAGATGATTTTTATGATATAGTTGAAGCAGGTGAAGATATAATTAAAAAAAGAAGGGGTAATATATGAAAGGGCCAGATATAAGTAATCATAAAAGTAATGATAAAAATTATTACAAAAAGTTAATCAAAGAATTAAAAATTCCTCAGCGGGAAGTGTGCTCTTTTTCAGGCATAAGTCTGCGTACACTAGCATACTACCTGTCAGGGCACCATACGGTGCCTTACGCATGGCAATTTTTAATCGAATCAATGGTAGAGGTGGCTAATCGTGAAAGAAATTAAAAAAACTGAGTGCAAAAAACATCACAGCAGAAAAATAAAATGTTCTACTTTTAGTAAACAAGAAAAAATAGATCTAATTAAAAAAGTGAACAGTCAAGAGTATATGGATGCTTTAATACATAAACTGATTGGAGATGGCATATGACCGCCAAAGATAAAGATAAAAAAGACATTCAATCATCGAAAGTTGTCGAAAAAAAGATGTGGCAATTGCGTGTGAGGACACAAGATGAAGACACTGTATGCTCGACCTGTGGAGCAAGAAGTGTCGCTAACTTTTGTGCTCCTTGTCGATTGGAGTAATGCATGAATGAATTAGATGATCTTTTCAGTCACGAACTGAATTACCAACTAGAATTAGATCTACGAGAAGAATACGAGACTTTGCTTAATTCTGATCCTGATTATCATCCTTGGTTAGATAGTTTGAATTCTAAAAAAAAGGAGTAAAGTATGAGTTTAAATAATATTTTTGTCTACGGATCTTTAAAAAAAGATTGTAGAGACTCTTATCTTTTGAAGGACCAAAGAATGCGTGGTGATGCCGTTTTAAGTGCATCTCACAATTTCAGAATGGTAAATTTAGGACGATTTCCTGCGATTTTATCTAATCAATCTGATGAAATTTCACAAGATATATTTGGGGAGGTCTGGGAAGTTGACCCTTTTGCTTTTGAAAAAATAGATGACCTTGCTGATTATCCTAATTTTTTCAGTAGAAAAGAAGTTATATTAGACATAGGTAAGCTGAGTAAAATTAATCATTTTTATCTCAGGTGTTGGGTATACTTTATTGATGTGGATAATAAAAATGAAGATGAGAAAAGATTATACGAATATGGTGATATGGCTGATTTATTATCTGTTCCAAAGGGTGACTGGTAATATGAGACTATGAAGCAAGACCTAAAATCGATTGTTTTAAGCTTTGGTGCTGACTTGGGATTAGATGATACCGACCGTAGTTTTAAGTGTCCACAATGCGGGAATGGTAAAGGTGACTTTTGTATTACTAGGCTAGCTTCAGGCTTAGTTTATAGGTGTTGGAGAATTAAATGCGACTTCAAAGGATTTATTAATTCTGATCCTGGGGATTGGTTTCCTACTAAGATTAACATTAAAAACAACCTTAGATATCCTTATGAGAACGACTTAGAAAATTTAAGTCCTGTAGCTTTCAAATATTTGAGCGATACATTTAATTTAGAATTATCGGAAGTAAGATCTAACCACATCTTGTGGTGCCCAAGGACCAATCGAGTCGTTTATTCGGTTTTGAGTAAGGCGGGTAGCATTCTTGGTTATGTCGCAAGAATTTATAAAGATTTACACATGCATAAGCTTAGTAAAGATACTCCTAAGGCCAAAACTTATTGGATAAATAAAAAAGATACTACACCAAGCTTGGCTTTTCCTTATCATAAGCCCTTGAATTATGTTAATAAAAATTATGTTTTGGTCGAGGATATCCCAAGTGCCATAAGAATAGCTAGACACGTTCCGTCAGTTGCTTTGTTGGGTAACAGGATTCCTGAGAACTCTTTAAATTTTTTATCTGCTTACCACATTTTTATAATTTTAGATGCTGATGCCACATCGCAGTCTATAGCACTAGCAAAAAAATACTCTTTATTTTTTCAATCCTGCAAAATTATTGCTATTGATTTAGATCCAAAAAACATGTCTGAAGATGCTTTAAGAAAAAATATTATAGACAAAATAGTATGAACTATTTTTTATTAGTTATGTCTAAAATTATCTTATTTATTAACTAAAATACAAGGTTATATATAATATTGTGAAAGTTTACGATAAAAAATTGGAAGGTTACTTTGGATTAGATATAGGAATGAGCAGTCCTGATGAAGATGCCGTCCAGTATTCCCTTGCTACGGAATGGTCTGAAATAAAGACCACTGAGCGAAATATAAAAAATAAAAGCAAAGTAGCCATTATCAATGGTGTTGGTGTGTGGTATGAATTTAGTGAAGATTATTACTTTTTTACTGTGGAGACAAAATAATATGGAAAAAAAAATATTAGCTACAATAATAGTTGACCGTAAAGCATTTGATCAAATAGCTACTCTTAGTGTTGAAGATTCTTTTAGTGACCCTGGAAAATATATATATAGCTTAGTTTCTGAATTTTATTCTACTGATAAAACTGCAAGGTCTGTTGATATAGACCTTTTAGAATCTAAAATAGAACGTGAAATACCTAAGCAGTATGGGCTATATAAAAACATATTAGCATCTTTAGAAGGTACTTCCTCGGCCTCTAATTTAATAGAAGAGGTAGTTGAGTTAAAAAAAGAGGCTATTGCTAGGGAGTTATCTTCTACTTTATTAACGCCTCAAAAAAATGGTGTTTTGGATTTAATGGATGCCTATAGAACCGTAGAAAATACAGTCAAAGAAGTTGATGGCGATGATAGTTTATTAATATCTGCTGACATTGGTGAGTTAGTCGAAGAGATATCTTCAAAGAATAAAATAGAATTATATCCTCAAGCTTTACAGGAGGCAACAGGTGGGGCCTTACCTGGTCATAACATTTTAATATTCGCTAGGCCAGAGGTGGGGAAGTCACTGTTTGTATTTAATTTAGCTGCGGGTTTTTTATCGAAAGGACTTAAAGTATTGTTTATAGAGAATGAAGACCCTGCTAAGGCTACGCTATCTAGATTCGTTTGTAGGCTGTCTGAGAGGACTATATTTGAAGTATCTAAAGATCCTAAGGGCACAGAGGCCTTAATAAAGCAACGTGGCTATAACAATCTTATAATAAAATCAATGGCTCCAGGAACATTCAGAGAAATTCAAAACTTAGTCGATGAATACAGCCCAGATATAGTAATTATTAATCAGTTGCGTAATATCTGGGTTGGGAAAGAAGGTCGTGTTGAGCAGATGGAAATTGCTGCTACACAATCACGCAATATGGCTAAAAAAAACAACTTAGTTATGGTTGGGGTGACCCAAGCGGGTGATTCAGCTACGAATAAATTACAGTTAGAAATGGGAGACATTGACTTTTCTAACACTGGGATGCCCGCTCAAATGGACCTCATAGTTGGCTTAGGAATGAATCATGAATTCGAAAATAAAAACTGGAGAATGCTTAGTCTGCCTAAAAATAAATTAAGTGGTGTACATACTTTTTTTCCCGTCATGGTTGACCCTAAAACTAATAAAGTGACGGCTGTATAATTTAAATTGAAACTTAATTTAAGTTACATAGTCTATAATATATTATATATTTACTAACTACTTTACATAAAGTATATATCTATAATATAAATAGAATAAGGAGGTTAAAAAATATGGGTAGTGCGCCTGACTTTGTTATGAACCCTGATCCTATTATTTATAGTTCAAATAATTATTTAGTAGTTGACTTTGAGACTACAAATTTAAATAAAGGAGATCCAATAAACGAAGTTAACAAAATTTTATTGCTTGGATTAAAGAGTTCACAAGATAAGCTTTGCAAAGTATTGAAACCTACACCTAAAAATATTGAAATTTTCTTAGAAAAAATTGAACGAGCTGATTTTATTGTGGCGCATAATGCAAAGTTTGAATGCGGTTGGCTAAGAAGGCTAGGGGTTGATTTGAGTAAAGTGCAGGTCTTTTGCACCCAGATTGCTGAGTACACAATAAGGTCCAATAGAAAAGGCGGTCTCTCTCTGAGCGATTGCCTCAAGAGAAGAGGTTTAAGTGGTAAGGGTGGCATGATATCTGCAATGATGAGGTCAGGAGTGTGTCCTAGTGAGATGCCAGAATCCTGGTTAGCTAAGTATGCAGCAATAGATGTGCGACAATGTGAGAAGTTATTTCTTCATCAAAGAATTACTCTTTCCAAAGATAACTTACTAAAAGTCTTTTACACTAAATGTTTACAAGCACCTGTACTGGCTGACATTGAATTCAACGGAATGCACCTCGATAGCTTTGAAGTTAATAACATATATCAAGACAAAAGTACTGAGCTAAGGATTGTTGAGGACCAATTAGACCAGATTACTGGTGGTTTGAATCCTAGATCAAACAAACAAATGTCTGAATATTTATACGATGTTTTACTTTTTCAAGAGCCTAAAAATTATAAAGGCGAGACAATAAGAACGCCAAAGGGAGAGCGCACCGCCTCTACAATTGCAGTTGCAAGCTTGAAAGCATCCACTACCAAACAAAAAGAATTCCTAAAATTAAAACAAAGACAGGCGAAACTTAACTCCCAAGTAACTAAATCATTAGAAAAATTTCAGCAATGCTGTGAAGAGGGCGATGGAATATTGCATGCTTCTATTAACCAGACAATAACCGCCACAGGGAGATATAGCTCTACGGGTAAAAATTATGCTTGCCAATTTCAAAATATTGAGCGTAATTTTAAAAAGTTATTTAGAGCACGAAAGCAAGGATGGTTGATTGGTGAGGCAGATGAAGCTCAGCTTGAATTTAGAGTTGCGGTATGGTTTGGAGATGACCTTGAGGGTAGAAATGATATTGAAGGCGGAGTAGATGCTCATGCTGACACCGCTAGAATTATAAAAGTTCCTAGACAAGAAGCAAAAGCGCATACGTTTAAGCCCCTTTATGGGGGCACGTCAGGCACAAAAAATGAGCGCAAGTACTATAAATTTTTTAGAGAAAAGTTTGCGGGGGTTACGACTGAGCAAAACTCCTGGGTAGATACTGCTCTAATGACCAAGGAATTAACACTGGCAACTGGGCTAAAGTTTTATTTTCCAGATATAAAAATGACATCATCTGGGTATGTTGAGGGCAATACTAATGTAAGAAATTACCCTATACAGTACTTGGCCACAGCAGAGATAGTGCCTATAGCATTGGTATATGCCTGGCATGTAATGAAGGCAGCTAAGATGAAATCATTTATAATTAATACAATACATGACTCCATAATAGCGGAAATATCTCCCGATGAAATTGCCTTGTTTGAAGGAATTATGAAAGATAGTTTGGAAAAATTTCCAGTCACATACCTTAAAAGCCTTTATGGTATTGACTTTAACGTCCCTCTTGGTGCCGATATAAAAAGCGGTACTCATTGGGGAATATAATGAACTTAATAAAAAGTATTAAGTCTAAGTAAAAATACAATAATTTTAATTAGGAGAGACTTATGAACACGATAGAGGGCGTAGTAGAAATAATTAGAGTTGGTAGAAATGTAGCAATCCAGATGGCTGATGGATCTTGGTATGGTGCAGGTTTTGATGCTACTAAGCTACCTTTTAAAGAAGGCAACACTATTAGATTTGGATATATTGAAAAAGGTGTTTATAAGAATATAGACATGAAGACCATAGAGATAATGGACGCTACGGAAACAAACAATATGTCGGCACCTGCACCTACAGCTTCAGCTCCTCGTGCCCCTGCACCTGTCAGACAGACTATCGCTGCGGGTAGAGATGATTATTGGAAGAACAAAGAGAAGGAAGACCTCGTAAAATCTAAAGAGATACGATACTTAGCTTGCCTTAGTCGCGCTACTGCTACGGTAGACTTATTAATTCAGCATGGTGCTTTAAGTTTAGGTACTGCTACTAAAAAGAAAGTTGATACCATAGATGCTGCTATAGCAGATTACACCAGTAAGTATTACCTGGAGTCAGCAGAAGCTCGCCAAGGGTCTTTTGACGTAGTTAATGACGAGCAAGGAAAAGAGCCACAATATGAATAATATGGAAGGCAATTATTTAATTACAAAAGATAAATATTTAGAAGAGACAGAAGACTATGTATTAGTAGCTAGGCAATCAGAAGACATAGATACTAATCAAAAAGTTTATGCGATTATTAACAAGTTAACTGATGTAATTGAATATGAAGTATCATTTTTAGTTCAAGCATTAGAAGGAGTACAAGACATGCAAAAATTATTGGATGAATATAGAGCTAAGAAAAATCCTAAAAGATCTGCTGCTACCTTAAAAATTCATTAAGCCATGAAAGCTTTAATAGATGGAGATATTCTAGTTTATAGATGTGGTTTCGCTGCTGAAAAAAAATGGTATTTAACTTCTGAAGGTAACTTTAGATATAAAAAAGAAGTACCAAAAGGTGCGACTATTTATGAAGTAGAAAAAACAATAGAGCCTGTTGAAAATGCTCTTACTAATGTGAAGACAGTAATTACTGATATAGGGAAACAGCTAGCAGAAAAGTTAAGTGTAGATAAAATTGACATTGAGGTTTATTTAACTGGCCAAGGAAACTTTAGAGATGCACTGGCAACAATAAAGCCATATAAAGGAAACAGAGACAGTGATCATAAGCCTCATTGGTATACTGAAATACAAGAGTATATGATAAAAGTATGGGGTGCTGAAGTAGTAGATGGTATAGAGGCGGATGATATTTTAGCTGATTTACAAAATGAAGAAACTTGCATAGTATCAACTGACAAAGACCTGGACCAAGTAATTGGATGGCATTACAACTGGGTAAAATCTGAGTTATATTACATAGGAGCAGAACAGGCAAAACGTTTGCTTTACAAACAAATCCTTACAGGAGACTCTACTGACAACATAGAAGGCATACCAGGCTGCGGGAATAAGACAGCAGATAAGATACTTGAAGGTGTAATTGACTATGAAGAAGCTGTAAGAGACGCTTATGAAAACTTCTTTGAAGGCTCCGCGAAAGGCTCAGAAAAATGTAACCAGTATCAAATGACCTGGGAAGAGATACTAAAAGAGAACAGAGCTTTAGTAACTTTAGGAAAAGTAGAGGAAGTATGAGTGAACTATTCGCATTACTTGTAGGAATATGTAGTATAAACTATTGCTCATTTTCAGTAGAGCATAGAGAAGATGGAGACTGGTTAGCTGTTAGTGTGTATGACAAGAGGTCAGAGATACTAGACAGAGTTTACTTTGATGTATCAGCTTTAGAATTTGATATTATTATTCGTGAACAATTAAAGTTAAAACCTAATCTTCCTAGTTGTTTAGGAAAGACAATGGTGACTAATGATGACAATAGTTAATAAAATATTGTGGGTGTTATTTAACATATTGTTATTATTTTTAGCTATAATACTAATTATATTATTTTAACATCATAAATATAAAAGAGGCACTTTCACATGCACAAAGCTTTATTTAGCAGCAATAATGACGAATGGGAAACTCCTCAATATATTTATGATATGTTAAATGATGAATTTAAGTTTGATATAGATGTGGCTGCTTCTTATGAAAACAGAAAATGCAAAGAATACTTTTGTACAAGTGAAGATGGACAAATAGAATCTGGATTAGATCGTAAATGGTATGGTGATGTATGGTGCAATCCTCCTTATTCTAAAGGACTGCAAAGTAAATTTATAGAAAAAGCTTATCAAGAATATATTGCAGGAAATACAAAATCTATAGTTATGTTATTGCCAGCCAGGACGGATACCAAAGCTTTCCATAATTATATTTACAACATAGCAGACATTAGATTTATTCAGGGAAGGTTAAAGTTTGAGATAAACGGAGTAGCTAGCAAAAACTCTGCTCCTTTTCCTTCTATGATAGTAATCTATAAATAAAATAAAGGAGATTAATTAATGCAACTTTTTCAAGATTATGTTCACCAATCTAAGTACGCCAGATACCTAGAGGACCAAAAAAGGCGGGAAACTTGGGGTGAGACAGTGGGTAGATACACTGATTACTGGCTTGACAAAGGTTTACTTACAGATGCAGACATTGATGAAGTACATGACTCTATATTAAGAAAAGAAGTCATGCCCTCTATGAGAGCTATGATGACATCAGGTAAAGCTTTAGACAGAGATCATGTTGCAGGTTACAACTGTGCTTACATGCCTATAGACACTCCACGAGCATTTGATGAAGCACTATATATACTATGTTGCGGTACTGGTGTTGGATTTTCAGTTGAGCATAAATATGTAGATCTACTTCCAGTAGTAGCTGAAGAATTTTATGACACAGACAGCATAATTACTGTAGCTGATAGCAAGATAGGTTGGGCTAAGGCATACCGTGAAATGATTGCAATGCTTTACTCTGGACAAGTTCCTAAGTGGGATGTGTCAAAGGTACGGAAAAAAGGAGAAAGACTTAAAACATTCGGTGGTAGAGCTTCTGGTCCTGAACCTTTAGAATCTCTATTTATTTTTACAATAAATATATTTAAAAATTCAAAGAAACGTAAACTGACGAGTCTAGAGTGCCATGACTTGATGTGCAAAGTAGGAGATATAGTCGTAGTAGGTGGTGTTCGTAGGTCAGCGATGATTAGTTTGTCAGACCTTGAAGATTCTAGCATGAGAACTGCTAAGTTTGGATTTTGGTGGGAAGAAAACAACCAAAGAAGTTTAGCAAACAACAGTGCAACGTATGAGTGCAAGCCTGGTATGAGTCAGTTTATTGATGAGTGGAGAGCACTTCATAACTCTCGTAGTGGAGAGAGAGGAATATTTAACCGAGAAGCTGCAAAACGATTATCCCCAGAACGAAGAGATACTAACCATGAATTTGGAACCAACCCATGTTCAGAAATTATCCTGCGGAAAAACCAATTTTGTAATTTGTCAGAAGTAATAGTTCGAGAAGACGATACCTTAAAGTCTTTAAAAGAAAAAGTAAAAGTAGCTTCTATACTAGGAACCTTACAGTCTACTTTGTCTGACTTCCGCTATTTGCGTAAGATTTGGAAAACCAACACTGAAGAAGAGCGTCTTTTAGGAGTATCTTTGACTGGGATATGTGACCATGCGGTGTTAGGCAATCATCAAAGCAAAGACCTACCTAAATGGCTAGAGGAGATGAGAGATGTTGCAATCACTACTAATAAAATTTGGGCAGAAAAACTTGGTATACCTGAATCAACTGCAATTACATGCGTCAAACCTAGTGGCACTGTGTCTAGTCTTTGCAATACTGCTTCTGGAATTCATACTCGTTTTGACAATTACTACATCAGAACGGTTAGACAAGACAACAAAGACCCATTAACATCGTTTATGATTGATAAAGGTGTTCCGTATGAGCCTTGTGTAAGAAAGCCAGATTCTACTACTGTTTTTAGTTTTCCAATGGAAGCTCCCAAAGACTGTAAGACTAGAAATGATTGCAGTGCTATAGACGACTTAGAGAGGTGGTTAATTTACCAGAAGCATTGGTGTGAGCATAAGCCAAGCGTTACTATTAATGTTAGAGAAGACGAGTGGATGGAGGTAGGGGCTTGGGTATATGCCAACTTTGACCATATGTCGGGAGTATCTTTCCTACCATATGACGGAGGAACTTATAAACAAGCACCTTACCAAACAATTAATAAAAATAAATATAAAAAGCTATTAAAAGAATTTCCTAAAAATATTAAATGGGCAGACTTAGAAGAGGAAGAAGACAATACTACTAGTAGCCAGGAGTTAGCTTGTACTGGTGGGTCGTGTGACGTATGAGTGTACTAGAGAAATTATGTAGTGGGTATATTAAACGTATACATATGGATATGCACAAGATAAGGAAAGGTGAGCAGGATGCTGTGACTGTTCAGACCAGTGAAGGTAGCATTAAATGTGAAGAGGCTATCATTAATGGTAAATCACGAGTTGTGTACCATCCAGATAAACCATTGTCCTGTGGAGCCAAAGCATGGATAGAAACAAAAGCAGAGGTAGTATTAATATGAGCAAAGATCCTAATAGTAGTTACTATGACCAAGGCGGTATTGAAGTTTTAGATATTATAAAAGCTAAACTCACAGCAGAGCAGTATGTGGGATATCTTTTAGGTAACTCTATTAAATACAGTCTTAGGCTTAACTGGAAGGGCAACAAGGCACGAGATGCGGAAAAGGCAGCTATTTACAGCAGATGGTTTAATGATGCTATAAAAGAGCTTACAGATGTACCTATGTCGGAGAGGCGAGTAGGCACTTCACGTAATTCTGCTTGGCAGGGAGTTACTGAGAAAGAGTTTAATAGTAAATTAAATGCAGATGTTATGGAGCAAAATCATGCTAATTGGCCTTACAGATTGTTGTAATGAAAAGTAAAAAAGGAAGTCCTCCTAAACCGTATAGATCTTGGTTTGAGTATGAGCTATCAAAACAATTAAAGGGCACTGGTGCAAAGTATGAGAAGTTAGTATTACCTTACTGTAAACTTCACACTTATAAACCAGATTGGGTATTGCCTAATGGCATAATAATTGAAGCTAAAGGTAGGTTTACCTCTCCAGATAGAGCAAAACATTTATTAATTAAAAAGCAACACCCACAATTAGATATTAGATTTGTATTTTTGTATGACAACAAATTATATAAAACTTCAAAAACTAGGTATTCTGCTTGGTGCGAATCTAATGGTTATAAATATAACTTTGTTATAATACCAAAAAAATGGATTGAAGAACCTTCTAAAAAAATTATTGTAAATAATTTAATAGAAGCGGTAAGTACATAATGGAGAATAAATATGGATAATGAATTTTACTGCTATCGATGTGGCAACAGTTCAGATGTCGGAATAGAATTTGAAATAAGCAAGTGTAAAGACTGTGGTGAGGAAGGGTTACTGTCTATTATTACTGCTTTAGACCTTCTTAATGACTTGCATTTGAAAGGATTATTGCCATCTACTAAGGAAGAAGACGGTAATGAAGATAATTTTGATGATTTTGAGGAATAAATATAATGAAGTATAACACCACATTATGTATTGGCGATGCCCATTCAGAACCAGGGCACCATGACAAAAGATTTCAAGCTCTTGGTAAGTTTATTGTTGATAATAAACCAGACAATATAGTCCAAATGGGTGACTTCCTAAGTTTAGATTCTATTAATTTCTTCGATAATAATAACCCCTTGATTAAAGAAGGTCGCAGATTAAAAGATGATATAGATAAGGGAGTTAAATCCTATATCGCTATGATGCAACCCATATATGACTTATGGGATAAGCAAACCAGGTGGAAAACAAAAAAGTATTCCCCAAACTTATACTGGCTCCTAGGTAATCATGAAGTACGCACATACAGGTATACACAAGATAAGCCAGAGCTAAGTGGCTTTATTCCTGAGAAAGATTTTGTGGGATGCAAGAAAGATGGTTGGATAATTATTAATTACAGAGAGTATGTTCATATTGAGGGTACTGCATTTACTCACGCCCCAATGAGCAAGAGAGCTAACAATCCTATTGGCGGTGATTATGTTGCTAAGAAAGCTGCTGACCAACACACTGGAGCAATTGTCTTTGGGCACACACATAGATTTGGAGTACACACTACTAAGAGAGCGTCTGAGGAGGGAAAAGAGCCAGTCATCCAAGGGATTAATGTAGGTTGGTATGGAGATTACGTTCCTAGCTACGTCAAAGGCAATGAGGCCCAATGTGATTGGTGGTCAGGATTAGTTATGCTAACTCACACTGGTAACGGAACAGTGGACATAGCACAGCATGGTATCGATAGAGTTAAAGCGGAGTATTTATAAAACATGGATAACTTATATAATTGCTCAGTATGTGATGTAGATTTTGACGAGTGCGCTGAAGGTGGTATAGTAGGTGATTTTGGAATATTGCCAGTAGCTTTTTGCCCTACATGTTTAACTTGTATGTATGACATGGTAGAACAAATGAGTGACCAAGATGAGTAAATGTAAAGACGTTTACAATCAAATATTAAAAAGAATATTTAATTCAATGAGCATGGTTAATAGTACAAAGGCTGAACAGAAAAAAAGCTTACTTAAAAAACAATCTAAAAAAAATGTCAAATGATTTATGCGATAGCTGCAAAAGAAAAGCACCATTAAAACTAACAGTTGGTTTTCAAATGTTATGTGCAGTATGTATGCATGACCAGTGTCAGTACCCACTCATGGACGCTTTGGAAGAGAAAGAAGCTCATGAGATGAAACAAGAAGCACTTAAAAAGCTAGCAAAGGACTTCCATAAAAAGTTAGGTAGAAACAAACCAGATAAGTAATATTATTCTCCGCGAGGTGACTTATCTTTTACTCTGTCAAATGATCTCATAGAGCCTAATCCTAGCATTCCCATTAGGACTGCACTAAGTTCTTGCCACTCAAGCACAGGTAGTATTGATATGTCGATATTTATTTGGCCTAAAGCTACTAAGAAAAGTAGGAATGGTTGTACAATAAATTTATAGGCAAAGGCACTTCCACAGACCCACCCAATGAATGGCCTCCAGCCTGACTTAAATAAGTTTGAGCTAGCTGCTTCTATTTTATTAATTTCTATTTGACCACTGAGCTGGGTTACATAGGCATTTAATTGGGCCATGTTTCCTTCTTGTTCTAAATTCTTTAGCTTAAAAATTGCGTCAGCTTTAGCTTTTGGATCTGGTATAAACTTATCTATAATCTTTAAACCAGCCGTTACTGCATCGCCTATTCCAAACATAATTAACCTCTTCTGTTATATCTCAATAATTTCTAACATAAACCTGTTATCGCTCTTGGTGTATTCCATAAACTTTTCGTAAGCCCTACGACTCTGCTTAACCATTTGACCAGGCACATCTCTTTCGCTACCAATAGCAATACAGCCTTTTACATCTTTTGTGTAGTTGCCAATGTGTATTTTTATCTCAGTCCTGTTAGGAGTGTTCCTAAGTTCATATGCTGGATACTTTCCACGATGGTAATAATCAAGTTCAACAATATACTCACCTTTTGGAATACAGCTTATATTTTTAGCGTTATCCTTCCAAGGTAGTTCTAAAGTGTGCACATGAAAGTTATCGATGGGGTTAAACAATCTTCCCAAAGTAACCTCATCATTTAAGTAGTCTCTTAACAAATATAGTTTCATATTAATCTTTGTCTTTTAAGTTTTCAGGTTTTATCCATACTGTTGTATCAGTATCGGTATCATCATCATCGTCATCAAACGGTGCTGTCAGGTCTACTATTTCTTTTTTTTTAACGTGATGCACTGTCATAAAACTATATATTCCTGTCCAACCTTTTCTTTGGGCGTGACCTCTCAGAATGTCGTAAACCATCTGATTTAGCAGTGCTACAAATACACCAGTAACAATCGTAGCTTTTAAGGTTAGTGGTGGTATGTCCAATAAATGCTCAGATACTTCCTGCAAACTGTATTGACAAAACGCACCAGACAATAAACCAATCATAAAGCTAAATCTGTATTGTAACTTTACGCTATATGGCTCTCCGCCCGATTTGTAATTTATTCTTTTCCAGTAGATAGTCATAGCCATAGCTAAGACACAACCTACTATAAACGGAGCTACAGCTAAGGCTGTATATGCATACCAAGGTATCTGGCTTACATTTGAACCTAACATTGCTGCTGTTGCTTCTTCAATCATTGTGTTATTTCCTCATTTTAAATTAAGAGGCACACAAAGACCATGTACTATCACATAATCTAATAACTATGCCTCTAATAGAACCTCGTAATCATTATTTTTTTATTCTTTTGTATTGAAAATAAAGACCTATTAGACCAATTATTATTCCTGTTATTATTCCAACAGAAGATATTGCATCGTTGTTAGTTCCTAACCATCCTACTATAGCAGAGCCTAACCCAGTGCTTACACCTGTAGCTGTTACAATCTCTGCTGGTACTATAATTTGATTTTGCATTATGTTCTGTCAATAGCTCCAATTCTTGTTAAATATCCCTCTAACATCTTACCAACAATTGGAATATTCCTAATCATCTTAACTAAATTATCAGTATCTTGCTCTGTAATTAAATCAGCCGTAGCCTCAAGTGCATCCGCACCTATAGCTACAGAGGGTGGAGTAACTTGGTCAACTGCAACATCTTTAAGCTGTCCGTTAGATAATTGTTTAGCCGTATAATTTGAAACTCCAAATACTTTAAATAAATTAGATGCTGCAAGAACAGCTAAGTTAGGATACTGGTCTAAATAATTTTCTAAAGTATCTTCTCCAGAAATCCAACCATCTACTGATTTTTTTAAAACATCTGACCCAGTGTTAGCACTAGATACAAGAACTCCATATCTAGCTAAATCAGCCATACCTTCAACCACGTTACCTTGTTTAATTTTCTTTACAGATGTCTCACGAACTAAATCAACTTGCTTTAGCATAAAAGTCTTTAACTGCCAAAGTATTCTAAGGTTAGGATTATTTAAATATAGTTTAGGCATTGACGACATAACTATTGGTTGAACGTCTAACAAATCAGTAAAGGTAACAAACATCATGTCATCTGTTACTGCTCCCTTACCTTTAGACTTGCCGTAATCTTTGAAGTCATCTATTAATTTATTAATTCTGTTTTCATCAAAAGTACCTTTAAATTTAGTTCTTAAATCAGATTCTAATCTTTTAGAAGACCTAATCTTTGACCCAAAAGCACCTGGATTGCCCATGCTAGACCACTTAAGCAGTGAAGCATTAACAATTGTACTTTTACCTAATTTATCTGCTGATTTAAATCCTGAATATTTAAATACATTGTTTAAAAACTTGCTACTACTATTTAGATTTCCAAGCTCTGCCATTAAGTCAACAGCATAATCATCCATTTTTAATTTGTTAGACCTAGTTAAATTTTTTGCAACCGCTAAAGTAGTATTAACAATACCTTGAGTATAAGCAGAAGTTCCTAAATCTCCCAATTGAGTTATTGCTGAAAAAGGATTACCTATAGTTACAGCGTACCCAAAAGCTTTAAAGTTAGATATGTGTTTGTTTATTGGTTTCTCACCACCAATAAATCTAGCTCTTAATAAATCTTTTAATTCATCAAGGTCATCTATAGACATATTTCCAGCATTTACTTCTTGCCTAGTAATATTAGCTATAGAATCTTCAACACTGTCAGCACCAGTTATTTTACTATTAAAACCAGCAAAAAACTTACGTCTATGTATAGCATGGTTAGTATCTCTAATATAACGAATTAAAGCTGCGTCACCAAGTTCGTAGTTTTCAATACTAATATCATCTAGTTCGTCTATTACTCTTTGTTTTTCCGAAGATATTGGTTTTTTTGGATCAAGCTTATCAATCTTAACTTTATTACCTTTAAACCATTCATTAATTGCATCATCCCATTCTTCAGCAGATAATGTTCCACCTGTACTTTTTTCCTTTTGTTTTATTAAAGCATTAATTCCATTTTTTGCTTCTTCATCAAAACTATTTATTACT
>Ga0209337_1001748_pt1 | contig 16276 bp, 27 predicted proteins | sample LinPmetageLP53_FD_184044 | JGI IMG/M metagenome (GOLD analysis project Ga0209337, IMG submission 184044) | Marine viral communities from the Pacific Ocean - LP-53 (SPAdes) (version 2) | ecosystem: Environmental > Aquatic > Marine > Oceanic | place: Pacific Ocean | collected 2010-02-08
CGAGAAAAGCTTGTATTGCAAGCATTGCCGGACCGACGAGCATGGACTTGAAGGCTCTTATCGTGTCGTTTGGGCGCGATTCTACTCTCCGAAGAAAAGAGAGGATATCAATCTAACTCTATCAGCTAGATGCACTGATCATCAATGCGAAGCCAACAAAGGAACAGGCCGATCATTCACCGAGATTACACGCGATATCCTCTCCATTGATAGCAAGGCCGTCATTCGATACGACCACCATTGCGGACCAAACTGCGATCATTGCAAAGTCGGAGATAGGAAAGCGGAAACAGAAGGGCGGGTTAGGGCCACATATCAGGGATCTGATATGTGGGAGCATCGGATCAAGCACGGCTACGTCGAGATTAAAGAGATCGACGGACAAAGGCGTTATTGCCCTGTTTGGGAGCATTCGATATGGGCTACGTCAATGGGCCGCGTACAAGCCAAAGAACTCAACTGGGAACGTCCTGAGCACGTCTTGCAGGCAGAGCGCAAGCGCAAGCGCACAAGGGACCGAAAAAACGGCGTTAAATCGACAAAAGAGCATCTATCCGATAGTAATATTGATAAGATATTTAAACCATATGGATGGTAGATTATGCGAGCGAGGATTGAACAGATGATCGACGGACTATCGAGCGGACGAGTATTGACATTAATCAGATACAGAGAAGTTGATCATGCTGTGCATTCTTTCGAGTTTCAGCTATACCGATCCGAAGACCCACAGTATAGATTGATTGAACGATTCGAATCTGGCGTGGTACAAGAAGAGTTTATGGATATCGCATCGATTGCGGTGCTGTGCAATTGGCTTTTGTATCTCAAGTTCGAGCCTAATTTATATTCTCCATACACAAAAAACAGCGAGGAAAATTAAAATGATAGCTCTCGAACCGAGAAACGTTTTTGATCTTGGAATAATAGGCGCCGAGGATAGCTCTAACAGGCTCGTCTACTCACTATCGATGCTTCTTGATGCTTTGATGACCCAATGGAACCTCGACGAAGACAGCGCGCTTGAATGGCTTATATACAATACCCTCGGGACATCGATCGAGGGATATCCGATTATCATTAATGATCTTGACGGAGATGACTATGCGAACGATCTGGTATCTGACGCTATGGCATAAAAACGCCACGAGTTTGATGTATACAATTAACGGCAAGCTTGCGCGTTTTTTGACCGTCGAAGAGGCAATTAAGCATGTCGGATATACGAATTGGTTTGTCGAAGCGCATCCTGGTGGCGTCTATTTGATATGCGATCCGGATCTAAATGTACTCTGGAGATCGGACAAAACTTACAAACAATTATCACTATTTGGAGAATAAAATGAAACGAAAAACAAAAGAAATTAGCTCGACCGCCCGACCGAAAAAAGAGAAAGATGCGCCAACGCACGAGATGATATCGATCATTTTGACGCCAGAACAAAAAAAATCTATTGAAAAGCTAGCTATCGTCGATAGTCATAAAGACCCGAGCGAATGGGCGAAGAAGCAAATTCTTCGGATCGTTGCTGATCGTTCCAGAGAAATAAATTAAAAATAACTATGCATATAGTAACAATACAGACTATACTATGTACATAGACAACAACAACAACGGAGCACAAAATGAAAAAACGAACAAAAATACAATGGCAAGTAACAGACACTGACGGACAAGACACACTCTTCACTCGAATCACAAAGAAAGGCCTAAAAGAAGCACTCGAGCAACTTGCCGAATGGACTGAGGAATATGAGAGATCAGATCTATATAAGAGTTTCGACTCAGCGGACGAAGATGAAGCGGAAATGAGAGACGGTCTAGCTCCTCGCATAGAACTATACGAACAAGATCAGTGCAACGACGGATTTGCTTGGGAGCAAACTGGATATTACTATTATCAGCCAGAAGACGGCGGGATGCCCAAGAAGGCTCAGCGTCTTTGGGACAACAAATAAAACAACTAGCCCTCTCCGGAGGGCGCCAACAACGGAGCATAAAATGACTTATTACGACATTATCCCTAACTCAGCCACATCAATGTTTGAGACAACCGAAGCAATCGAGGAAGCAACGCGCAAGATCCGCCTTGTAGCTGGCGATCGATGCTTGATCGATCAATTCGGTCAAACCTTGCCGCTCGGGCTCGTTCAGCTAGACGAAAAAACAGCAAAGAAAATTAACCTTACAATGGCCAAATTGGTCAAGTGCGAGCGATAAAATGAAATTTTATTACGATGTAGTTCCGCACGGTCGTGTTGATTATGACAATATGGAAGAAGACGATCTAGAAAAGATCGTCGAGGCGATGCAAGAGGCAACAGATAAGATTTTACTCGACGATCCATATGCTCATGACGATTACGACGGCGGATTCTTGCCGCTCGGCGTTGTTCGTATCACGGACGAACTTGCGGAAGAAATAGAACTCACAATGGCCAAATTGGTCAAATGCAACAACGGAGAATAAAATGAATATTATTATCAATGGAACAAGTTTAGAACTCGAAATGAAACAACCAAGACCGGCCGCCTCTGAGCGGCTTAGGCCTGTTAATATCACGCTCAGCAAGAGCGATATAGCCCGTTTAGATGCATTGAAGAAACAGACAGGCACGTCACGCTCTGCGCTGTTCCGCTGCGCCATCAAAGCGCTCGAGATAGCTGTAAAGGAGCAATCATGATTATACTGAGATCAGGCGGCAAGCTATTCTATTTTACATTCACCACAAAAGAGACAAACAATGAAACTTAAAGAATTAAAGCGCGGCTATTCCAGTGTTATCCGCTGGAAGAATGAGGCGTGCAAGCTACTCACCAAACACTACTGCGAAAAGCACAATCAATCTCCATATGTAGAGATCAACGGAAGGCTGCAACTGACAGACCTAGCCAAAGCACATTATAATGAATCACTTAGATTATCTCATTCCGAGATCTTTGATTTTTTAATGGAAATGGAACAGGATATACAGCTATGCGATCGAGTTGAGAAACAAATCAATGAGATTGTCAACGGAGCGCAATCATGAAAGCCAAAAAAGTCAAAATGACAATTGAGGAATACAGGCAGGCGCTCCGGATAGAGTTTGGGAGCGGTGATAATATATTCTCACCACTCTGCAATGATGTTCTATACATTCTAGAGACCAACGCCGTTCAGATGAATATACGCGATATATGGAACTGTTTTGAAGACATATCGATTTCGGATATCCGAATGGCCTTGACTTGGCTTATTATGGTAGGAAAAGTTATTATAGATCCTTCTCTTCGACGCCATCGCAAATATGGTGTTGATCCTGATCACTTGACACAAAAGAAGAAAGAGATCGAGTCGCAGAAGTCGCAGAAGTCGCAGAAGTCGAAAAAATCGAACGCCCGCGACAGCATTCTTGCGCTTGATCCGACTGTCATTAATGAGGAAGTTGCCAGAGTACTCGACGAAGAGATAGCTCGTCTAAGCGCAGTCAAGATCGCCTCGCAAATGAATCTGAACAATGAAAACAATCTTATGATCTCGATACAAGATAAGCATGTCGTCGTAATCTTGACGCCCAAAGAGCGACCATATCAATCAATCCGAGAGTTCCTCGGAAGACTGGATACAATGGCGCAACTTGACGAAAGTTTGTTCTTTGATCTAGAGGATACCGAGAGCATGGATCGATAGCATGCCAAAACATAAATTCACGCCAAGAATTAGACGCATGCTATCGGAGGCGATATCGATGGGCTGCACAAGAAAATTAGCTTGCAAGCTAGCCGGCGTTTCGGAGTCTCAATTCTATCTATGGTTATCAACTGGACGAGCCGCCATTGATCGCAATTCGGCCGAGAAAGATGATAAAAAATATATTTCTTTTGTCGGAGACATCGAACGCGCGGAGGGAGTTAGTGCAATGCGTGCTCTTTCAAGGATTCAACAATGCATAGAGGGAGAGGATTCACGAGTAGCTCTAGACGCCGCCAAGTTCTTACTTGAACGTCGACACGGATACAGCAAGGAAGAGAAAGCGCCCGTTGAGATCACAATCAATCAAGACTCTCTCGATGTGCCTGCATTGATGGAAGAGGTTAGAATTCAGCAAGAGCGATTGCAGCCGATAGCTCTACCTATAATCGACTTGGATGAAGAATGACCGACGATAATGACGACTGGATATTGGTAACAATAATGATAGGATTGATCATGACTGTCGTATCAATGGCTATATACTACAACGGAGTATTATAAAATGAATGAAATTAAGAAATACAAAGAATATCATGCGATCAAGATCCGCACGAAACTCGGAGAGAAGACGTTGCTTTTAACTGATCACGATATGCAGCGATGTATGGACCGAGCAGTCAAGCATGATCTGAACTATCGCAAAATACCTATCATAGAGCGCCTATATTGCGCTTTCCTGCTATTGATCTATGGATAGAGTCTTACTACTGGAGTATCTTAAATCAAGCGCGAAATTGGAGCGTATTGCGCTTGATTATCCGCTTGCAGTTGCTCGGCTTTGGGATCCGCATTGTCATCGCTGGGACGGCAGAGCAACTGCATCGAAAAGAGCGAAGGGCTGTGGCAGCCAAATGAGTAAGATACGCGATGGACTATATCGCTGCGATCATTGCGACATAACCGAGCACAGAACAAGCCAGCGCGAGGCCTTGACGCATCTAGGAACGGAGAGCACGTTGATCTCCGGAGGGAACAGATCAGGCAAGTCAGAGAGCGGTTGCATGTTAGCTGTGGCGTTTGCGAATGGCTCCGATTGTTGGTGGGTCCGTGAGTGGCTGCGCCTCAATGATCTACCGGTCGATCTTGTGCCGAAGAAGTCCAGTGAGGTTTGGGTTAGTGCGCTCAGCTATGGCGATGCCTTGACCTATTTACGGCCCAAGCTAGAGAAGTATTGTCCAGTTGGAACGAAGTTTATCAGATGGAGAGCACAGGACCGAGCAAGCGCACTGTTCCCAAGCGGCGGCAAGATCCTATCAATGAGCGCTGAGAGTGGCCGCGAGAAGTTTCAGGGCGGCGCTGTGTCGTTGGTGATACTGGATGAAGAACACCCACGCGATATCTTCGACGAGTGTATGCTCCGCGTAATCGACTACAAAGGAACAGTCGTCTTGACTATGACGCCACTCAAGGGAATCACATGGCCGCATGAAATCTTCTTCGAAAATCCTCAGCTAGGCTACAAAACATATGCGATATCGGGCCTTGATAATCCTTGGATCTCTTCCGTCAAGTTGCGCAAAGCAATCGCGCATATGAGCGAAGAAAGCCAGCGATCAAGATTATTCGGCGACTTCACCAATCAACAAGGAGTCGTCTATCCTGAGTTCTCAAGAAATATACATGTCGTCCGCTCGTTCGATCCGCCTGAATCGTGGCCCCGTGATCGATCGATCGACTTCGGTGTTAGAAACCCGTTTGCGTGCCTATACTTTGCACACGACGAGAAGGACGATGTCTTGCATGTGTACGATGAGTATTACGCCACTGAGCGCACAACGGTCGAGAATGGGCGGATACTCAACAACCGCGATCCAAAGAGAAAGTTTCGTTGGACAGTAGCTGATCCTGAATCCCGCGATGGACGTCTAACACTTGCCAGAGAATGCGATATCGAAACCAAGAACGCCCCAAAACACATCGGCGTAATTGAAACGATCAATTGGGTAAAAGAGCGCCTTTCTCTTGATGCGGAGGGATTGCCGCATTTGATAATTCACGACAACTGCAAGAATTTATTAAAAGAATTTAGATTGTATCGATGGAGCGACAGCGCCGGAAAGGATAAGCCAATTAAGAAAAATGACCATGCGCTTGACTCTCTACGCTATCAAGTCGCATTCTTGAAGAGATTCTTGCTCCATCAATGAGGATAATATGCCAGCCGTCAACATAAAAACAAAGAACAAGTTCGGCCGATGGTTAAAACAGTATCTCAACAAGCGCGATATTGACGTCACAACGCTCTCCAAACGCTTAGGCATTGGAAGAAGACATATAACGCACTGGATACAAGGCACGAGCCATCCTCGGCTTGTTAATGCTGTGTTTATGATACTAGCACTAAGTAAGATAACAGGAGACACGCCAGAGGATATATTTCGAGGGCTGATAGAAGAGATTGTTAAAGACTACTAAAAAGCTGAGTAGCTGCAAGCAAAAACGCTTGCAGCTACAACGAAAAAAACCCTCCGAAGAGGGCCTTATCATTGATTGATTAGGTCTTAGTATCTTGATACCAGTCCGAATAACTTGTTGTAAGAAACACCCCATGTATCGGAGATACTAGTTACTTGATTCATATTATTAGATAGAGTGTAACAGAGAGCATTTAAACCAGTAGGACCACGTTCGAATAAGAAAGTGTGACCTTCTTCATTTGCTCTATCTTCTCTCTTGATAATATTAACTAGCCCTTCTCTAACTACTACTGTCAGAGTACAGTAGTAAGGACCATATAATTCTCTTTTATCTTGACCTCTTACAAACACCTCAAAGGCGCCATGTCTATTTGCCATTTTGTTGAATACTGCGATTAATTGTTTTTTGTTTAATTTATTAGTCATTTTATTTCCGTTGTTGTTACTAGGCTTGATTGCCTTACATTCATAGTATGACATCTATACGCATAGTACGCAACAATTGTTTTTACACATATATTATACAAATCTCTACAATGCGCATACACTCGAAATCATAGAGGGAAAAATAAAATGAAAAAAGTTTTTCCTGCTCTGTATTATTCGCTCTTCATCTGTACAATAGGCGCAATCGTACAGCGGCAATTGATATCCATTTCGGCCGCACCAAACGCAGCCGGAGCGGGTCCAGTGTATCCGGAGACCTTGAAGTCTTCTTTTGCAGGTACTGGATCTTTATCGGCTAATTTCTCGTGTAGCTCGCGCACATTATCGTCACCGCTGGCGATCCATTGCTTCAAGATTTGCACGTCATCCTCTTCTTCTTCGAAGCGAACATATGCCTGATTTGTCGCCCTATTGATCGCACTTGTTGTCTCTGTTTGAGCAATCAATCTAGCTCTTGACGGTCTGAATCCGGCGGAGCGTTCTAGCTGCTCAGCTATCTCTTGATTGCTTGCTCCTTGCTCAATACCAAATCGAACGATCTTCTTGATCTTCTTCTCGGTGGTGTATTGTATTTCTGTGACCATCGCACCGATCGATCGCTCTGCAATTGGACGATCGCCGAACATTAAATCAAGCGGGCGATCTCTACCGATCAACTCGTACATATTATCGATCTCTTCGTTGCCAGTTAATATCCATGTATCATTCCAGAAACGTCCGAGCGTATCGCGCAATATCTTGATCTCCGTCGAGCGTGCCAGCAAAGAAACCCAATCAATAGCTTTTGTTTCCTGCGCTCCGTACGACCGCGCCGCCGCTATGATGCTTGATAGCCTATTCAGATAGCGCCCCTTCGCGCCTGTTAGATATCGCATAGCTACTCGCTCGAATTGCTGCTCTCGCGGCGTCACGTTGCGCTCGATCCAGCCCTTCCAGTATTGCAACTGCTCGTCCTTATCTCGCTGCTCAAAGCTTTTCTTGCTTAGCTTTTGCTTCGCCTCACGGATTACTGATCGCATATGCGAGATCCCACGATCACCGACAACGAGCCATTTGATTTGAGCTACAACGCCAGCTAGCCGGAAATCACCCTCGTGTCTAGCTGCCCAAGCCTCGCGCAATCGTATCGCTCTCTCTTCTGTCTCAGTTCGTGCTACACTGCTCGATCTCTTGGCTATTGGATACAATCGGTTGAACTGCGTATTGCCAAGGATGTTCCCGCCTTTCTTCCATATCTCGGGCCATTCCTCTTTGAGTTTCAATGCCTCTTTCCACGGGAATCTCTTGTATCGGCTGTTCCGAAGAGCGACCTCTTTGTTATTATCATCCTGTGGGAAGTTCGTAGGATTTCGATCGCCTACTGATCCGCGGATTTCACAATCGACAGTTTTTTTTTAGGCTCCGAGCTAGAGTCTAGAATCTCAAATAGTCGATGCACAGAGTCAAGATTGCGCTCTTCTTCTTCGACTTCAGTTACTTCTCTATCTCCATTACTGAGTGGCGAATCCTCTAGACCTTCATATGCATACGCATCGACCGGAGACATGCCACCGATCAAAATATGCTTTTCAATGCGAGATAGCTTCGACGTTTTGAGATCTTGCATTGCCTCTACTTCGCTATAATCAAGGCGAACATACAAGCGATCATCGAACATTTTCGCTATGCGAGTGAATAGCAATTCCATCTTGCGCCCGCGCTTGCTCTGGACTTGCCAATAGGTCAAATTTGCCTGTCTGGCGGTGGCGAAATTTGCATCCGGCAATCCGAGCACAGTGCCCGGAATTCCGAGCACGGCCGATATATTCTCGCGGGCCATTTCACGCGCTGCCTTGAACTCCATTTCTCTCGGCGATAGGTTGAGCGGCTTAACGTCTACTTGGCCACTGAGCACCATTGCGCCGCCTTGATTACTCATATTGCGATAGCTATCGAGGATCTCTCGCCTTCGTTCGCGGCCCCATATATCAGCATCGTCTTTCGGACTCAGTAGTATATCAGGCCGGCCTTGTGCGCTTGTATTGCTGGCTAGTTTTTGTGCATTGATATCGGCATTGATCTCTCTTGCAAGAGATTCAATTGCGCCTGTTCCGTATAGCTCACCGCCGGCGCCCTTGTTCCAACTGGCGTTGCGTGTATGGAGTATTCTCTCGAGTGGATATTGCACGGATACGCCGCCGTCAGTGTATTTATATCCGATGATACCTTGTGATTGATTTGTCACTACCTCGACGCTATCAGGATGCAAACGGAAAAGCGATGTCGGATTGTTGAGCGGGCCAACAATCAGAACATAGCAATTGCCACTGAGCATGAGATCGATCGTCAGTTGCTCGCGAAATAAAAACCCATCCGTGTAAGTATTTGGCTGATCCATCAGATCATAAAAGGCGTGTTCTTCTATCCTCTCAGCGTTCGAGCCTCTACCATTGAGCATGATCAACGGAAGCGCAGCAAGGTCTTGGCTTGCTCTTGTAGCACAAGCATGCGTATAAGCATGGCCTGCGTAGGCACTCATTGAATCCTCGGCGCTGAATTGCTGGCGAACTCCATACGGGGCTGCATAGCTTGATCCGTGCTCAGGCTCTTTGGGATTCGAGATCAGCTTTTGAAATGCTCGAATGATGGTTGTAAATATTGATTCTCTTTTGCGCTTGACGATTGCAGTAGACATGATCACCTCGATAACAGTATAATACCCAATTCGGATCTCGATGTCGATACAAGCTAAAAAAGCTGAGTAGCTGCAAGCGTTTTTTGCTTGCAGCTACAACGAAAAAGGCCCTCCGGAGAGGGCCTTGTGATTGATGTGTATCAATTAACAACTGATTATAGTGTAATTTTCCAGCAAATAATCAGGAGAAACCTCGCCTTTTCCCGCGAACTGGAAACAATAGCAACATTCAGCCGATGCTATTTCGCGTACTCGACCGGATTTTTTGCTCTGAAATTTTACGCCAACGAAGTCCTGCATAGCTTCTTTTAATAAGCGCTCTGCTTGCAAGCCGCGCGGAAGGTGTCTGTGTTCAAAGCCAAAGCGGCTGAATCTGACTCTGTCGTATTCAGCTACGATCAAAGTTAATTTTTCAGTGAGAGAGAGAGAAGTCGAAATAGTCATTTTGTTTTCCGTTGTTACTAGGCTTGATTGCCTTACACTCTTATTATGACACCTATACGCATACTATGCAACAATTGTTTTTATCAACAAACTATACAGATCTCTACAATGCGCATACAATCGACATCATAGAGTAAAAAATAAAATGAAAAAAGTTTTTCCTGCTCTAAACTATCAGCGGAGCGACGTGCAATTGAAAGCTAAAAAAGCTGTGTAGCTGCAAGCGTTTTTTGCTTGCAGCTACAACGAAAAAGGCCCTCCGGAGAGGGCCTTGTGATTGCTGAGTTGAATATACTTGCTAAGCTAGCTTGTGATATTCTACAACCTCAATATCTTCTATCTCGTCAAATGATGAGATAATAAGCCAGAGCGCTTTCTCTGGATCAACTGCGATCTTGACGTGACTTTTCCATGTGATGATTATGAGTTCTTTTGTGTTTTCGTTGTTCATTTTATGCTCCGTTGTTGTTGTTTATATATCTAGTATATAGCTATACGTATAGCTATGTCAACAAGTATTTATATTTATTTTTAAATTTATGTTATGCTATGGTATGAGGATCCCAGAAATGCTATCAACATATATAATCATATCTCTCGCTTCGCTCGTTGTTGGCGGGCTTTCCGGCGCTTTCATTACAAACAAGATCACGAAAGATAATCAGCCGACTGATCCGATCGTCGACGTGACTAGTGAGGCACAACAAGAGATAATCTTGCAACTCACCGATATCGATTTGCTCAAAGAACCCTGCTCAAGTGATTTCATTGAGGAAAAAGGCGACCTTCTTTGTCGTGAGATGTTTTGTTTGATGATGACGCGCGGAATAGACGCCCAAACAAGCGGCACACAGTGCGAACAGATCGCGAATATAGCGAATACCAAGATCATTCGAGATGATTGCAGAATGAGCATTGACGGCGAAGAGGAATGCTATCGCCTGTATAGAGAAAGAAAATAAATCGTTGACATTCTAAATTATATATTATATTGACGATATGGAGATATCATGCTCAGAAAAAACCTAGTAGTGAAAAGAGCGGCCGGCCGGCCGAAGAAGAATAAGATCTCTTTTATAGCTTCTACTGATAGCGTCGATCGTTACGGTGATGTCATCAATCAAAATGGATGGAACGTCGAAGCATACGAGCGCAATCCGGTCGTTTTGCTGAACCACAACGCCAACTCATTACCAATCGGAAAAGGATCGGTATCCGTGAAGGACGGCCAGCTAGTGATTGACGTCGAGTTTGATAAAGACGACGAGCTAGCTCAACGCGTTGAGAGAAAGGCGCGCAATGGATTCCTGAATGCTGTCAGCGTTGGATTTAATCCAATGGAGGCCGTCGAGCGTTCTAAGCTACCCAAAGATCATCCCGCCTACACTGAGCGCGGAGGAAACTTTTTTAACAAATCTGAATTGTTAGAGGTGTCGATCGTGACCATTCCAGCCAATAGCGAGGCGACCACATTGAGCGCCAAGAACATCACCCAGATCGACCGCTTGACCGTTCGTGATCTCATTGCGCAAGAGCTAAAACACATCCTCGAAGTCGAGCAAATGGAGGACGGCAAATATCGGATCGTCTTTGCTGGCGCAGAACAAGAAGAGGAAATGGAAGAAGAGGCCGAAGAAGTCGAAGAAGAAGGCTATGGCATGGAAGAGGAAGAAGAGGCCGACAAAGAAGAGGCTGAACTCGAAGACGAAGAAGAGGACAGCGAAGAAGAGGAAAAAGGATTTTTATCACACGATGAGCGAGAATTGCTTGCTCTAATTCTAAAGTCATAACTGGAGAACATCATGACGACTGAAAAAAGAGATCGCGAGATGGTAGAGGAAGCAAAGAGCATTCTTTCTGGCATCGTATCGCATCAAAAAAATAACACAGATCGACTATCTCAATTTGAGAAACAAGTTGATGAACTAAAACGCGCTCAACGCCTCATGGAAGAGTCTGTATATCGTGCTGCTCCCGAAGTTGGAAACGATGATTCTGGCCTTGGTGAGTTCGTCAAGAAAGACGGATCTATCCGATGGACAAAAGAACAGGGATATGTTGATACTCCAAACGGACGCCAGCCAATCGAAAACAAGGGATTGCTCGACAGCGAGTCTCCTTGTTCTGAGTGGCACCGCGAATTGATGGAAATCAATACTCAACGCAACATGGCCCGATTGATTATGCGGGAGGCATTCACGCCAAAAATGGACGCTCGTTTGCAAAAGCATTTGAATCGCGCTCCTCGTGCCATCAAAGCTAGCGTAGAAAAAGCTATGTATGACGGCGCCGGAGTTGGTGGTGATTGGGTTCCTGATCAGTTCCGTGCAGATCTGTATGAAGAGTATAAGACTCCTCGTGTTGTTCGTTCATTGTTCTCTGAAGTTCCTATGGATCGCCAGACTCTCTTGGTTCCTAGACTAGACCGCGGCGGCCGTCCCTACATAAAGGGAATGGTGACCAGCGACAATCCAGCCAACTACACAGCCAGCACCGCTGCAACCTCGCAAAAAACTATCTCTACTAGTGGACTAGCTTGTCGATTTGTTATCGATGATGCTCTAGCTGAGGACAGTGCAATTGCTTTGATTCCTACACTGCAACGTCAAATTGTTAGCGATCTTGCTTCCGCAGTTGAGGACGCATTAATCAATGGTGATTCATCCGCTACCCATATGGATGATATTTCTAACTGGAATCTGCGTGGAAGATGGGGCGCTAGCGGGCTCGGTGGAACGGCCGATCATCGTAGAGCGTGGAACGGACTAAGAAAACAAGCATTCGACAGAATGACTCCGGATGTTATTGGCACCGCCGACGCATCGAAATTGTTGTTGTTAATGTCGAATCTTGGCGAGTTGAATTCATCTCAGCGCGTTATGATAACCTCGCCCGAGGTTGTTGTTTCTCAATTGCTAGGATTAACAGAAACCTTAACCGTCGACAAGTTCGGCCCTGCCGCAACTATCTTGACCGGTCAAATCGGGAATATATTCGGAATGCCTATCGTTTTATCCAGATTTATGGGTGCCGATCTCAATGCAAACGGAAAATACACCGGAGCGGGCGCCACTTCTGGAATGCTTATGGTTGCTCGTGACAGCTACAATATTTTTAGTCGGCGCGGCGTAACCGTTGAGCAGGACAAAAATATCACTGCAGGGGCCATAAACTTGGTTTGTACAGAGAGAATCACATTTAACACTCTCGATCCGGACGCTACCGTAAATGTAGCTTATGGTATTGACGTAACTGTATAACAGGAGATTATCATGGAATATAGAATACACATCCCAGCCGTAAAAAGTGCCACATTAGGCGTAACAACAATTCTTGCAAGTGTACCCTGCGATAGAAACGCAAAACTTGAAAAAGTTATCATTTCTTCCAGAGGTGGAATCACTCATCACGGCGTTAATTACTCACAAATTGCAGTAAAGAATGGATCGACAACTCTTGCCGTTCGCTTGTTCAATGCTAGCTCATTGGCAGCCTTGACGCCTGAGTCTCTAGCTATCACAGGAGACGCTAGTGTAACGAGTTCAACTTGTTTAAAAGTTGAGTACGATTATGCTGCTTCCGGACTTGCTGTTGATTGCGATCTGATCCTTGTTTTCAGCGCAGCACGTGCATATTAATTAGGATTGCTCATGAGTTTGGTATCTGTCGCTACGTTAAAGAATTATCTTCCTGAGATAACCGGAACAACGGCAGATACTGAACTCGGCAATTTGCTTAACAGAGTCGAGTCAGACGTTGCGCGCTGGCTCGGCTTTCCTGTGTATGATTCAGGCTCAACTCCTGTATTGACACAGCAAACATATACATTGTATCTAGACGGGCCGATGTATGACAATGAGACTGTATTGCAACTGCCATTTAAGCCATTGGTATCAGTTACAACCATACACAGTGACGCAGATCGAGAATATGGATCCGATACAAAGATTCATGCGGACGAGTTCGATCTTGATTTGCAAAATGCACGCGTGATATTAAAAACGAATGTAGCTACCGAAGGATTCGCAACTGCATTCCGTGCAATAAAAGTCGTTTGCGTATCTGGATTCGGTGATAGTCATCCGCTCGATCTTGAGCATGCAATTTGCGTTTTTGCCAGCCAGCTACATCGAAATAAAATGGCACAAGGTAAGGAATCCACAGGACAAAGAGGCGCCGCCGTCAAGTATTCGCCGAAGTCTTTGCCGTTTGAAGTCAAAGAGATCCTTTATCCGCTCCGATCTAGCGCAATGATCCTATAACGGAGGGATCATGAAACAGATTACACTACAAGAATTTCAAGAGAATTTGAAAAAATCACGCTCCGAGCTACTCGAACGCATCGAGAAACAGCTTAAATTAGCGTCCCTTCGCATGGAAGGAAGATCAAAACAACTCAAATTCTCTCGCTTTCAAAACAGAACAGGCCGCTTGCGCCAATCAATTGCAGGTAATTACGGCGTAATTGATGGACGGCCGGCGGCTATTTTGCAGGCTGGCGGGCAAGCAAGGGGCGCTGATGTCTTCTACGCTAAATATATAGAGTTTGGGACGCGATATATACGTCCTAGAGAGTTTCTTGGTCGTTCTGTGGTAGCAGAGAAGAAAGAGCTATTGCCAGCGCTACAAAAGGCCGTCACGGCTGCATTGATGGGGAAGAAAGATGGCTGATTCAAGAGTATATCGTGTCCTCGACGCCATAAAAGGGAAAGTCGCCGCTGATTTTACATCGAAATCAAGTGCTCTTGACATGCAAAACAAGTGTATTCTTGGGACGATTGTGGAGCCTCCCTATCTTCCATATGCCTGCGCAAACTTCCTTGATTTTACGACTGTACACGGACCAACATTGGGACGCTACACAATGACACCTCGATACGAGGTATATTTGTTTGTAGCTGGCGCAGATCTTCCAGAGCGCATGAGAGCAGCCTTGAATCTATGTAGCGATGTGATAGAAAACATCACGGCGAATCGCTTCCTGAGTCTCGGCGGTGGCGTGATTGATGATGTATTGTGCCAATTTACGGCACTGGATGGAAATAAATATGGTATCGATGGAGTAGGAATCGGCTATATTGAAATCACGACACCATTCCAAAGCACAACGGGAATTTGAAAATGACTTGGTACGATAAAGATTACAAGAAGAGACAAATGATCGGCGTCGATGTGTTCGGCGGATCCGGATCAAGTGCAACGATCGATATCGAGATCCTCATTCCGCCCGATTGGGACACTTTTTGGGACGAAATAAAATCAGATATGAAAGATATCGTCGTGACTGATCCAGTTGGTGAAATGGTAACATTCGCACATAAAGCGGGCGCTAACTACTCGACGAGAACATTAACTTTACAGGTCGATGATTATCCGAGCAATCATGATAATTCAATGAATGCTCTGTGGGTATATTATGGCGATGCAACTGAGACGACCGATCATACATCGTCAGTAACGATTGCAAGCGCCAAGGATGGGTATATTCTTCTTGAGAGACCTTATTCTAGGGTGGTAGCATCAAGAGGCGGACAAAGTGCCACAGACGCCCCTATAACGTCGTTTAACAAGAGCACGATCGATACTATTGACGTGTTCTTTTTGACAAGTGGACTTTTAGGCCGGCGTCTAGAGAATTACAATGATCGTGACGGCCTTGAAGCAATCGATTATGTGCAAGTGTTCAGCTACGACAGCGGCGGAACAAACTCGAATACTCGATACGATGTAGCTGATACACGACTCGGAAACAACTTCGTCCGAGCACGATACAAAGCCGGCGACAATGGATCGGACTATGCTGTCGCGATAGAAATATTTACCACTGAGAAACAGGTGATTCAATCGCGTGCTATTCTCAGAGTCAAAAACTTATTACCAGAGTAGGAGAATTATCATGGCCACATTATTCGGATTTAATGCATTCTTAAGATGCGCAAAAGAATCAACGTACGGAACAGCTAATACAACGAGTTCACAGCAAGTTGACCTCCGGCTGAATAGCTCAACGTTGCAAACATCACAAGAGCGCCCGCGCAAAACGAATTTATCTGTGCCAGCTACTGGAATGCTAGCAAGTACATTCGATGCATTCAGAAACTCGGGCGGGACTGTTGATATCCCTATTCAATATGACGCCTCAGGAATGCTTATAGAGGGCGCCCTTGGTACTTCTTCGACTGGATCAGTTGGCGCGTTCTATGTCCATACGTACAGCCCTGCCTTTGCTCTTCCTTCGTATACTGTGCAGTTCCAAAGAGGATCAAACTTGAATGATTCAATGGAGCAATTCACGGGCGTCATGATCTCATCGATGGCGATCAGTGTTGCAGCCGGCGAAGAAATGACAGCGTCATTCGACACAATCGGAAAAGATTCAGGAACTCGAACCACCAATATCACAAGTTCATTCTCAGCGGGCGACTCTGTTCTCCACTTCGAAGCCGAAGCGATATCATTGGCGGGCACATTGGCGCCATCTACATTCGAATTACGCTCTCTTGAGTTAACACTGGACAACAAGCTAGAGCGAAAGAACATCTTAGGAAGCAAGTTAA
>Ga0209337_1001749_pt1 | contig 16276 bp, 10 predicted proteins | sample LinPmetageLP53_FD_184044 | JGI IMG/M metagenome (GOLD analysis project Ga0209337, IMG submission 184044) | Marine viral communities from the Pacific Ocean - LP-53 (SPAdes) (version 2) | ecosystem: Environmental > Aquatic > Marine > Oceanic | place: Pacific Ocean | collected 2010-02-08
AGCAATAGCAATACAAGTGTCTGACGTGTTAGCGTTAGGATTATAATTAAAAGCAAGTGGCTGCATACAGCCTGTTACAATTGAAATACAAGATCCAGTAAGTTCAGTGTTTGCTAATGGGTTATAGTTGAATGCTAAAGAATCCATGCATCCTAACACAACTAACGTGCTGCAAGATCCATCATCGTAGTCATAGTTAGCATTATACTCTAGATAGACAGGGTTTGTGCAACCTGGGTCGTAATAACAACTAACGTCATCTGTGTTTGCTAAACTATCATAATTGATAGCTGTTGGATATGTACATCCAAATATTTTTTCAATACACAAGTTACCACAATATGTCTGTGATACATGTGTAAAACCAGGGTTTATAAACGGAGGCAAAACCTCTTTCATAACTACACCATCTGGATTTGTTAATTTAAAACCGCAATGAGAGGCTGTTAGAGCCGCTTGAGATGTTACCGTAAACTTAAATGTTACGGGTTGCGGTGACTTTAAATTTATTATATAGTCATTTTGAAACAAAGCTGTGTCTAAAGAAAAATACCAAATATTTGTATCTTGTTTTATTTCTAATTCAGAATCAGTCCACCCATCTCCTACTAAATCATATAAGGTTAAAACGTAATCACAATTAGGTATTAAAGACATTGTATTAGCGTAAGGATCCCAATTGTACATACTAGAATCTATACAACCAAATACTTTTAAAACAGTGCATGAACTATCGTTTGTGTCAGCTAAAGGGTTAAACTCAACATACAAAGGATCCATGCACCCAAAGACGGGAGGGCAAGCATCTGATACAAAAACGTGTATTGAATCGTTGCCAAATGCCGGATCATCACCATACACTAAAGTATCATTACACTGTATTAAGTAATAAGATCCATCTAAACCACCCCACAAAGATCCGTTTAGCCCGTCTCCATAAGAATCATATATGGTAAATGTTAAAGGTCCAGCAGGCAAACATCTTTGCTCTACAACAATGGCGTAGTCAGGATAAGAGCTGTAGTTACTACCGTAGGTAAGCATGTTACCGCTAGTGTCTTCTACAACCCAGTATGTTTCACTTTGATATTGATCTAAGTTTATTACAATAGTTGTAGGTACACAGCTAGGTGGTGGCCCTTGAGCCAATAACGTAAAAGGTAATAATAATAGTAATAATTTTTTCATATATTTTAACATTTCCATCTTGCTCTAGCAGCTTTACCTCTTTCACCAGTCCAACCTCTTGATCTAGCACAAAATGATTTTCTTCTTCCAGCCGCCTTACTGCCAGGCTTAACTTTACCAGTCACAGCTTGTTTTAATTTACTTCCTGGATTTTGAGACTTATAAGACGCAACACCAGCCTTAGTCATACCAGCGCCTTCTTCGGAAGTTCTAAAATGTCTTCCTTCGCCTTTTGTTCTTTTGTTTGCTTGCAAAAGTGGTGATCCATCGTTTCTTCTACGACCACAACTAGTAACAGGAAAAGGATTATTTTTTTGAACGTATCCTTCTGTTTTTTCAAACATATTATTTTGTTTTTCAGTTCCCGGCATAGTTAATTTTTTTTACAACTTCCAGGTGCGCAAGGTTTTGTTCCAGGAACTCTGCTATGTCCTTTCCAGCAACTGCAACTTTTTTTAGCCGGTGATTGTGATTCTTTCAATGCTTTTTCCGTTGGTGCTCCCTTGTCTCCTTTGCTTCTCATTTTCTCACCACGCTTTCTTTTATCATGTATATTATCCCATAAACCTCTTTTTTTAATAGGGCTATGTCCATAACCTTTTTCTTTAAGCTCTGAATGTTCTTTTTTTGTTTCAGCCTTCTGCTTATCATACATGTTGTGAGGCTTAAAGCTTTCTTTTTTGTTTAATGGAGAGTCTTTAAACCCACCAAATCCTTTCATTTTATATCCCATAATTAAAAATCACTCATTAATATATTATCTATTTCTTCTTGCACTTCTTCTTTTGTAGCCATCATTTTAAAACTTAAATCAGCTTGAAACCTAGCAACCTCAACGTCATCTTTAAATATTATAATAGTTGGTATTGCAGCTATTTTGTGTTTAGCTTGCATCTTAGGGCTAGTAGCTATATCTACGTAAGCTATTGTTCTACAATCCTCAAGATCCATTACCCAAGAAACTTCGTTAGCTTTATTCCACTGCGCATTAAATTGAGATACAGATATTTGGCCATTAGCACTACCAGAGACTAGTATTAACAAAAGAACCAATAAGTACATTCCAAATACCCTCCAAGTAACGTCTGGCTTCTCCATTATCTATTGTATAATTTATCCTCTATTTTTTCTAGAGTTTTTTTGATTTCTTCTACGTCTGATTGCGTAGTTATAATTGTATTACGAATCATTTGATCTTTCATATCAAACTCCATGCGGGTAACATCTTGAGGCGGTGGAACCGGTAACTCTCTAGCCTCAGCAATATCAGCCTGTAACATAAACCACATGCTAATAACAGTTGCCATAGCAGCGCCAATACCAACTAAAGTTTTTATACTTACCTTAAACCCGCTGTCTTCGTTTAATTCTTTTGCCATCGTTTAACTACTATTTTAATTTAGTAAAATCGTCCGTGTAAGAACCTTTCTTTTTTGCTTTACCTTTTGGCGTGGCTGTTGCGTTAAGCGTTCCAGCGCCCATCATTCCTAATGTCCCCGCAAGTTTGCCACCAAAAAATTTTCCTGCTTTTTTTAATCCTTTTGCCATTTTTGTTGTGCTAAACCCTGGAGTTTTACTAGCCTTACTTCCAGTTTTATTAAAACTTCCCTCTTTAGCCGCTTTCGTAGTGCTGTATCCTGGTGTTGTGCTAGCTTTACTTCCTGTTTTGTTAAAACCTTTAACATTAGGAACCTTTACTTTAGGTTCAGCGCCTGGTTTATAAAAAGTACCAGTTTGTTTTGCTAATTCTTTTTTTGCGGTCATAATCTTTTTTAGATTATCTCCTTTTTGTTTAACCGGAGATTCTTTAAATCCTGAAAAACCATTCATTTTATAAGCCATAATTTATTTTTTAAAATATTGTGTAATTCATTCCTAATTTAAAATCGTACCATTCACGATTCCAGTACTTGTTGTATTTTCCTTCTACAAAATATCCCAAGCTTTTACTTTGTTTTATTCCATATATAAATCCAAACGAATAATCCATCCACTGCTCTCCACCGTTAAAATTGTGATAAGAGAACTCACTACCATCATCATAGTGATAAGGCATTAAACTTGCCCACACGTGCATCCAGTTTGATTTTTTATATTTATAATAATCAAAACCCATAACTATAGAGTGTTGAATTACTTTTGCTAATTTGTTTCTTTCTTTTTCTGCATAATCAGCTAGCACCCCTGGTATAACAACCGCTTCCCAAACTTCAGCGCTAGTAGCTACAATTTGTCCATCAGGACTATAATACTCACTATTAGCAACATCAACCGTATAACCTTCTTGCAAAGCTAAATATGTATAATGTAAATTACCGTTGTCTAGTATCCAAATTGAAAGTGGATCGTAACCATAAGGCTCGGCTAAACGGTGTGCAGCTCCAATATTCCACGATAAATTTTTAGACTTACGATGTCTATATCTTTCTGATGCTTCAAAGTACTTAATGTCGGCAAATCCATCTTCTAGGTATTCAACTTTAAAAGCAAAGAAATTTACACATAATTTATCTGGGCAACCATCATCAGAACTATATCTAATAAAATGGTGCTGGTCCATATAATCTATGCCTTCTTGTCTTTTGTAATCAACTTCAAATAAGTATTCAACTCCTCTTACTTTACCTACAGTAGCCGCATCACTGTAATTAGATTCTGTTCCATCGTAAAATGTTTGGGCTTTATTTTCGTAGCCGAATCTAGCTATTTTACGTAGACCTATGGTAAAGTTATAATCATAAGGAGTTGAAATAGTTTGTGTAGATAAACCATTATCTACAGAGAAAACATCAACATCAGAAAGTGACGTACCACCGTTTACAGCGGCGTAGAACGTTGAGTACTTCAACATCTTCTTAACGTCCTTAATTCCATATGTTTGCGCTGCTGTTATATTAGATACAAATAATAGCAGTATTATTAGTCTTTTCACCATTTCTATATAGTCACTTATTTTTTGAATTGTTTACCTAATCGTGGTAATAACAAAAACCAGATTTATTACCCGTCATTACGCCACATCTTTTTTTGTTTTTCTTAATTTTTTTGCATTGAGCTTGCTTACCATCTTCCCTTTGTTTTACCTCTTGATGAATTGTACATCGAGTATCTCCTTTGATAACAGCCATGCCACATCTACCTTTCGAAGTATTGTAAGAGCAAGTTACTTTTTTACCTTCTTTTTTCTCTTGTTTTTGCTTTTTTATATTTTTTTCTTCTTCGGTTTTAGAAAACTCCATTTTTTTATTAAAATCAAAAGCTTTCTTTTTCTCTTTCTTTTCTTTTTTAAACTCTATATTAGCCTCTTTTGCTTTAGTACGTTTAATTCCTAAGTCCCAAGCGTTCCAACCCATTAACAATGCTATTCTGTCCATAGCTTCCATTTCGCTACTAGAAGCTAGTATAATATTGTTTATTTTATTAACAACCCTGTCTGCTGGAATATTTGTTGTTGCTGAAATTACATTAGCTAAAGAAGCAAACGCTGGGTTTTCAATAGTCAAACCCATTTTTTTAATAGCACCCTCGTTCATAGCCTCTGTTTGTATACCGCTATATAATTTTCTTAACTTAGAACCTATTGTTGGTGATAAATTAGCAAACTCAATTATAGTTCTAGTATGATCTGCTCTAAAGCCTCTTTTCTTTTCTTTAGAATATCTTAAATATCCATTTTTAATAGTAACAGCAATTGCTCCTGTTAATCCCATACCGTTTAAAATACTATCAATCATCCCGTTAGCGACTCTTTCTTTTTTAGTATCCCACTCGTCCTCATCTCCAAGCGCTGAAAATAAAGCTGTTTGTAGAGAAGAAAATATTACGTTTTGTATAGCCCCATAATAAGCAATTTTAGATAAATTTGACTTTAAGTCTCCACGCTTGTTTCTGATATCAGCCATAGCTTTTATCATCAATCTGTTATACTGCATCGGAGTGTTTTTAAACGCTAATATTAATCTACCTAAACCTCCAGCTTGTTGCTGAGATATTAAATCTGGTCTAGAAGACTGTTGGCCTTTTTCTGTTTTATCTCTAAAATCAGTCCAAGCTTGAGCTTCAGCTTCTTGTGTAGACATACCAGCTTTTTTATATGCTTTGACTTGGTTTCTATAAAAACCAGCACCACCAGAAGCAATAGCAAAACTATCTGCGATTTGCGTTGGTGTAAATCCTTTTTCTAACAACCACGCTAAAGCAGCTTTTGCTTTGTTGTCGGATCCTTTTAAGTGAGCTGATAACTCAGCTTCATTAATAGTTCTTTTATTACCAGATCTTCTTTCTTTTAAGTAATCAGAATTAAATATGTAACTAAAATCTTTCCAATATTGTGGTTGATTAGCAAAAGCCATAGCAGCTTTAGCTGGATTATTGTTTTTCCAATCCATATAGTTAGCAGCTGATATAGTTTGCAAAGCCGCAGATCTCATGTTAAAAAACATAACCGCGCCAACAGAATTGTTAACCCAATTATTCCAGTTTCTTTCTATTCTACCTGCTCCACCTTTATTTCTACCATACTCCATACGGTATAACATATCCTCTAATGCTTCAACGTGATCGTTTCCATATAAAGCTCTTAGTTTATTTTTATTTTCTTCAGAAAATATTTGCTCTGCGTTTTCTTTCCATACAGCTAAAGCTTTTGCTCTACCTACTTTTCCAGTCATTTCCGTTAAATCATAAGATATACCCTCAACCGTCCAGTACTCACTAGGCGCAACATAACCTTCTTTTTGTCTTGATATTGCAGAAAGTCTATCGGCAAAAATAACCAACTCTTGATCTGCTTCAACAGTTTTAATTAAAGTTTTTTGATCTCTTTTTGATAAACCAGGAACTTCAATACCGTTTTTAACCCAAGTATAAACTCTTACAGCTTGCTCAACAGTATAATTTGTACCTTCTATGTTTTTCTTTAAATTTTTTCTAACCCTAGGCAATTCTTTTACTAAAGCTTTATAATCATTTCTTATAGCTTGTTTCTTTTTATCTATCTGCTGCGTTGCTCGTTCATAAGGATCAAATAAATTTTCTTTAAAGAACAAAGCTTGTTGTTCTCCTACTTCACCCTTACCCATATATTTATAAGTAAACATTTCAAAATCATAAGCAGATGCTGGGTATATAATATCTAAAACTCCCCCAGCATTTCTGCCTCTAATTTGGCCCTGTGCTTTTGAAAATATTTTTTCAGCTTTCATACCCTCAGTATCTTGTAATACTTTATTGAACGTATCGCTTAAAGAAAACCTAACACCAGCACCATCGTATTCAATTGGATTTACAACAACATCTTTGTCTTCAACTAGTACAGTTTCTGGAATTAAATTAGTCTCGTCATATGTTCTAGATTCTAAAGCTGTTATCTTTACGTCTTTGTCTAAAAGTATTTGCGTTTGCATATCTTTTAAACTAACATTTTCAATACCAATATATTTTTCTGCTGTTACACGGTTCCATATATTAAATCTATATGTATCTGTAACGTTTGTTTGACCAGCCTCGTCTAATGTATCAAAATCAGCTTTTTCACCTAATATTTGGCCATAACCAGCTAATATTACATCCATTTCAGCATCTAAATTAATAGTTGGATCACCTTTGTATCTATATATAAGATCTAATATGTCTGCGTCTACCTTTGATATTGAAGCAGCATGTTCACCTTTCCAATTAGTTCCTTCTTGAGAACCATCTAAAACTAAATAACCATCTAACCTAGAAAAACCTCTGTTACCAAAAGTTAGCATACTTTGCGCCTTGTACATTTGAATAAGAGCCGCTTCAGCTAGTTTATTATCTTTAAGTTGTTCCGCAATAGTTTTTGTAATTGTTTTAAACGCTTTTATGTTAGCTATATTAGCTTTTTGTATTTCTTCTTTTAAACCACTATCTTCAATTTCTTTTATTTTTGCTGCTTTAGATTTGTTTTGTTCTAATATATTAATTAATTTTTTAAAAATACCATTTTGTTTTAATGGTACATCTTTATTATATATTCTAATATCACCAGCTTCAAAATCTAAATCACCTTCTTTTAACTTACCAACTTCACTTAATAAATTTTGATATTTTTCATAAAACTCACCAGTAACAATAGAGCCATTAGGATTTTTTAGATATCTATCTCCTTCAGATAATTTCTTAATTTCTTCTTGTTGAGTTTTACTTAAATCATTGTAAGGTTTTTTAAACTTATCTAGCGCTTTTTTATCTCGCAGTTCATTATACGCGGGGTTTTGTTTCTTTTCCGCGATGTCTAATGCTCTAAGATGAAAACCTAAAAATTCTAATGTCGTATTATTTAAAAGCTCTGCTGGCAACACATCAACAATTATTTCGGCATTATCCATCATTTCTTGCCTAGTATCAGCGTCACCTCTTATATTTTGACTAGCTTGTTTACGAACTTTAGGACTTATTAACTCATTTTTTTTCATATCAGCAGTAAACTGCTTACCTTCTGCTCTTTCAACAAAATCTTTTTCATATAAACTAGACACAAAATCTTTAGCGTCTTGAGGTATATCTTTTAATGACTCGTCTTGATTTAATATACCAGATATTGTTTCCCAACTAGCATCTTCATTCCAATATCGCCCTGCAACCGTTTGTAATCTACTTATTTGCTGCTTGTACACACTAGGTGGTCGTGGCGCTAATGTTTTATCTTCTCCACCTAAAGAAAATCTAACACTAGTGCCTTTGTCTATTAATAATGCCATTCTAGCAATTTCAGCTTGATCAATACCATTAGCAGCCTTAAATGCATCACTTGTAATAGTTTGCATCATAGCATCTCTAAATAATATTTTTGACAAATGTTGAAGTGTAGACTTATGAAGTTCATCTACTCTTACTATAGCATGTATCTCAGCTGTAGTTTTGCCTTCCGCTCTTAGTCTTTCCATTTGATCGGTTTTCAATAGTCTTTCTATAAATTGAGTTTCGATCTCATTATTCCATTCAAGTTTTCTACGCGGAACATTACCAGCCGTGTCAGACTTAACATCTTTTTGTTTTTTCTTTTTAGATCCTATAACTGTTAATCTACCGGTTTTTTCACTTACTTCAGCTGTAGGATCTATTTCTGTAAACTCTGTGAAAGCGGTATTCATAGTTTTCTGATCCATTTGCATGTAAATATTTTTAGCGCGCTTGGTAACGTAATCTATGTAAAACTGTGTGTGAGTGTAGTTTTTATAAATTTTTTCAGAAAAACTTTTCTTTAATTGACTAAAAAACTTTTTACCTTTTTTATCTAATTTTGAAAGAGCGTTTGGATCAGTCATAAAAGCTTGCCAATCAAACTCTTCTTTAGACATTACTTTTGTTTGTTCTTCAATCCAATTATCATAGTTTTCAGTATTTTCTTCCATACCTGGCACGCCTTCTCTTATTACAGACTTTTCATTATAATCCTCAACAATTTCACCTAAATCAATATTAGTGTCGTCAGGAACGTAATTAGCATCTTGTAAACTGTCTTCAAATTCGGTTTTCATTTTAGCCCATATATCACCTAATCTTTTAACAGCAATAGGAGCAGAACCATCTTTCATTACTCCAAAATAATAAGCGCCAAAAGGGGCCATTTTTTCTCCAGTACCTATTTTATTGATATATGATTTTATACCTTTTGTAAATTGTAATAATGATTCTCCTATAAATAGCTCTTCATTACCAGGTATTTTATGCAAAGGATGGCCTTTGTCATAATTATTATTGATTAAATTTTTAAAAGATCCCCAGTTATTGTATACTAGTTGTTGTTCATGGCGCTCTACACCAGCTCTAACTTTTTCTTGTAATTCTGGATTATCTGGATTTTTATATTCTTTTTGTTTTTTAATTAACTCTGTCAACCTGTCGTTTTCATCTGATATAGCTTCGTTACTTCTACCCACTGGATATGGATTAGTATCATCTATAAGTTTCATATCAGCTCTACCATCTTCTCCAATACTATACCGTGCTTCTTTAGGTTTAACTATTGGATTACCATTTTCATCTAAAAAAGTATCAAACTCAATATTTTCATTGCCTCTAGGATCTGCTTTAATAAAATCTAATGTATTCGCAGGATTCCAAACATCGTCTAATCGATCACTATGTAGTAAGTCTTTAAATAGTTTTCCTATTTTAACAAATGCAGCTTGCCCTTCTACAGAAAGTTGATCTAAGCTTAAACCACGTGTAACATCACTAAGGGCCGCGAAAAACTCTTCAACTCCATTTCTTGTATTTAAATCAAATCCAGCTTTTTTATAATTATTAAGTCGATCTGCTAAATACTCGTTAATAGCTATTATTTGTGGATCTTTAGATTCACTGATAAATGAAGCTATTGCATCCCTAGAAATTGTTAACTGAGCATCGCCTTGTTCGCCTTTAAACTTTTCAGTCATTAAAAGATGTTCTAACTCATGGTGAACAGCATTTTCAGCGTATGCTACGCCTTTGTTGATATTCTCAATTACATTTTCATTAGAAACAATAGCCACGCCTTTTCCTTCATACTGAGGGTTAATTTCTAGTATTTCTTCCCTACTTAAAATAAAAGCATTGTTACCATCTTTAAATCTTTTAAAAAGTCTAGGATCTATACCTATAGAACTTAAAAAATCTAATCCACCTTGGGTGTTTTCAAAAATATTAACTTCCCAGTTTTCATTAATATCTGGATTACTATTTATTTCATTTGCTAATTTATATCCTTCAGTTTTGTAAAAATCAGCTTTTCTAGCTTTTGCTTGTTTTGATTTGTTGTCGCGAATACTTTGTTCAGTATTTAATATTTCAGCTTCTGTTTGTATTTGCTCTATATTACTTACAGGACTAGTGTTTTCATCTTTTAACTTTGTTTGTTTGTTTTTAAGTTTAGCAAGCTCTCTTTCTTTTTGAACAATCTCTAATTGTTCGTTGAATATTTTTATAGCACTCTCACCGTCTCTAACTTGAAGATTTGTTGGGTCGTACATTTTTTGAGCGGCAACAACGTTATCCATTAACTGATCATATCTTTCTTGAGTAATTTTTTTATCATTAAGAAGTTGCCCGTATTGTTTTTCTGATTTTCTTGCTAAAGCTATAACGCCTTCTGGATTGTTTAACATTTGAATTCTAGCAGAAAATTCGCCACTAACTTGCTGGATAGTTCTAGTTCCTCCACCTAGTACTGGTGTGGTAAGAAGAGCCGTAAGTCCAGCGTTAAAAGTTTGATCAAAGTTATGTTTATAGTTACCTACAGAAGTACCAACGCCGTAATTCATAACTTCTTCTTGCCCAGCTTCTGTTAATGCCTCTGCAACAGCTACTTGAGTTGCGTCTTTTAACCCTTTTTTTGTAACTATATTTTGCAAAGCTTTTTTATACCTACCTTGCACCATTAAAGCAAAGTAATCTTTAAAATTTTCACTTAGATTTTTAATAGCATCTGACGCGGTTGGTTTCAAAGCCATTTTACCAACAAAAAACGCGGTACTAGCAAAATCAAGAGAAGCGTTTATACCACCCACGCCCATAGCTGTATTAATATCTGCGTTGCCAGAATTAACAACCTCGAGCATAGCATTTATTTTTTGCTCTTTAGTAAAGTTTTTCCAATTAGGATTTAATTGTTCAGCTTTACCCCGCACAATACCATCAAAAGCACCACCAGCCTCTTGAACCATAGTAGACATACTACCAGTAAACCAACTAAACATTAATTGAGCTGTTTGATCACCTAAAGCCTCTTGGTAATTATCCCAACTTATATTTAACTTACCATCTTTAAATAAATGTGGAGATGGCATTTTTTGAAGTATTTGTTGGTATTCGTTAGCTTGATAAAGATGGTTTACAATTGTTTGATTGTGACTATCAATTTGTTTTGGTATTATTCCTTTTAAATAACTAACTTTATAAAGTTTGTTTGGTAAAGTAAGATCAGGATTATTACTGTCATAATAAGCATAGGCATATGTATCGTCATCAGACATTTTTGATATTTTTTCAAGAGCTTCATTAGCTTTTTCTAGTCTTCTTGAATAATTTATTGCCTTAAACTGCTCTATAGCCATTGGTATTTGTATTTTACCAGTTCTAGCTAGTCCAGTTAAAAAACCAAAATTAGAAACAAATTCCCCAAATTCTTCTGCAACAGCTTCTTTTTTATGTAACTTTAATAATCTATTTTCAAAAACACTGTTAGTAACAGTATTATTGTTAGCCAACATTGTTGTTACGTCTTTATTGTTACCCCAAGCTTCGCTAACAATATTTGTATATTGTTGTTCAAAGCTTTTTTGCATTTGCTCTAAAGCATAATCACCCTGCTCAATAGCTTCGTAAATAGCTGGCTGCATACTTGTAAATAAGTTAGATACTTTTGTACTTATTTCTTTATCTATATCACTTATAGCTGTTTTACCTCTATCAGACTCGTAAAACTCAGTAGATAATTTAAGGTGTATTTTATCTCTATGATCTAACAACTGTTTAAAGTTAGCTTCATCAATGCTTACTTCTTGTGCTTCGCCGTCTTTGTTAATGCGCTGTATTTTGGTAGCATCTGCTATTTGGTAATTTTTTTTATATAAATCAAAATCAAATTCTGGATTATAATATTCACTGTTTGGATCTTGAAGCTGCTGCACTCTATTGTTTATAATACCATTTAAAGCGTCAGATCTATTTTTATTTGTTAAGCTAGCATATTCAGCGGACAAACCAATACCCATTGGTATTATTTCTTCATTTATAATTACCATTTTATCTGCTTCTGCATCATATTCTTCGGTAATAATTTTTATTTCACTAGCAAAAGTTCCTGAGGTCTCTACTCTCATACCTAAACCGCTTAATTGCGGGTTTAATTCTTTAACAGCGTCATCTTCGGTTTTATCTCTTTTGTATCCAGCTTTTGTTTGTGTACCAAAAAATTGAGGTTCTATTGTAAAATACTCTTCTGGAGTAGGTTGCACTTCTACTTCTTCTAAATCAGCAGCAGCGGCAATTTTATCTTCATCATCTTTTGTTTGTGAATCCGAAGAAGTATCTTCCGATTCTAACTCCGTACTCTCGGGTGTTGTATTTTTTGGCACTACATCCACACCCGTTGGTGTACTGCCGTTTGTCTTTCCCACTTCTTCGTTTGTAAATTCGCTTTCTGGCTTCTCCTCTAACTCCATTAACTCAGCATCTGATTTACCTTCTTCAATAGCCGCTAATACTGCCTCTGCTTTTGTCATATAATTTTATTTTTTGTATTTCTTAATTAAATCCATTGCTAATTGAGATTGAGATTTTTTTACTTGACCTGTTTCTTCATCAATAGTTGGGCCATGAACATCTTTCATTATACTCGTAATATATTTTCCTAAAAACTTTTTTAATACATTAGCGTTTATTGGGTTTTTCATCCAAGAACTATCGCTGGGCATTACATTGCCGGTTTCTGGGTTTATATAATAAGATTGATCAGCAAGACCTTCTTCATACATTTTAGCAAACGATTTTGATTGGTTATCCCCTGCTAAATCCGCAAAAGCTATACCTATTGTGTTTTGTGGACCACCTTCTGTTAAGTTGTTATGCACTCTAGTATAAGTCCAGTTTTCATCAAACGGTTTTCCAGCGTTTGCATCTTCTTTAACTTTTTCTGCCATTTTCCAAACAAGAGCTTTAGAACCTGCTGGTTCTGTAACTATAGGAGCATCGCCAGTTCCAAGAGACAACATGTCATCAAGCTTAAACGTACTAATGTCTTGACCCATACCAAGTCTTCCAGCAAAACTTAATCTTCCTTCAGGTGAAAAACCTACGCCATCAGCCTGACCACCACCTACAAGCATGTGTTTGTATACATTTTCTTCTTTAGTACCCTCGCTTATTGATGGTAAAGTGGCTTTTAGTTCTCCAGTGTAAGTATTCAGCGCTTGAATTTGACTATCAGCAGTCATAAAGCTTTTAACAATTTTTTCTCTGTTTCTTAAAGCCGTTGCGTTTTCTTCGCTAGATTTGTCAGTGCTTTCTATTATTTCAGTTTGTTTGTCAAACTCAACTCTTCCATCTCTAACCCACGGAGCAAGAACTTGGTATATATGCTCTGGAACTCCTGATTGCTCCAACTGTATACCATCTAAGTATTTTATACCTTGATTTGTTTTTTGTGCAATTATATCTACTTGCGAAAGCATTCCACCATCTACCTCTTGTTCTTCTGTTTGTTTTTTGGCCATAATATTATTTTTTATCCTAGAATTTGATCTACCCCACCAGTTAAAGCACTTCCAATACCAGCCCACATTTGTTGTTTAGCTTGTTGATCTGCAGTTTTTGCAGTGCCAAGTGTATTTGCGGACATAGCAAGCAAGGTGTTTGTTTTATCTTTTAAAAGTTCTCTAGATTGGTCAGCACCTCCTCTTCTAGTCATGTCAGCTTTAAATTCACCTTGTCTTTCCATTTTTTGCAGTGATCCAGCCATTTGGGCTTGTTTAGCTTGATTTGCCGCCTCTTGTTGCCCTATAGATGCCGATGCTCTTTGAGTTGCCATCTGGCCTTGATTGGCCATAGCTTGCGCTAATCCAGCAACTCCAGAACTACCAGCTGCTCCAGCCATGTTTGACATTATATTTGCTCTTTGTTGTTGACCTTGCTGAGCTTCAAACTGAGCTTGCTGTTGGTTAACAGTAAGATCTTCCATTGTGTTTTGCATGTTAGCATATGGATTAGAAACATCACTATAAAGATTGCTAGTGTCTAAACCCATAAAATCTTTCTTCATAGCATCGTATTCACCTTGAGCATCTGCTATTGCTTTTTTTCTTTTGCCTCCCCAATCTCTAGCTCCTATAGCTTGAACAACTCCACCTATGAAGTTTAAAGGACTGCTTTTTATATTTTTTGACATAATATTATTTTTATATATTTATAATTACATTTTTTATACATTATTTACTACTCTCAACAAAATCTGCTCCAACAGCAAATAACTCTGCTTTATCTTTTGAATTGTTTCTAAATTGAACTTTAGAATAATAACCAAGCAGACTACTTAAATTCACCTTGTTATCTTTGCTAAACATGATAAAATCAGTTGTTAATGGCGGGCCATATATCGCAGCTACAGAATCGCTATAATCAGCCATTATAGTAGTTACCACTCCGTTCCAAGGCACAAAACTTGTTACAGGTCCTATAAGTATTACATTTTCCCTAGGCGCGGTATCATGAGGGGTTGTTGTTGCCTCCCAGTTTCCGTTTGTTCCAGGTACACCAACAGGTGTAGTGGATACAAAGTAAACAAGATCGTCTACTTGTACAGAAACATTTATATCGTGCGGAAAGTCTAATTGTATGATTGCCATGTTATTTTATTGTTATAAATATTGTTTTTTCATCACTCGTGTTAACTCCATCGCTTAAAGTAAAATTAAATTTATCAGTTCCAATAAAATTTTCGTTTGGAGTATATGTTAAAAATCTTGGATGAGGTACTTTTAAAGTCGTAAGAGTTCCATTTGAAGGAACTGATGTTGATGTTGCCGCTATATCAAGCACACTATAAGAATTACTGTCAAAGTCAAAGTTTATATTAATGCTACTGTTTTTACCGCAGGTTACTCTTTTATCACGAGCTGGAGGCTTTAGACTAACAAACTCAGCTAAATCTAATTCCAACGTCATATTGTCTTCTCCAACAATAAAGTTTGTTATAACGGTTTTTATATTCATACTAGAAGTTCCGTTTTTATCTATAAAAATTTTTCCCTGTACGTTTTCTTTTTTAGATTTGACAAAAGTTAATTCTGTATTGTTTGGAAGCTTTATACATTCGAAAAGTTCTATGTTGTTTTTATTAATACTTTTAACAATTCCAAACTCTTTATGGGTGAATGTTAGCAACGTTTCTTTAACTATTATATGGTGAGTTGTTAATGTTATGTTTTTATTACAATCAACACTTTCAATATAAGTAATAAACTCATAGTTATCCGCGTTAATCCCAACAACTCTCATGCCTTCAAACAAATCTGTTGTATTTTCTAACTCAAATTTATTTGTTAAAATGTCGACTAAGTCGCGGTTTTCACAAGGTTCTTTTAAGTGTTCGTCTAAATCTACGCTTTTTTGAACTGTTTTTGTTTTTGTTATTTCACCACTAAAAGTCATACCAACTTTTACATCACCTCTTTGAGAAGTGCTTTCTGCAATAGTTATGTTACTCTTACACTCTAGTTTATCAGCGTCTGTTTGGTTGACAATATTTTTTTTAATGCTACTAGTGTTTTTGTATAAATCTTTAAAAGTTAGATATTTTTTAGTAAGATGATAGTAATGAGTGCCAGAAGTTCTTGCTAGTGTTGTTGTTGCTGTAATAGTTTTAAAAGATTGACTATTTGCTTCTGCTGAGACCACTACGTCTCCGCTTAATCCCACTGAAGTGTTAGTTAAAGGGTTGTTAGAAGAAAGAGTTATGGTTGGCATTTTAAACTGTACAATATTATATTTTATAATTCCAGTTGATATTAGCTCGCCATTGTAATAATACGATGTGTCTGCGGATGGGATTATTTCAATAGTGTATGTTTCTTTTGTTTTTCCAGACTGCAAAACAGGTATTTTTTGTTGTAAAACATATTCTTTGTCTATAACAATATTTTTAATTTTTCTTTTTAAAATATCACAATTTGAACTGTCTTTTATAGATATACTAACAATAGGTTTATTCTCACCTGTTATTTTCAATTTTATTACTTCACCAGAAACCTTAATTTGCATTGTATCGTCTACAAGAACAATATTACTGTCAAAATTAATACTATCAAAAATGTTTTTATCATTTATGTGGCAACTAAGTATTGTTTTTTTATTAGGATAGTAACTTCCAGGAAAGTATTTTATTTTTCCTTCTTTATCAATATATTCACTAGTTTTACCAGTCTTTGCTCCTTTAGCCATCTCCCATATCTGCGCTTGATCAATGCTTGTGAACAAAGGGTTTCCACCAATAATTTCTTCTGGGTTATGAATATCTACTCCAAGATTCTCTTCACTATAGATATTCTCTTGTATGCTATTATCTTTACCGTCGTATTGG
>Ga0209337_1001750_pt1 | contig 16273 bp, 18 predicted proteins | sample LinPmetageLP53_FD_184044 | JGI IMG/M metagenome (GOLD analysis project Ga0209337, IMG submission 184044) | Marine viral communities from the Pacific Ocean - LP-53 (SPAdes) (version 2) | ecosystem: Environmental > Aquatic > Marine > Oceanic | place: Pacific Ocean | collected 2010-02-08
CAAAAAGCGGATATAGTCGCAGTTGAGGAATGCTGAATGAAACTCGGCATGGTAGAGAAGGACAAACAGCCTTCTTTTGAAATCTTAAATCTCTTTGAGAAAGTCCGTGTCGCTTATCTATCAGCGAGACAAGACCCTAAAGAATACGGTGGTCGTTGGCGTAAAGCAGTTGAATTGATTGAAGAAACCTTTGAAGATTTAGATGCCGCAGGTAAAGAGATTAAAAATTATGTTAGCGTTAAAGAACTAAAAGACGAAGAGGTAAACAACCCTGAATCTTCTAGTGCTAAAACTCTTTACGAAAATGTGAAGATGTTAAGGTATGCTTCTGATTTAGTCGATGACCCATTCGCTAGAAGGTTCAAATATGAAGTTCTAGAAGAACTGCTATCCAGTCCTGAGTCTATGGTGAAGTTTGTTCACTATGCTCTAAGAAATGACGATAAAACTCTGCCCGATGAGGTCTACGAGATTAAAGACATGAAACCCGATGCAACTACGCAGGGTCTTACTGGGCTAGACCTAGAATCGGGAGATATTGCCCTCTATATTATTGAGCATTACGGGGATGGAAAAGACTCAAAGCGGGTAGAAAAGGAAGTTAATAAGGCTATGGGGATGTTAGAACTCTTAATGCTCTCTAGATACAAAGAAGAGGATTTAGACGAACTTAAGGATATTGAGAAGTCTGATGAAGAAAAGTCAGAAACAGAAAAATCATTAAGTGATTTCATTGTTCCTAATAAACCAATGTATAGAATATTTGATATTAAAGACATAGAAGAACTAAAAGGATTTAGTGGTGAATGGTATGTTCAAGAAAAATATGATGGTATGAGAATACAATTACATAAAATAGATAACTCTATCAAAGTCTTTTCTTATAATAAGAAAAACATCACAGATAAGTGTGAAGACATAGTAAAGGAATTAAAAGACAAACACTTTGGGAATTGTATTCTAGATGCTGAATTAATTCTATTTGATAATGATGAACCATTACATAGAGCAGACACTATTGCTCATGTATTTAAAAATAAATACAAAGATGCAATCCTTAAGTGCCATGTATTCGATATTATGCGACATGATGAACAGAATCTATTAGATGAGGAATTACAAGACAGAATGACAATTCTATTCAATAACTATTCTATACATTCATCTGATATTCTAAATTTTCCTTCAAAGAAAGATACTAGACAAGCAGATAACCTAAAGGATATTGATGAATATGCTAAGAAGATTATGGAAATGCCTACATCGGAGGGAGTAGTGATTAAAGACGCTACTTCTACATACTATGTAGGAACTAGAAAGAATCCTAAATGGATTAAATGGAAGAAGTTTGTAGACCTAGATGTTATTGTACTAGACAAGTCTAAGACAAAGAGTAATCTATATTCTTATACTCTAGGCATATCTACTAATGAAGAAGAAGGTAAATTCATTGAAGAACTTCAGGGTAAGAAATACATGAATGTAGGTAAGGCACTTAATACTAAAACTAAAGTAGATATTGGGAGTATTGTTAGAGTACAAGTAGATGAAGTTAAGAAAACAGGTGAAAGATACACTTTGTTTTCTGCTAAGGTTATTGAAGTTCCCGAAGTAGAAGAACCCGATAAGGAAGTAACACTAGAGTTACTATCGCAAGGAACAAAGAAATCATTAAACTACTCTATAGAAGCACTAAAGAAAGGAGTGAGAGTAACCGACCATATTCACGGAGAGGCTACTGTTATTATCAAATCTAATATGGATGGCTTTACTATCTATGGTTTTGAAGAAGATAACCTAATGTCTAAGAACGCACTTAAAGACATTGATATGTGGAAAGCACAAGCAGAAGAGATAATGAAAACTAAAAGAGGTAAACTTACTGTTGCTATATTTGATTTCTTAAAGAGAATGGGTGCTAAAACGATTAAAGAAGTACATAACTATTTAGTGGGAAAGCAAGGTTCATTGTATGAAGATATCCTAGATAGCCAATATTCTGAACTACAGGAATGGGCTGAGAAAAGAGATGGTATAGAGTTTGAAAATAAAAAACTATTTGCGAATCCTTCTAAAATTATGGCTAGTGAGGAAATAAAGAAATACAAAACTCCTGATGAGTATAGAAATGGAGAATTTAAAATATATATTAGAAAGGACAGTAACATCAACATAGTTATGAAACTCGGTGATGATTCAATAAATTGGCTAGTAGACTTACAAGACGAAGAAGAACTCTTTGATATGTTTGGTAAAGCGGGTAAATATCCTGCGGAAGTTGCTAAGACATTTGATAGAGAAAAGGTCATTGATTCGGGTTCAGTAGAACTGGGTGTTCAAAGACACGGCTATCATGAATACTTTTTGAAGGGAAATAAGTTTGAAACTAAACTTCACATTAGAGTTATACCTGTTAAAGGAAATAAAATGTGGCTTGCGTGGACTGGTTTTGAGCAGAAACCAGTAGAAAAAGATACTGATGATGGCATTTGGAATATCTACGAAGATAAGAATAATGACCTAAGAATCCCAAGAGAAGAATAGTGTTCTTTAAATAGTCTATTATCATAAGAAGGGATGAGGCAAATGACACTTCTCATGAAGCGTGACACTAATGACTTTAAAATAATAAAGTCAAATGATGAGTTAATGATAGGTGGATATGCTTCAATAGAAATCGTAGACAAACAAAATGATTTAATCACACTCAAAGCACTACAAGAAGCAGTAAACAAATACATGGAGAACCCGAAGTTTAGAAACGTAATGACAAATCATTCAAATGTTCAAGTCGGGGAAGTAGTAAAATCATATAGAGATAAAAATGGAAAGATATGGAAAACCGAAGTGGATGATGTAGGATTTTTTGTAGTAATAAAATTAAGAGACGATATAGAAAAGGCCAAAGAAATTAATAGAGGCGTTAGAAAAGGTTCATTGAGAAGTTTTAGTATTGGAGGACAAGCATTACAAAAAGTAAAGAAAAGTCATCCAGAATTAGGGCAATACAATGAAATAAGTAAATTAGAACTACATGAAGTAACAATCTGTGAAAAAGGAATAAACCCAGAAGCACGATTTGATATTTTAAAACAAGATAAAAAAACAAAAACAAAAAAGGAAGTTAAAGATATGACCAAACTAGAAAAAGCATTAGAAGAATTAGACGCATTGATGTCAGAAGTCAATACGTTGAGAAAAGAAGACGAAGAAGAAATGGAGCGTATGGCTATGCCCGAAGAAGAAAAGATGATGGAAGAAGAGAAGATGGAAGAAGAAGAAGCAATGTCTTACAAAGAACTAGAAGAAACTGAAAAAGCAGTAGTTTCTACTCTTGATGGGGCAGGTGTTGAAATCGGAGAACCTGCTGATAGAATCGTTATTGACAATGGAAAGCCTAAAGCATCTGATATGCCAGTTGTAAAGGCGTTCGGGAACAACGAACTAGAAACTCTAGATTTGTCTGTTGGAAACATTGAGAAGGCTTACGAAGCATTCCGTCAAGAACAACTTGAAAAGTTGGCTTACGATAACTTGCAAAAGTCCTTTGCAGATAGATTCGCTTCTGAAAAGAACAACCGTGAGGATGTTCTCGCTAAGTCTCGATATGATGCGGCTTCTGAGATTGCTTCTCTTAAGAGCGAATTTACACAACTGAGAAAGTCTTTGACTGCTGAAAAGGAAACAATCCTAAAGGCTCAAACAGAGGCTTCTATCACACTCCCTTCAATGGAAGATTTGGCCGAAATGGAATGGTCGGATATTCACAAGATGGCAGGAGGTCTTTAAGATGACAGGATATATAAACACAATTGCAGATTTGGAAGCACAAACATACGGACTATCAGTTGGCGGAGCAAATAATATGCTTCTAAAGACTGCTGGAGCAGTTACTGGTATTCATGGAGGACATGATGCAGGAACACAAACTTCTCCTTTAACAGGAATTGCAGGTAATCTGTACAATGTCCTTTACGGACAAAAGGTTTGGTCTATGCTAAACCGTGAAGTAAATGCTCTTTCTACTCTATCAAAGAGACCATACACTTCTAGTGGATGGAGAGTTCTATCAAAGAGACCTGCTGGTGGAAGCGGTAATTCCCATGCATTTACTCGTACTGGAACAGATTTGGTTGGTACAGATGCTCCTAGACTAGATATGATTGGTGGTGTTCCTGAGAACGCATCTCTTTCTTCAAGTGGAGATGGTCTAATTGCTATTGCACCCGAATACTCTACTCTCTTTATGAGTCCTAAAACAGTTGCTCACCAATTCGATTTCAGTGAACTTGCAATGGAAATGGCTCAAATTGATGATGGTATTGGCGATATTAGAGCGCAAATGCGTGAAGATATGGGTAAGCACCATGCAGAATCACAGAATCTAATGCTAGTCACTCCTTTGGAAGCATATCTAGATACAGATAAGTCAAATGCTTCTGCTGGAATAGCAAGAAACTACACCTCTCTATACAAGGTTATTTCTTCAAATGAAGAACTAGACAAAATGGACAGCGATAACTTCCCTGTTGGTTCAATTACTGGTGATATTACAGATGCTTACCATATTTACGGCTCAAACCGTGATAATGCTTCTTTCCTAGATTGCACACTTGATTTCGGTGATGGATATGCAAGTGGAGATTCTCGACCATTTACACTAACAATCCTTAACGGGCTATTGCGAAAACTCCGTGAAAACGGTGGTTCACCAAAGGTTATTCTAACAGGATATGATACGCTTCAAACTCTATCTGACCTCTTGCAAAGTCAAGAGCGATTTATGGATAGAAAGGAAGTAGTGCCAACTGTAAACGGAGTTCGTGGAGTAAAGGGTGCAGAAGTTGGATTTAGAGTAGCAACATACTACGATATCCCAATTATCCCTGCTATCTCAATGCAAAGCACTTCTGTTGATACAGGAACTATCAGTGATATGCTATTCCTTGATACAGACCATCTATGGCTTGCAGTTATGAAACCTACACAATACTTTGAAGACGGTATCGCTAATGGAAACCCATTCGGTGTTGGGCTACTAGGAAACAGAGCATTGTATCGTACAATTGCAGAAGTTGGTTGTTCATACTTTAAGGGTCAAGGTAAGATTACCAACCTTAAGTGAGGTGTTTTAATATGGCACATACAGTTACATTAATAGCCGACCATAAAGGTTTTACTAAACCTAAAGTGGTTGGAGATGAATACAGAGTTAGGGCTAAAGTAAATATAACCACCTATCGAGAAGCAGTAGTTACTACTACTTGTAATCTTGTTGCTTCGGCAAACACGATTACTCGGGCAAGTGGAACTGCAATCTTTCAACCAACAGTAGGAAGACATATTCAAATTGACAACCCTGCGGCGGCTGGAAACGGTGGCCCAAACATTAAATTGGTTACTGCTACAACTACTACTGTAATTACAGTAGATGCAACAGAAGGCGGTGGAGTTTCGGATGACGCTTCAAACGATGAAATTGCGATTTCTCATGCTTTTGAGGCACTTACAGCGGCTGAGTTTGGTTTAAAATCAATTACTTCTATGAATGTTATTGGTCAAGAATCACTTCTTCACCAATTTACTCCTGTTGTGGGGGTTCTTGGAACTACTACTATGGCTAGTCCTGCTACTGAAATGGAACTAAGTGCAGTTGTTCGCTCTACTGGAGTTAATGCTGCTACTAGTGATTTAGGTTTTATTGTCGTAGAAGTTTGCGGAAACCTTTGAGGTGTTTAATTGCCTCAAGTTACCTTAAGCGAAGATGCTAGCATTACTCGATTAGAGACACCACATGGGACTATTCGTAGAAGAAGTCCTATTAGTGTTCCTTCTGATTGGGCTTTGCTTAGAATAAAAGACTCAAATCTGATGTTTACCTTTGTCGAAGAAGATAGAAAAGATGTATTAGCAACCGATGAAAAGACTTTGGGAATTCTAAGTAGAGTTATGGGAGAAGAATTAAACAAGTCTTCTGACCTATGTTCTCTACTACTTCCTAAAAAGGTTAAGTCGAAGTCTGCTAAAACTACTAAGAAATCGCTATTAGCGAAGTCTGAGTAGGAAACATTAAGAGGGTCATCCCTCAATCATGGAACACGGAGAGTCTCCTATGAGTGCGTGTAGAACCAGTTTTGTCCAAACATCTAGTACGATGGTTACTGTCGGTCAATGCCGATTAGTTTCCATTCATGCAGTCCTAACAGGAAGTAACCCAACCACTATCAAGGTCTATGATGTGGCTGAATCAGGAGATGCGGCGGCGGCTAATGAATTGGCTAGAGTGATAGTGCAAGCGGCTTCAACTGGCGATACTATTGTTGAGTTTGATATGCATGGTGTAATAGCAGTTAATGGTCTTTATCTAGAAATAGCAACTGGTTCAGGAATTGGTGCGGCTGTTTCAGTGGAATTTAGTTGAGGGAACACAATGGCGGCATTGAATACAGATACACGACTAGTAATGACTATTCTATTCGTTGGCGTACTAAGCGGTGCTAACGTATTCTTCTATGCTAAATACGGGGCTACGTTCCCATATACTCCTTTAGCCCATGCTGCTTTATTTGGTCTTATGACTATTGGCAGTGTTATGGTAATGAAAGCATTATTTGATTTGGCTCTCAATGATAAGATTGAGATGTGGCTACTTGATAGAAAAATTGCGTCATACTGGGAAAGAAAGTCCAGAGATGAGCAACAAAGACAAAAGATGCGTGAAAGTGCAAGACAATTTGGTGTTTCTACTCCTTTTTATCAACCACAAATGCAACAAGAAGATGATAATTCAGTAGGAAGTGAATTTTTAGCCACCCTACAATGAGGTGGTTAAATGGTCGTTGGCGACATACTCGGTTTCTCCGATTCTGATTATGCTTATAATCAATCAAGAGCGCATTCCGCAGATATGTTCTTTCAAAAAATGAGAATGTGGTTTTGGGGAAGTTTCTTCACATTGTCAGCATTCTTAATAGGTAATATTATGGGTGTTTTTGACATCAATATTATGGGCTATATAGTAGATAAGTTATGGAATAGTTGGTGATTAAATGTCATTGATGACAGGTTTTGCAATTCTCGTTGGTGAAGCAGTCATTGGCTTTTGGAAGAAAGTCCACGCTATTAACTTTGGAGTATATGGTGCTACAATGGTTGGTAAAACTACTTTAGGCCACCAATTAAGAACTAGAGGAGAAGTACCCCAAATAAATCAAAGAACTGTTGGTTTGCACAGAGCCAGTAGAAAAAACATTAAAATAGATGGGAATGTACATACGATTAAGAGTGCAGATATTGGTGGAGAAGCGATTTACTGGAAAGAATGGGAAAAGGATATGAAAAGTAGAAAACCTAAATACATTATTTTTATGATAGACCATCGACATTTAGATAGTACGGCAAATCTAGACCATCAATTAGCATGGAAATACTTAGTAGATTCCATAATTTCAAGTACATGGTCAAATGGAAAAAAGAAAAGAGATTCAGATTACCCAATAGCAATAGGAATATGGGCTAATAAATATGATATATGGGGAGAGAAATACAAATCAGAAAAGGATATAGAAAAACATGAGATATTTGAGCCTTTTAGTTATGGTATGAGAAAGTTAAATGATAAAGGAATACCATGTTTTAAATATATAGTTTCAGCAAAATCAGAACCAGAGATGGTTTACAGAGGAATTACTACAATGATAAAGGATTATTGATTAATATGTGGTTTTATATTCTTAAGGTTGATGAATTTGTTTCTACAGGGAGTTCAGGTAGATATGACGGTTCTAAAGATAAAGTTAAAATAAATTTAGATAGGTTTGAAACTACTGATGAAAAATATAGCGATGATGATAGAATAGCAGAATTTACAGATGTGGCTACTCATGAATATGTACATAGAGAGTTTAACAAAGAAATGCCTAATTATGTTAGTGATAGTATAGATAAAATACAAGAGATGATAATAGAATGGTCAAACAGCCTTGATTCTCCTACAGTAACATTACAAGATATTACAACTCAAATTATGAGTTTAGCCACTAAACTAATAACTGATGAAAGTTTTGCTCATATGACTATGCAAAGATTTGTAGAGGCGAATGATGAGAAAAATGCTTACCCTCCAAGAAAAAGATTATATCTCTATATTAGTAGATGGTTTGATAAGTTATTTACTACTCTAGCAGGATATGGAGAAAAACCGTTTATAATTTGGCATAAAGGCTCCGAAAAAACTAAGCGAAAATTACTGATTCATTTTAAAAACATAATGGAAGAAATAAAGTTGAAAATAACAAAAATGCCAGTAAAAGGAGAGAGATAGTATGTACCAACAACAAATAATAGGACAAGAAATGAATGGATTTAACCCAATGTTAAATCCCATTGACCAAGCAAGAACAGCAGGACAAGTTACTGAATATAAGTTTATTTCAGTTAAGCCGAAAGCACAGAAGAAAGAACTAATTAAAGTTCTATTACCCGAGTATAAGAGTTTTTTATTCTTTTCGGTAGGTAAAAAATTCAATCTAAAAGATAGATGTGTAGTGTGCGGGATGCATCATATTTGGGAAGCAGGAGATTACTTACGTCCTCCTATTCCCTTAGAGAAAGTAACGAAAAGCAGACCACTAAAAGGTACATATTGCCCTAAACACTCTGCTATGTTTATGCAGTTTGAGATGCTAGAACAACAGATATTGGCAGACAAACATGGTTTAGATTTCAAAGCCTTTAGACCAAAGATGCCAAAGATGCTTACATCAGCCCCAGTCAAAAATCTTTCTAAGCAAGATATCGTTGCTCTAACTGCGGCAGGTTATTTTATTAAGCCACCCACGCTAGGAGATAATAGGTCAGCCACTAATGAAGCAATAGAAATTGTCGGAGAAATAAACATATTAACCGATAGACTAAATTATCTTATGATTCATCAAGGGGCTAGAGCAGAAGAACCAGTAACAGAAGTGGTGGAAGAATAATGTTAGGTACTAGCAATAAAACAGTTTTAGGTGCAGTTCAAGCACAAAATGATGCACAATTTAAGAACGTAAATAATTTACTTTCTTTGCAAGATAATCATGTCGAAGAGTTCTTTCAATATCATGGCGAATTGTTCCTAAGAGCATTTGAGAAAATGATGGAAGATGTTACTGAAAGAGTTGTAAGTCAAATGCTTGCTAAATTGGCTTTTAAACAAGAGGGTGGTAGACTATCCGTTGATGCAGATTCCTTAAGAGAATACGAGAGAATTACACAAGAAAATATAGAACTAGATATACAGCAGATTCTGGCTACTGCTCTTAATTCAGAAGTTATTAATCAAAGAAAGATGGCTAAACAACAATATCTTGAGTCTCAAGGATTTAGTGGTGGTGGCATACAACAAATAACACAACCAACCGCAGGTATGGCAGTAGCAGGATTAACAGGACAAACACAACAATATCAACAAATGCAAGGAGCAGTAGGTAATGGTTCAGGTTATCCAATTCCTCCATCGGGAACAGATGGATATGGCCGCCCTTACTGGATTGACCAACAAGGACAGATGAGTTACGAGCCTCCTCAAAGTGGATTAGGGCTAGGTTCTGCAATCCAAAAGGGTGCTGCATGGGCTAAGTGGTTAATGTGAGTGAGCCAAATGGTAAACTACAAATTTGAATGGAACGATAATACCAGTCTTTATATTGACGAAGATAGGCAGAATTTAGTAGATGGAATAAAAGAATATCTTTATTCTGCTGATGATGAAGCCGCTACAGGCAAAATATTAAACCAAATAAATGTTAATATAGATACTCTTGAGAATAAAGGACAAGAGCAATATTTCTTAGATGATGTTTCTGAGATAGTTACGGAACTATTAGAAGAAGATGCTTTAGAATTTCTAAAGTCAAGCGGTGAAGCATATCAATTATATCTAAAAAATATTGGAAAAGAAACAGAAGATAAGACTGTTAAGAAATACCAATTGAAAGATTTATTGGATTCTGAGGCTTACAATGATTTGATAGGATGGTCAAATCTAAAATTCGGAAGAGACATTTCTTTCGATAACCCGAATGTGAATCTCCCTGCTTTTGATTATGCTACTTTTTGTAGAGATGCTAAAATTCCTCAATATATGGTAGAAGCAGTTAATATTCCTATAAGATTAAAAGTCTCTATGAAGTCTAAAGATAATAGATTGCATATGGAAAGGGCTGTAGAACAATATAGGGAAGAGAAAGACTCTAAAGAAGAGTTAAAACAAAAAATAATTAGTAACATAATTAGACTTTGTGCCTTTTCGATATCATGGAATATTAAGGGTGATGAAAAACACCATGCAGAAGTTTTTCTTCCGCCTAAAAGAGTAGGTGGAACGGATGTTTTTCAGGAACTACAGGATGCTAAAAGAAGAAAAATTAGAAGAGAGAATGTAGGTTCGGGACAATGGAGAATGGAAAATAGCGACCCTGTATTCAGTAATGGTACTGTATCAGAAGAAAATGTAGAAATAGACGGGTCTGATTTAAATGTGGATGTATTGGATTGGCTTGATAAAAACTTCGATAAGGAAGTTCTCTCTGGCAAAATAGAATGGGAAATAAAAATAAAAGGAACTGCCATAGAAGATTCTATTGATGAGTATGTTGATGGGGATTTTAAAACAGATTATCTCTCAGGAAATACCGCACAGCAAAGAGAATTAGATACTATTTATGCTTTTAAATATAAATTACAATTACTAAGACCTGCAATTTCTAAAAAAGAAAAGCCTAAAATGAAAGCAGGTCAAGTAGATTATGACGAGGAAGGACTTCCTGTTCCTAAAACCAAAACTTTTCAATCTTCGGGAATCGCAGGATATAGACTAGAAGAAGGCGACACTCCTATAGGTAAAAATGATTATGCTGAAAAGGGAGAAAGAATTACAATTTATCGTTTAAAGGAAAGTGCTAGAACACAACGCTCCGCAGATAATAAATTAAATCTCAGAACTAGAATAATGATGCCAGAAGAATATGAGCAATTAAATGAAGGCCAAAGAAAACTATATGATGAAACTACTTCTGTTGATTACAAAGGAAACTATATTAAAAAGGGTGCATATAATCGCCTAAATAAAAAAGACAAAGCAGATGCTAGAAAAATAGAAGTTACTCCTGAAGAATACTCAAAGATGGGTTCTTTTAAACAACAAGGGTATAAACCTATATCGGGAGAAAAACAAGTATATCCCGATACTCCTGAAAATAGAGAAAGAAATAGAGTAGGGGAACCTAAGATGGTTACAGTTCCTGAAAGAATGGAGCCCGAAGAAGAACCCGAAGAGGAAAATAAAGATAAAGAAACCGAAGTTAAATCTAAGAAAACTGTAGAAGAAGCATTAGAAGCGGCTAAGGAAACATTAAAAAATTCAAGAATCAAAATAACAAGATACTCTAATAAAATGGGTAAGTTTGACTTTAGCCCATATTCTAGACAGGGAGAAAGAGAAAACGAACCAATGAGAGAACTAATAAGTGAATTCAGAGCAAATCTAGTTTCTTTAGAAAGAATAGGAATTAACATAGAGGAAGTTTAATATGTCAATAACAAACTCTCCAAGTGATTATACTGCTATTGCTCCTAGTTATGGAGATGGTTATGGTTATTATACTGATTATAAAGCAGTTGCTGATTTACTGCAACTTCCCCATTTTGACTCTTCTGCTACTTATCCAACAAGAGCAATGGTTGGTTCTATTATTAAAAGAATAGAAGGAATGGTAGATGATAAAGTTAAGCGTTCTTTTAGACCAATTATAACTCAAAAGGAGTTTCATAACTTTGAATACCGAAATCATCCAGCATCCACACTATACGGTGGATATGTGGGTTTTATTCAGTTAAAACAAATGAAAGTTCGTAAAGTAGTTTCTTTGTTAGTTTGGTCTGGAAGCGGATATAAAGAGATTGCATCTGCTCAAGCAAAAGTTACGCTATTAGAAAACTATAGAGATATGTATTCATTGCGTCTTGTATTACCTAATACTGGAGTTTACTTTGAATTACTTGCAGAAGACGATAATGAGGGTGTTTCTAATGCAGAGTTTTGTACTACCTTCGGTATTAAAACAACTAATAGTGATTTAACTGCATTAATCAATGAATCTTTCCCTTCTACTTCTTTATACACTAGGGCTACTGCTGCTAAGAGCCTTACTGGGAAAAAATCAACTAACGATAGCACTACGAGTTTGGCCGTATCGGACTTTTTCTTTGCTCAAAAAGAGGAAGGAAATGGGGCTAACGTTCTCATTTCCTCTCTACTTTCGGGGGATGACGGCGCAGATTGTGTACTCCAAGCACTCATAAAACAATCCTGCACTACTGCAAATGCTGATGCTACTTTAACCGTAGCAGATTCATCTAAATTAGAAGTTGGTATGGTTGTAACAGGTACTAATATTGCATCAGGAACTACTACTATTGTTTCTATCACAGATTCTACTCATGTTGAACTAAGTGCTAATTCAACAGGAGCCGCCACTAATACTATTACATTCACTACTACTTCTGGAATACCGACAGTTTGCACACTAAGTAACTTTACAGATAAAGAAGATATGAGAAGAACAGGAGACTACTGGCTATTGAATGAAGAAGGAAGAATATTCTTCTTACAAGATTATCCATACCATACTCGCAATTCAATTATTGTTTCTTACATATCAGGAAATTCGAGAGTTCCTTCTGCTATTCATGATGCCACTACAAAACTTGTAGCGGCTGAAATACTGAGACATGATGACCAAAGCGTTCTTATTACTGAAACAGGAGCCAATATTGGTACTAAAGAAAAGTATGATATTCTTCGTACTGAGGCTATGGAAACTCTAAAGGGCAAAGCAGATATTGTTTATTTGATTGATTAATATGATAGAAATGAACCTACGAGTCTTTGATGACCTATTAAAAATAGAAAGAGAAAGACAATTAATCATGCAAGAATTATCACAAAACTTAGGAATAGACATATCATTTAGCGAAGAAGAAATTATGAACAATGCTCTATCCGCTTATGAAAAACATATTGATAAAGAAATAACAAAGGAGGTTGAAGGATGGATGAAGTCTCTCTTCTCATAGATTTAATTACTAATAATTGGTCATCTAATGCTTCTGCATTACAAAGTGCAGGTACTATATCTGCCTCTCATGCAGTTACTCCTGAGGTTATTGACATTAGAAGCATTACAAAAAACAAGGCCGCAAGAGTCGATTTAGGCAGATACCCTGCCACTATTGTTGTCTTTGAAGATTCACAAAATTTAGAATATCCGACAATACATTATGACGTTAGAAACGAAACATATTCCTTCACTTTGCATATACGAGTGCTACACGATGAACGTTCAGGTTTCGATGCCTCACACGGAAAAGACAGGCTAAGGGCTATATACTTGATACTTCGTAGAGTTCTTGAGAGCAAACGAACAGGCTACACCGCAAGTGATGGTTCAAAGTTTAATCAACTATTTGTCGGGTCAAGAAATGAAAGCAATGACAGAGGAAAAAAATTGTTCGGGTATAAAGTGACAGTAGAAGCAAAGAAATTCGCATTAACACTCCCTTAGTAAGTTTGTAAAAGGAAAGGAGAGATTAAAATGGTAAACACAGATGTATTTTTAGGAAGCGGGGCAAGTTTAACGTTTGTTCCAGAATTAGATTTAAGCCTATATTTAGACGTAACGAGTAATGACGCAATTACCTATAATGGGGTAGTGCAAACTGCAAAAGAAGTATTCGTGGTAGATGCTACTTTTTCTGATAGATACTTACTAGTTCCTGATTTATATATTGGTTGCACTATTGATTTATACGATACAACCGATACTGCTAATCCCGTTTCTAGTCATACTATAGTTGGAAATAATGGTACTCAAATTAAAATTACTCCTGCTCATACTCATACTATCGCTGATGCAGTCGATGTTGCCATTATTCGTTCTTATGGTGCGCCTTGTATTGGTGCTAAGGACGGCGCAGTTGCTCGACTAAATGCTGATAATTGGCTAGGGCTTCTTGAAACAGGAAGTTTTCCTAGTATAGAACAGGAAATGAAACAAATGAATTTAGTTCTTGGCGGCTCAAGAAACGTTACTCATCAATACAAAGGCATTCAAACTGCCTCAGGTGGAAATTTGGCATTTGTAGTTAATCATGGTGCTTGGCTCTACTACGCTCTTGGTGCTTGTTCAACAGTAAAGACTCGTTTTAGCACCGTTGGAGCAAGTGGTGTATATGCCGCCCCTAATGCGGGAGATGTTTTTATTAATACTCAAGATGCTTCCGCAGTTACAACATCAACTAATGTAACAACGCATAACAATACTGGCCCCATCTTCTATAAAACAGGAAATGGCGTGGCTTCTATTCTTCCTCCAGTTTTAGCAGGTTCAGATACTCCTACTGCTCTAGGTAAAGTTGTTGAACCATCTTCGGCTTCCTTTAGCGGAACGAATGCAAACGCTATCACCTATACTTTTATTGAAAATGATACAGCGGATTTGCCTTCCTTTACTTTAGAACATAGTATTTTGAAAACACCGACTACACTAACTACGGAGACAGGTAATGCTAGCGAATCCCAAAGTTTCGTTAGAATTGCTAGAGGTAATAGAGTAAATTTATTGACTATTACTGCTAATGAAAACGAAGAAATTAAAATGACTATGGATTTAAACACTAGCAATGTTCACAAGTTGGCAAGAACAGATGCTTATGAAGCAAGAAACGGGCAAGATACAAATGCCTCCTTGTTTAATTACCCGCTATCGGCAGATGCCGAGTTTTTAGAGCCTTTCTTCTTTTCTAGTGGTTCATTTAGTATTTTTGGACATCAATTTTTAAAGATAACTAATTTAACTTTAACCATCAATAACGCTATAGCAGATAAAAGATTTATTGGTGTTGGGAGTAAAAACATAAAGAAAGGTATTCCAGCACAAAGAACTTACGAAGTTTCCTTTACTGCTCTAGTAACAGATGATAAACTATTTGAAGAACTATTTAATCAAACAGAAGAAACTTCATCAGACTCTATTGCTAATGGCCTTCTAGATTTAACTTTTTCTAAATCCAATGGAGAAGAGATTAAAATTCAACTTAAAGATTACTTTTTAGACTCAGCCAATGTTACTGTTCCCGAAGATTTGGGGCCAGTAACAATAGAAGGAACAGTTAAGCCTAGAAACCTTTCCTTATGCACAGTTAAGACTCATTGGCTATTACAAGGGTGAACTCTATGGATAAGTGGGAGAAAAGAAAACTCTTTGCTGAAAAGGCTAAGAAAGTCAAGAAGGAGACTCCTAAAAAGAAACCCAAATCTAAGTTAGCAGAATAATATTCCACCAACACCGTTTGTTTGTTTGTTGGTATTAAAGGTGGATGAAATTATGGAAAAGAAAATTATAACCGATAAGAACGTGCTATTTGCACTAACAGAGCCCACGCTACATTATATCAAAGTAGCACCCGAAAGCGAAGAATATCTCAAGGTGTGGGTTAAAGAACCTACATGGCTTGAGGTTGATAAAGCCGTTAATAGCGTCATGAAGATTGATGCAAAGCGACAAGATATGGAATTAGACCTAAATGGAATGTTTAGATTTATGGTCGAGAATTTCATTGTAAAGACCGAACCTAGTTTAAGTGCGGTTGATATCCTAAGACTTACTCCTTATGTTGGTAATCAAATAAAAGAGATTTTACCAAACCCATTCACAGCATTTGAAGAGGATGCAGAAAAAAACGATTAGTGAGAGGGGCGATTAGAGGTGGAAAAACTAATCCACAAACTGCTTCTCTCATTGTTGTTTACTCTTTATCAAAGGCACTCGGCATCAGTCCTTTGGAAGTATATAAGATGCCTATGACATTAGTAAAGGACTTATTATCGGTGCATCAACAGATAGAATTATTACAGGCGGAAGAACTAGATAGGAATATCAAGAAGGCGAAGGTGTAGTTATGTCGAGAGAGCACGTTAGGCAACAGAAAATGTTGGATGCTATAAATGAATCTTTAAGGATTGCTAAAAACTCTCATGAATTACTCACCAAAGCACAAGTAAATGCAAATAAGGAAACAGATAAAAGCAATAAGAGTCTCAAAGAACAGGCATCAGCACTAATGAGTTCAGGTAAAGCCTTTACTCGTCGTGCATCAATTGTAAAAACCGCCGCTAAGGAAACTAATGGCGTACTCAATCTAGGAAAGAAATCATTCGATAATTATAAAA
>Ga0209337_1001751_pt1 | contig 16267 bp, 10 predicted proteins | sample LinPmetageLP53_FD_184044 | JGI IMG/M metagenome (GOLD analysis project Ga0209337, IMG submission 184044) | Marine viral communities from the Pacific Ocean - LP-53 (SPAdes) (version 2) | ecosystem: Environmental > Aquatic > Marine > Oceanic | place: Pacific Ocean | collected 2010-02-08
GCATAGTAGTAATGTATGCTATAATACATTACAAGAAAGGCAATATAAATCAATCCTTCTGGATTAATATATAGCCCTCCTTTCTTTGTTTGTATAGTACGAGCCTCACGCAAGTGAGGCTTTGCTATAGGTGGACATAAGATACCTAAAATAAAAATTTTTTTCTCACTTACTGCAGGGGGACGACTATAGTACTTATACCTGGAGAATCCAGGTGGAGCTATGAGGATAGCTTCTATTTATAATAAGAAAGAAAAACTTTTCATCTAAGAAACAGTATGTGGTGTACAGTGTAAGAGAGGGATGTTTTTGTGGATTGTTATATTTTTCATAACAGTAATGGACGACTGTACGAACAGAACCTCGCTTCGGCGGGGTTTTGTGATATAGTTACACTATGAAATATAAAGTAAAAAAGAAAAAAGTATCTAAAGGAAAGAAAAAGAAAAAAGGTTACTAATGAGTGATAGTTATAACAGAGAGATTCTTAGTCGTTATGGACAACATAAAAAGTTAGTAGATAAACAAAAAAAAGCTTATTACAAAGCTGCTAAACAAGGCGACCTTGTGGGAGTTGTTAAATCTGGATTAAAAGCTCGTAAACTAAATAAAACTATGAACGAACTAGGTTCTGCTTATCAAAACCCAAAACCTTTTAAGAAAAAAAAGTATAATTAATTATGGCTACATACCAAGGCAAATCGGTTAAATTAAATTCACCTTCCGCAATAGGTAAGGGTGAACCTGGGTATGGTCGAAAGAAATCTAAAGTGTATGTTAGTAAAGGTGGAAAAGTAGTTAAGGTAATGTTCGGTGACCCAAACATGGCTATAAGAAAAAACAATCCTGAAGCTCGTAAGAGTTTTAGAGCAAGACATAAATGCAATACTGCGACTGACAAAACCACAGCAAGGTATTGGTCTTGCAAGGCTTGGTAGTGTATGGCAGCTAAAAAAGGTTTGTATTATAATATGAACAAAAGAAAAAAAGCAGGTACAAGTAGGTCAAAGAAAAAATCTACTATCTCACCTAAAGCGTATGCCAATATGAAAAAAGGTTTTCCTAAAAGAAAGAAGAAGTAATGAAAGTATATACAAAAGCAGGTAAAGAATTTAAAGGCTCTCACCACAAAATGCCTAATGGACAAATCCATTCAGGAAAAAAACATAGTAAAAATAGTAAGCGTTTGTATAAAACTAAAAAAAGATAATTGAGTATTAAAATCCCCTGTCCAAGGTGTGGAGAGGTGTTACTACCTAAGGATGACATGAAGTGTAAAAATAAAGAATGTGCTAAGTATGACAGATAAAAAATTTTGTTACGCTGCAGGTTGTCACAGACCCTTACCGCCTAAAGCTAGGAAGTTTTGCTCTAAGCGTTGTTACAACAGAATCACACAACAGAAAAAAAGAGCAAAAGCTAAAGGTGTAGAGTGGACACAAGAAGAGGACCAGTTAGTTATACCTAGTCAAAAAAATGTACAACAAAGAAGAGGTAAGGTTTATAACGATATTGTTGAATCAGGTTTAGGTAAAGAAATACTAAAAGGTAAAAACACAATGTCTGATGTAGCAAAGATATTAAAAACATCTGTAGCTGCAGTATCTATGGCTTACAACGCATACATAGAAGATTTAGAAAATGAAGTAGCTAAAGATGGTTGGGAAGTACCACAAGTAGCAGAAAAATCATTACAAGATTTTAGAGATTTTAGAGATAGATATTTCCAAACAGAAAGAGGAGAACCATACGAAACTCCTGACTTTCACATCAAATGGATTAATTCTATTTTAGAGGCTATAGAAAAAGGTGAACAACAAATGATATTGTCACCGCCTCGACATGGTAAAACAGATTTGCTTATACATTTTGCTGTATGGATAATTTGTACCTCACCTAACATTCGTATTTTATGGGTTGGTGGTAACGAAGAGATTGCTAAAAACGCAGTTAGTTCTGTACTTGACCAACTAGAAAGTAACGAATTACTTATAGAAGAGATATGTGGACCTGGACCAAAATTCAAACCTAGTAGTAGAACAGGTAAGTCTTGGTCACAAAGTGGTTTTACTGTAGGCACTAGAACAGTTACTGGAATTAAGAGTCCGACAATGGTTGGTCTTGGTAGAGGTGGTAAGATTCTATCTCGTGACTGTGACATAATTATTGCTGATGACATTGAGGACCACACATCTACAATGCAACCTGCATCAAGAGAAAACACAAGAAGTTGGTGGACAACAACACTCTCTAGTCGTAAAGAGGAACATACCGCTATGGTAGTTATTGGTTCACGACAACACTATGACGACTTGTATTCACATCTTTTAGAAAATGAATCTTGGAAAACTATTGTTGAGGAAGCACACGATACAGGATGTACCTTACCTGACTGGGAAGAAGATACACATCAAGACTGTATGTTGTGGTCAAGTAAGAGAACTTACAAATGGTTAATGGACCGAAAGCGTGGTGCAGAAACAACAGGTGGTCGTGCAATATACGAGATGGTATATCTTAATGTTGCTATGCCTGATGGACTCTCTTTGTTTGACAGAGTAGAAATAGAAGAATGTCGTGACCAAAAAAGAGATATTGGACACATACCACAGGGTACAAGACTTATAGCAGGACTTGACCCTGCATCTACAGGTTATCAAGCTGCTTTTTTATGGGCTTATGATGCTGCAGAAAATAAATTACACATGGTAGATATGAACAACAGTTTAGGTGGTGGTATCCCACAAGCATTAGATATTATAAAAGAATGGTGGATGAAGTACAGCGTATCTCACTGGGTCATAGAAGAAAATGGTTTCCAAAAAGCTATACGACAAGATAAATCTATTAGAGATTTTGCGTCTGGTCATGCAATATTTTTAGAAGGACACGAAACTTATAAGAACAAGTTTGACCCTATGTATGGTGTTACAGCTATGCGACCAATGTTCCAGGAACAAAAAATTTCCTTGCCATATCTTAGCTTTGAAGCGCAAGAGAAGGTAAACTTATATACAAGTCAGTTAGTATATTTTAGTTCTGCGAGGAACAAAAGTAAAAGTATAGGTACTAAGACAGATATTGTTATGGCTAGTTGGTTTCCAATGAGAGCAATTAGGCGTATGCAAAAAGAAAGATTTGCAGAGTTAGGATATGATTATAATCCTAGTTTTTCTGGGTATGAACCTAGTAGTATGGATATAGATAATTGGAGATAAATGCCTTTAAATAGTGAACAACTAGCACACAAAGTAGATTACTTACGAGCTATAAATCAAGAGGGAATGATAGACAGGTCCAGGATTCGTGACATCATGAATGGTGGCGAAGCTGCGGTAAAAGCTTTACTTGGTGACAAGATGAATGTTGAATACAACCAATTACCTGCACCTAACTTATTTTTAACTGCATTAGAAAGATTTGCACAAAAACTAGGTAGAGCGCCAGATTTAAAAGTAGATATTACTAATGACAATGATTCACAGAGAGCTAAAAAGAAATCTGAAAAGATAGAACGCATTGTTACTGCATACGATAAATTTAATAAATTAGAAAAACAATTACCACAAGCATCCAGATGGTTGCCAGGTTATGGTTTTGTTGTATGGACTATAACTCACAAAAGAGATAGAAAAGGTAACCCATATCCATACGCAGAATTACAAGATTCTTTTAATTGTTATCCAGGTAACTTTGGTAACGACCAAGAACCAACAGAGTTAGCAATTATTAGACGAGTGCCTCATGTTGTACTTGCAGAACAATATCCAGAAGCTAAACCTTATATTTACGAGCAAAATAAAGATGAACAAGAAAGTGCATACTCTATGCTTGTAGAAACTACAGAACGCCAAAGCAGTTGGGCTAACTCAACAGGACAAGGAAAAGTAGTAGTAGAGTTTAGAAATGATGAGGGTACTTATGTATTCCTACCAGAAAATAACAAAATCATAGACTTTATGCCTAACATGTTAAAGTCAGGACCTTGTTTTGTGGTAGCAAAACGATACTCTTTTGACCAAATGCAAAGTCAGTTTCAACACATTACAGGACTTATGGCAAACATGGCAAAGATTAACATACTTGGAACTATTGCTATGGAAGATGCAGTGTTTACAGAAACAAACATTGTTGGAGAAATAGAATCAGGTAAATACAGAAAAGGAAGAGGAGCTGTAAACTATTTTGCTCCTGGTTCTTCTGTATCAAAACCAGTAAACAACTTACCATATCAATTATTTCAACAAGTAGATAGATTAGAAAGACACCTCAGACTTGGTGCAGCTTATCCAGTATCTGATGATGGACAATCACCTAACTCATTTGTTACAGGTAGAGGATTAGAAGAACTAGGTCAGTCTGCATCTTTAAATGTCAGAGAATATCAGAATGTACTAAAAGATGCTATTGAGCAACTTGACTTAAAGCGTTTAGAGTATGATGAAGCATTGTTTAGTACAAAGCGTAAACCAATAGCAGGTATGCACAATGGCACAGCTTTTAAAGAAACATACATACCTAATGTCGATATATCAGAAATGTATGAAACAAGAAGAGTGTATGGTGTCATGGCAGGATTTGATGAGCCGCAAAAAATAATTACAGGGTTGCAATTAAAACAACAAGGTATTATTGATACACAGACATTACAAGAAAACATGGATGGATTAGATAACATCACAAGGATACAACAAAGAATACATTCTGAAAAAGCAGAAACTGTTTTGTTTGAATCTCTTATGGCACAAGCTGCACAAGGTGACAATAAAGCTACAATGGCAGCAATAGAAATAAAAAAGAATCCATCACAAATGGACGATATACTAGATAAGTATTATACAGCACAAGGTGAAGAACCAAGTCCAGAAGAACTGGCGTTATTACAACAAGGAGTTCCACAACCACAAGGAATGGGTTTGGGTCAGTCACCAGTTGGTATAGAACAAGTATTAGGAGCTTTGGGACAACAACCACAACCAGAAGGAGCATAATGGAAGAAAGTATCATTAATCAGAAATTTTATGACATTATCAATGGTGAAGATTGGGATGAGATTGAGCTAGAAGATACAATTATCACTACTGATTTAATTTCAGAAGAAGATGTACCTATAACTCATTTTATAGTACCTACACCAATACCAGGTGTTTATATAAATATTAAACTAGGATTTAATGTAGATGGAGGAGATAATTTTGCCTAGAGGTAGAAAACCAAGTGCATTAACACAAGAAACTGACATGACAGGCGGTGGAGCTTATGCAGATATTGTTGCACCTACAAGAATGGAAGGCGACCCAACAGGACAAACTGCTGCTATACAAGCGCAAATAGATTCTGCACCTCCAGTTGACCAAGAAGTTGCATTAACAAGTGGACCACCTAATGTAGGTAGAGTTCCACAACCTATGAATCTTTCTGCTCCTACAAGTAAACAATTTGAACCAAACACAGCAGGTATACCTGTAGGTCCTGGTAGTAATGGACCAAGAGTTATACCTACAAACACATTACAAAACTTTTTAATAACAGCAAAAAACTTAACTAACGACCCAATATTTGACGAACTATTAGCCGAAGATATTGTGCCACAACCACAATTAGGTAAAGACCCAGAAGATTATTTTGGTATTTAATGGCAGACTACAGACAAATATTATTTGGTCCACCAGAATTAGAGTCATATCTAGCTGATAATACAAAAGCAAATTTAAACGAATTAAACTTTTTTAAAAATACAGTCACACCTGAAATAGCACAAAACGCTGCAAACATATCACGAGCTTATCCAAACATGGATGCAAAACTTGTTATGTATGGAGCTATGCTCGGTGTAGAACATGATTCAGATTTAGCTTTACAGTTAGCTGAAAGACAAAACAATGTTGTTATTAAACAAAATCAACAAGCAATTAATGCAGTATCTAAAAGAAAAAGAGCATCACAATTAGGTTTATTAATGTTAGACCTTGGATTTCAACCAATATCAAGAAACTTTAAATCCTCTGTAGTTGCTGCAGATGAAACAGGAACTGACAAATTCCAAGCAGTTGCTGCTAACACATTTATCGGTGGGTTAACAGGTGCTGCTAGTTTTATTCCTGGAGTAGATGGAGATAAAGCAGCAGATAGAATACGAAGAGCTTTAGTAGGAGATAAGTTTGCTGATGTGTATAAAGAAAGCAAAGATGCTTATGGACCTACAGAGTTTAACTTAGCTTATGATGAAATAAAAGCAGGTAGACCTCTTAACTTAGGACAAGGATATTTTCCTTCTTCAACACCAATAGAAAAAACACAGGGATACAAAGATTTAAAAAGGTCAGGTCTTGCAGACAGAGATGCCTATGCAGAAGCTGAAGAAGTTTATGGTGTACCTATAACAGAACGCTTTGAGCAAAAAGAAAATCAATTTAAAACAGAAACAAGAAAAGCAGGAAAAGTAAACATATCACCAGGTAGAGTAATTGCAGGTCAATTCTTTACTAAAGATGATTTAGGTTACGCTATTGGTTCTGCTGCTTTAGATGGTGCGTTTAGAGTATTTGGTGACCCAACAAATGCTGCTCTAGGTTATTTATCTGGTGCAAAGTTAGGACTTAGAAGTCTAGTTGATGATGGTATGCAACAAGCATTTAAAACTGCAAAAGTTGGAGATGATATAAAAAACATTCCATTAATAAAGCAATTTGTTAAAACAATTAAGGGTGGAACTATGCAACTATCAGATGGTACATCAAAAGTAATATCACCTAAAGAAGCTAGAAAATTAATGTTTGGTCGTACAGCAACACAAGTACTGAATACTAAAAGAGGAGATAAACTTCTAGATGCTTTTGTTGCTAATGCTGATTTAGCTACATTAATGGATATGCCAGGATTAAACAAAGCACCTGTAGAACTACTTAGGTTACTTACTGTTATTGATGACAAAAACTTTATGAAAACAGTTTTAACATCATTAATGCAAAATGGTAATTTAGCAGGTGTTGATGACGCTATGAGATTGCGATATGGTGTTAATGATGATGTTGTAAGAGCTATATCAGAAGGTAATCAGTTAAAGATACCAATACAACCAAATTTATTGGGAGAAGGTTCTAACCTTATAGCCAAAAAACTATTAGGTAAAGATACTGATGTTGGTGGTGCTAGAAAACTTATGGAACAGGCTAACAAAGTTGCAGCTGTATTTAATTCAACAGCAGCAGACAATTTATTTACAGGAATAATTGGAGTAGGTGGAGATTTACGCTCATCCATTCCAAGAAGAATGAGTAGATTCTTTGACTTAGCACCAGGTAAACAACTATCAGGTAAAAATATTGGAGAGAGTGCTAGAAACTTAGATGGCATTATGAAGTCTGCAAGATTTAACAACGATTCCAGAAATAAATATATGGAACAAATCCTAGATACTGATAATCCACAAGACATGTTGGCAACAGTGAAAGAAGTGTATACAGAAGTAGGAGAAAAAATTGTAGAAAGAAATCCAGACTTAGAAAATTTTAGAGATGAAATAAAAGAATCTATGGAATTTTTAGCTAATGAATCAGATTTAAAAAGATACATGACAACAGAAGAGAGTGGACGACAATTAGCGTACCCAGGAGTCAAGTTTAAAGTCAGAACAAAAACTAAAACAAAAAGTGGTAAAGATGAAACAGTATTTGAAGCTGTGCCTACTGCACAAATGATTTCAGAGTATGTTGATAATTATATAACACTGATTGATTATGCAGAACTAGAAAGATTTTTTCCTATATGGAGAAATGTTATTGGAACTAAAAAATCTAACCTAAGAAAATTTATTGATGAACCTACTGAAAAAGTTACTGATAAATTAATTAAAAGAATGGGTGGTAGAAAACTTAAAACTGACCCAAGAACTGGTAGAGCTACACCTGGTGGACAAACAACACTAGGAGCTATGTATGAAGATTATTTATTACAAAAAGTTCTTAAACCTGTATGGATGCTTAGACCTGCATTGATAGCAAGAGTTATACCAGAAGAAATGTTGCGTATTATATTTAGCGGTTCTCGTGTAGGACTTAATCACCCACTTGCTTATTATGCAGTCAAAATGGCTAAAGGAACAACACTAGAAATGCAAAATGCTTATGGTGATGTTTTATGGGGAACAAGAATTAAAAAAAGAGAAATGGCTATGATGGAATCAATCCTTGGTCCAGAGTTTGTAAAAGCTGCACAAATGGAATATCCACAAGTAGAACGATTAATTAAACACATGAAGATAGGTGTTAACGAATATGGTATGGCATCTGATGATTATGTTTCATGGATTTTAAATGGTGGTGATGGTAGAGATTTTATATTTAGAGAGTTAAATATTGAACCTGTAAAATCACTAAAACAATACAGAGGTGCGATAAAAGAAAAAGCTAATGATGGTAGGTCTATTGGTAAAGTAATATCAGACAATCCTAATGGCGGTTCTATAAACCTACAAACAGGCGAAGTTAATCCTGCACAGTTTGGTGCTGTAAGTCCATATAAAAATTTAGGAGACTCATTTAATACACAAGAAATTGCTGTTGTTTTAGATAAACCTATTGGTACACCTGTAGATGAACTTATAGAACCATTGTTAATTAATTACTTAGTAGAAGATGCACAAGCACCACTAAGACAAAAATATTTAAGAAAAGAAAATCATGTATTAGGTTGGTGGTTAGACAAAACAGATAACAGAGTTTACATAGATGTATCAGTTACAATACCACCACTAAAAGATACTTCTACAAAGTCTATAGAAAAAGCTCTTGTTGGTTTAGCAACATTAGGAATCAAAGGTAAACAACTTAGTGCTTTTATACCAGATGAAACAAGAAATGCTGTATGGCTTAAAAACTTTTTAGATTCTAAAGAATTGTCAAGATGGAACAAGGCTATAGACACAGGTGATAACCTTATGTGGTTTGTAAACAAAGAATCACCTAATAAAGAATTATTAAGAGATGCTGCTACTAATGACATTGTTGTTAGAAAACAAATTATGGAAGCATTATATGATACAAACTTTGATGTTGCAAAAGTTATAAAAAGAACAAAACGAGGTATTGCTAATGTTGCTCCTGATGGTAGTTGGTTACCTGTACAAGAAGATTATTTAGGAGCTATGTCAAGAAAAGCTATGTCAGAATTCTTTGAACCAGTAAACAACACAGCACTAGATGGTGCTTTTGTTAGTTATGACAAAATTGTTAGTGGAGCTATAGACCAAGATTATATAAGAAACTGGATACATCAAACAATACTCTTAGCTAAAAACCCTATTACACAAAGATTATTAAATGATGGCATGGACAGCACAATAGAGTGGTTGCTTAAATCTTATGATGGTAAACAAGTGATGACTAAGTTAGTTAAAGAAGCCGACTTACGAGGTAGACAAGCTAAAGAGGAATTAGCAAACCCTGTTGCTTTGCGTAATAACTTAGAGGCACTTGGTTATAGAATATCAAGACATATAGGTGGTGAATACAAAATCAAAGACCCATTGACTGGAACAATGCGTACAGAAGATTGGGCTACAGAAATAAGATTTAGAGATGGAGTTAAGGTTTACCCATTGTACGAATATGGCTTAGATAGTGCAGCATCTTCAGCATTAAACTTTCTTAAAAATGGTGGATTCGCAAATGGCACTGATTGGTTAGAGAGTTGGATATTAGCTACACAAGGTTCTGGTATTAAAAGTATTAAAGGACAGACATCAAAATTCTATAACGATATATGGAAAATATTTAAAAAAGATGTCAACATATTTCCTGACAGAGTTAATGGTGCATACAATAGTTTAAATAACAAATTTGATGGTGAAAAATTAGGTAGAAAGTATGATGATATATTAGAAAAATTATACAATGTATTTTTGACTGGACCATCAGATATTGCTAATCGTGACCCATTATTCAGGTGGAGTATATACGAACATGGCATAGAAGCTATACCAACTATGACAGAAGATTTAGCTATGGATTTTGTAAAAGGTGCTGAACAATCATTACGAGGAAGCAAGTTTGGCGAAGGTATATTACAAGAAATTGTTGATAAAATTTCTGCACAAAAAGAAGTTGGTTTCCTGGATGAGATACAAGATATGGATATATTAATGAATATACTTGGTAAAAAAGCAGGGACAACAGTCATAGATTTATTATATAGTACTAAATCAAGACATCAGTTTTCTGAAAGTTTATCTGCATATATTCCATTCCCAGAAATAGGTCCAGAGATTTATAAGTCTTGGGGAACTTTAATGGGTCAAGGACCACAAAAATTTAATAGAACCAGAATTGCTTTTGACGCAGGTGATGAAGGTAAACCCTGGGATGCAGAGATGGGCTTTTTCTTTAAAGACCCAGTAACTGGTAAGCGTATGTTTACTTACCCTGACCCATTTAATGTAATACAGAAAAACTTTTTTGGAGAAGATTTACGACAACAAGGTGTAAGAGTAAGACCTGCAGGATTTTTGTCTGCACTTAACTTAGTCTCAGCTAATGGTTTCTTACCTGGCGTTGGTTCAAGAGAAATTTGGGCATTAGAGTTTTTAGACAACATAGGTAATGGTTTGCCTAAAGTACTAGAAGAAACCATATTAGGTGATTACCGAATGAACCCATCTGCTACTCAACTTGTTTTTGAGTTTGTACCATCTGCTATACAAAAAATGATGACCGCAGAATACTTTACTAATAACTCAGATGAAATACAGGATGCAAGATATGCTAGTTCTGTTATAGATACATTAGGTGTTTTGTACGCTAAAGGTATCATAGACCCTACTGATTCAGGTTTAGCAGCACAAAATTTAGAAAATTATAAAGATGCAGCAAACAATCAATGGTTAATTAGAGGTGCTGTACAAGCGACTTTACCTACAGGATTACAACCAAGAATGGAATTACAGGATAAAGATGGTCAATGGTGGTTTGTACAATCATTAGTTAAAGAGTATCGAAGAATGTTAGAGATTAATGATTATGATTACACTACAACACAGTCAGAGTTTGTTGATAGATTCGGAATTAATCCTATACCATTAATTCAACAAAAAAGAAAACCTAGTGTAAAAACTCCATATACAGAAAGTGCTGTTCAGTTTTGGTCTAAACAAAAAAACAGAGAACTTATGCAAAGAAAACCAAGAACTGCTTACTACATACGACCTGACACTATTGATGATGACTGGGTATGGTCTGGTGATTTTAATGCACTAAGAGATTACTACACAGAATCAGAATGGGACTTGTTAGTTAGACAAACTTTGTTAGAGAGAGAGTTACAAAACAAAAAAGATGAACTTAATGAAATAGCCGACAAAGATAACAAGAAGGGTTCTAAGTGGGTTAATGGTAATTACGCATTATTTAGAAGGCAAAAAGAAGATGAGTATGGCATAAAAGGTTTTGCTTCTCTGGGTATAGGTGAAATAAAAGCTGACCCATCATTAGATATTATGGAGTTAGAAACTTGGAAAGACGAACCACAGTTATCTAATAGTCCAGAATACACACCTTTAGAAAAATATTTAAACAAAAGAAATGAAATAGAAGATGCTATGACTTATGGCGGTACAGTAGATGGTGCTACATGGATGAAAGCTAGTCCACCTACAATAAATCCACTAACTGGACAAGCCGAAAGAAGTGCTGTTGCCAGAGAGATATTGGCAGATTATGGTAAAGATTTAATTGAAGAATATCCAGATACATTTTTTAATCAAATATTTTATGGTATTCTATTTTATGAAGTCGACAATACAAGATATGAGGATTAATGAGTGTTGAATCAATAGATTATAGAACTTACGAAGGTAACAAGTCAGGATTTTTATCAGCGTTACTATCAAAAGATTTTATTTCCTATGTACAAGAAGTAGGCGTATTAGGTAAGTTTGCACAAGACCATCAAGTAGGTAGCTTCTCTATAGAAGATTTAATGGCTATTCCAGGTGTAAGTGCTTTACCATCTGTAGTGTTTTTTAAAAACATTGACAGAGGTGATGTAGATTTAGCAGAAGTTAAAATAAATTTACAAAGATTAGAACAAGATTTAAAAGACCAATATGCAGATTCTCCCATAGAATATAACGATAATGTTATAAAGTTCTATGGTACTTATGGAACAGATGTAAGTGACTTAACAGGTAAAACAAAAGAATCATTTAATTCAACTGTAGAAAATGATGTTAACTTTGCTAACCAAATAGATGCAACTTTGAGTGAAGAAGCTATAAGCTCTTTTGGTATACAAACCCCAGAACAAACATTTGCTTATAACGAAGCTAATTCAGTAGCAGGTCTTAGTAATGTTTTAACATTAGGCGGTAACTTTTATGATGCTGATGGAGTTTATGTAACAAGAGAAGGCGAACAAGTTATGGGTACTAATGGTAACCCAGTAGAAGCACCATATAAAAAAGATGATGGTTGGAATTTGTTTTGGCAAAGAGATGATTTATTCGAGGTACAACAGCTTATTGTAGAAGCAGGTGGACCTGCTCCTGAAACGCTAGGTGTCTGGGATAAAAACTTATCTAAGTACATGAACAATGTTTTAGCATACGCTAACGACTCACGAAGTTGGGAAGTTGATATGGAATCTGGATTAAGTATGCAGAACCAATGGCGTAGTGCATTAAACGAATATAAATTACAAAATGAGTCTGGTACACAGTTATCAGAGATTCTTACAACACTTGGTTACTCTACTGTTAATAAACCAAAACCAACTGCTAGTGAAACAAAAGCTAAGGTAGATAGCTTATACAGTGAGTTTGGATTAAACGCAACTGCAAGAGATTACAAAGATATTGGTGAAGCCTTTATGGAATTGTCTACACAAGCAGAAGCTAGACAAACAGAAATAGATGGTAAAGCTGTAGGTCTAAAAGACTTGTTACTTGGAACAACAAAGTTTGTATCATCACCACCATCACTAGAAACACCTGAAGGTATTGAATACCAAAAGGCAGTAAACGAAGGTAGAGTACTTGAAACAAGCACAGGTATATACATTGTCCCTAGTGCAGAGTCACTAGCAGAAGATAAACAAATACCAGAAGCTATTGATGTAGATGGTAAGTTAAGAGAGATGGTAGAAAGCAGAGATGCTACTAGAATACAAGGTGTACAAGATAGAGATTTTCAAAGAGAGAATGCAACATTGTTTAAGAGTAACTTCTTAACAGCTGCTAGAACAGGATTAGGATAATGGAACAAGATAGTTACTCAGTACCAGAAGTTATAGAAGCACTTAGAAGTGTTGGTGTACAAGAAGAGGTTATAGAATACATTGTTCCTATTGCAGGTTATGAATCAAGAGTCGGTGGTGTACCTTTTGTAAGAGATGCACTAGATAAACTTTCTCGGTCATGGGGAATATTTCAAGCAAACATAGACTCTATGGCTCCTGGAATATACCAAGCTATGAAAGAATTAGGTGTAGAAATACCAGGTGTAAGTGCTAAACAAGATAAAATATTATCTACAAACAAAGCCAAAACAAGTGCAGAGAAAAACTTTACAGAAGAACAAAAGAAATTTGTTGAAAATTGGTTTGCAACAGAAGCAGACCTTTATGCTAATGCTTTAGTTTTTAAATACACTCTTGCAACAAAAATGGTTGATGAATCTACTGATGATTTTAAAGTTGCAATAGATGCTGCCTATGTGTATACAACACAAAAGTTTGCAGATTTAGAAAATGATGACGCACAAGCATTGAAAAAAGATTTAGAAAACCAGTATTTTGAATATCTAAATACACCAGATGACAGAGGAATACCAGAGCCTGAAGAAGGTTTTGTACCAGGTACTAAGGTTGGAGAATTGACTGATGAAGTACAAGAAGATACAGATATTGATATGACTACTAGAAGTTCTACTACTAATCAGTTTGGAACACCTCCACAGGATATTGATACAACAACTAGAAGTTCTACTACTAATCAGTTTAATGTACCCCCACAAGATAAGATGAGTCCAGATTTTAAAAAAGATAGTTTCTTAAAATATTTTGATACAGTCACAAGTTTTAAGAGAAAAGACCCACAGACTTTTAAAGAACGCTCTGTAGCTAAACCAACTGAGATTAATTTTATGGGAACACCAGTTACAACACAGGAAATAATAGATTTACTAGAGCCATAAGATGGCAGAAGAAAATACTTTAAAAAGAATAAACGAAATACTTTTACAAGGTATTTATGCTACTGGTATAGATGATGACCCTAGCGCTAAGAATTATGCAACCGATTATCCTACAGAACATGGCGACTTAATAAGAGAACTTGAAAATAATGGAACACTAGATGAATTACAAGATTTAGTCGGTGGAGAAGAAAAATTAGAAAATTTAATAACAGATATAGTTAATAAACAAGTAGAAGTTTCTCCAAGATATTTAGAATCAACACCACCTTTAAATGAATATGGAGAAGAGTTTGGTGCAAGAGGTGCTTATGGAATTACTACAGAGGAACTACTACAACCACAAATACAAGATGTTATAAAACAAAATCTAGGTATAGACACACCTACAAATGTAGTAGATGATGCGAATGTATACTATCACAGTCGAATAGAAAATTTATCTGACGCTAGTGATACTCACTTCGGTACATACAATGCTGCATTAGACAGAGCATCTTTACAGTATGGTAAAGAAAATATAAAAGGTTTCTATTCAAGAGCATTAGAAAATGTATATGATGCCATGGTAGAAGAACTAGATGGCTTAGAGTATGTTATTGAAGATGGTGAGTACACATTACCAAGTAAAAACATTCAATTTAACTTTGACCTTTTCAATAGAGCAGTACCACAAAAAAGCCAGGAATTACAATTTCTTATAGAACTTGATGGCTATCAAGGTATAAGTTTATATGTGTTAGATGATGGTTACCCAATAGAGATAGAAAGATTTGATGCAGGAGGTTTACTCTATGATGCAGAAGAAGATAAAATAACAGAGTTTCGTAACACAGATGCTGAATATGTATTTGGTAGAAAAGAAGATTTTGCTACACAAGATGTGTATGTATCTCGTATCCAGGATGGTGTACCTGTAGATGTGTATCAAGGTGATTTTGATATAGATAGTAAATACAATTTATATGAAATGAAAATAAAACCAGATGCAAAAGTATTTGATATATCTGGTAAAGATATTGAAATTGTTAATACTTTTAGAAAACAAGGTGAAAGTACATACAATACAAAATCCACAGTTGTTAGTTCTGAATTTTTACAGTACGAGTTATTTGCAGAAAATGCTCCTGGTCTTGGTAAAGTTTCAGAAATAAAAATTGATGGAGTTTCATATAAACCTGAGTCTGGAGTCTTTCAAAACAAGGAAGAAATAATACAAGTTTTAGCAGATGATGCAGATGTTATTATTTATACAAATGAAATTGAGGATGCAGGTAGCTCTTCTTTGTATGTGCGTAATGCAGATGCAGTTGATGTATCTCTTGTTGATGAAGAAAGACTTAATGTTTTTAATGAAGATGTTAATACAAAGTATTATCAGACTTCACCGCTAGACGAAGATTTATTAAGAAAATTAGACCAAGGTAAAATAACACAAGAACAATACGATAAATACAAACAGCCATTTACAGACACACCTACAAATGTAGCTGATAATATATATGATGATGCAATAGAAATATTTGACACAAGTGAGTTATTGTCAAATGGTAAACTTGAACATTCTGATTTAACACAAAAACTTCTAGCAAAAAATTATGAATTTGAAGAAGTTGAAAATTTACTAAATGATATATTTATGAAACAAATGAATAATAATCCACAAGGATTTGAAAATATATCTAAAAATGATTTTATTAAATATGCAGACACACCTACAAATGTAGTAGATTATCAAGATACTGGTATAGGTGGTAGACCTTTAGAAATAGAAGATGGAATCCCTGTAGATGCAGATAGTAATCCAATTAAAAGTATAGGAAACGCTGATGAAACTATAAATATATATAGAGTTGTACCTGAAGGTATTGATGATGTAAATGCTAACGATTGGGTATTTATTAATAAAGGTCAAGCAGAAGAAGCACTTAAAAATGCTAACACAAACAGTAGTGAAAATTTTAAAGTTATTGAATTAGAAGTAAGTAAGGGAGATGTATACCCAAGTGCCAAATCTGGTAATTTAGAAATGGGTTATTTTCCTACAGACACACCTACAAATGTAGCAAGTTCTTATCATT
>Ga0209337_1001752_pt1 | contig 16259 bp, 28 predicted proteins | sample LinPmetageLP53_FD_184044 | JGI IMG/M metagenome (GOLD analysis project Ga0209337, IMG submission 184044) | Marine viral communities from the Pacific Ocean - LP-53 (SPAdes) (version 2) | ecosystem: Environmental > Aquatic > Marine > Oceanic | place: Pacific Ocean | collected 2010-02-08
AGCAAGGGATTCTACATGCCAGTTAAATTAGATTTATCTTAATTTATTATCATTCATGGGGTGGACGTACAACATATTGTACTATAGGATATATGTATAGAGAGAATCAAAAAAGGAAATACAAAATGACAATCGCAACCTTAAAAATTGAAAATGCAAAACACTCATACGATGTAGAGGTATCTGTTTATAAAGACGGCAAATATCATACTAGCGATGGTGTAGAGGTATGGGCCAACAATCGCACACAGGCTGGATCAATGGTTAGAAAAGCTGGCTATGATGTTAGATCAGTAAATATGATTGGATAAAAAAATTTAAAATAAAGGGGCTATGGCCCCTTTACTGTTCTATCTACATACTATATATTGTATGTATAGAGAGAATCAAAAAGGAACTTAAAATGACATACTACGGATACGAAATTCACGATGAGCGCGAAGTTGGCGGTAAATACGAAGTTTCAATCAGCGGATGGGTTTACGAATTTAACACGCCGCAAGAAGCTAAAATTTTCATCAAAGAAAACAAGTAACCAACAAGGGGGCTACGGCCCCCAAACTTTTAGAAAGGAATACGAAAATGAATTACGATTTTGATAACGCTACTTTTTCTGATCTTCATAAAGAAGCCTTTGGTTTTCGCCCTGATTGTGGTGATCAGCAAATATGGGACTGTTCATCTGATGATGATAAGCAGGAGTGGTGGAACGATATGTGTAATGAAATAAAAACGGAGGATGTATAATAGAAAATTATTATGAAGAAAAATCGCCTAACTTCCTGGGATTAAAGGATAATAAAATTATTATGTGACTTTACTCTCTACGCTACATACAATATGATGTATGTATTAAGAGAATCAGAAAGGGAATATCGAATGACACGCTACGAAGTTAAAACCCCGCACAAAACTTTCGCTGGCTGCGAAGGCACAATCGAAGAAGCCAAGGCTTACATCGCTGCAATCAAAAAAGCTGGCGTTGAAGTACTGGAAGTAAACTACTTCGATAACGAGGAGCGTGTAGCAAACATTCGCGCTGGTAAATTTTAATTAATTAATAATGCAATCTTTTCGAAGGTTCATGCGTCTACCTAATATAAACTTAGAAAGGGACTACCAAATGGAAAACTATAAAATGCCAACCACCGACATCGAAGCATTTACGCTGGCACTACGCATAGCCGTAGAAGCGCCAAGCAATGAGATGTCAATTAAAGCAACCGCTATGGCCGAGTCGCTGGCTACCCGCCTAACCGCAGAGCAAGTGCAAAGCGTTAAAGCAATCCTAGAAGCGGAGGCAGCGTGATGGAATATAAAGGTATTTTAAGAGTAAGTTTAAACTCAAAAGAGTTTTGTTTTGTTAAGAACGGACAAATCATTACTAATAAAAATGAAGAACCTATCATTCTTGAAAAGAGTCGTTTGGACGAAGAGAATGGTTACATTGATAATCCTAATGAGGAAGGATTCAAGATTCCATATATGGATGATCTTAGATCAGAAGGATTTATAGATTGTTTAATATACTATTATCTGTGGGAGGCAGCGTGATGAACAATCCATTAAAAGCATTAAACGTCTCAGACCTAGAGATGAACGTGTTGCAAGTTGCGATTGATAACATGGTCGAACACCTTGAGGGTGAACGCTATCTCGAATATTTCGAAGATAAAGATGCCAACCTCTCTAGGTTAGAAGCAGCCAAGCGATTGAAGAGGTGGTTTGCATATCAGCCAACTAATCCTTTGAGCGCCGTCATGCAGATGAAGGAGGCCATGAAATGAGCAGAACAATAGGCTTCCCATCAGCAATGGCTATGCTCGACCATATGCTCGAAGGACACCAACTGTCACTGCTAGAAGCAATGGCGATGTTCGGTGTATGCAACCCAGCCGCAGAACTTACAAAGTTTCGTAAAGATGGATACAGCATCAAATCCCGTAGAGTCGCAATGGTAAAAATAATCGTCCGTATGAATAAATATATGGTTATGAAAACACCGTCACAGCTTCCAACAAAGGAATGCCTGATGATGGAATACTGGATTGAGAAATAAAATGAATAATAATATATCAGTATCACACTGCCCAGATTGTAAAAAAAGAATGAAAACAATTAACTCAAGGGAACACACAATATACGGCTTCTCAACAATTAGAAGAAGAAGAGCCTGCGTGTTTTGTGATTTTAGAATATCAACAGTAGAGTTGCCGTTAGATATCGGTGACTCAGTATTCGCAGAGGATAAATAAATGATACTTAAATCTTGGAAATTTAAAAACTTTAATTCAGAAATGCCAAAATGGGTGCAGGAAGAAACAAGCAAACGTGCTGGTAGCCCAGACCTATGGGTCCACACACAACGTGGTGAAGAACCCGCAAGGACAGGACAGTGGGTTTCAATTAACCTGCGTGGCCACGTCGATATACATAACGAAAAACCAGAGGGATGGGTGAAAGAAATCCTAACTGGTGTGGCCTTCACAGTTCTCATAGTCGCAGTTGTTGTCATAATGCTGGCGATGTGATAAACCATAAATACTGCTCGATCAGGCTCCACCTGTAGCCTCGTCATAAACTAGACCCACTTCGGTGGGTCTTTCTTTTTTAAATGACATGCATTACATTGTAAAAAATACAGCTCACCACTGAAAAGAAAGGTCACATACAAATGGCACAAGCCAAACCGTCAGTTACACAGAACTGGCCTGCAACCGAAGTGCAGCTAACACCCACCGACAAACTAATCCCATACGCCCGAAATAGCCGCACACATAGCGATGAACAGGTTTCTGAGATAGCAGCCAGTATAAAAGAATGGGGCTTTACAACGCCCGTTCTGGTAGACGAAGAAAGCACCCTGATAGCTGGACACGGTAGATTACTCGCAGCGCAAAAGCTGGGGCTGGAACAAATACCAGTTATGACAGCTAAAGGATGGACGGACGCCCAGAAAAAAGCATACGTCATAGCCGATAACAAGCTGGCCCTAAATGCAGGCTGGGACGATGAAATGCTAAAGGTGGAGCTAGGAGAACTGCAAGACCTAGAATTTGACCTATCCCTGACAGGCTTCGGCTTAGACGAAATTGCCAACCTATTCCCAGAGCCTGATGAAGAAGGCTTGACCGATGAAGACGCAGTGCCAGAGGCTCCGCAGATACCAGTAACCGTCGAAGGCGATGTCTGGGTTATGGGTAAGCACAGGCTTATGTGTGGCGACAGTACTTCTATCGATTGCTTGGAAAAATTATGTGATAATCAGTTAGTTGATATGTGGCTTACTGATCCACCATATAATGTTGCATATGAAGGAAAAACTAAAGATGCGTTAAAAATTCAAAACGACGAAATGTCAGACGATAGTTTTAGAACATTTTTAACAGACAGTTACACAGCTGCTGACGCTGTGATGAAGCAAGGTGCAGTTTTTTATATTTGGCATGCGGACAGTGAAGGGTATAATTTTAGAGGCGCTGCAAAAGATACTGGATGGGATATTCGTCAGTGTCTTATCTGGAAAAAGCATTCGATGGTTATGGGTAGGCAAGACTACCACTGGAAACATGAGCCTTGTCTTTACGGCTGGAAAGGTGGGGCGGCACACTTGTGGGCTACTGACCGAAAGCAAACTACTATTTTAGAATTTGATCGCCCTAATCGCAGTTCTGAACACCCAACAATGAAGCCTGTCGAGTTGTTTGAATATCAAATGTTAAACAATACAAAAGGCAGCGATGTTGTTTTGGATAGTTTTGCGGGTTCTGGAACTACAGCAATCGCCTGCGAAAAACATGGTCGTCATGCCAGACTGATGGAACTCGACCCTAAATACTGCGATGTGATTGTAAAACGATGGCAGGAATTTACAGGCAAAAAAGCAACGCTAGAAGATACCGACCAGACGTTCGAAGAGCTTAATAATGAACGCCTCGAAGGGAGTTCAGCATAATTCATAATTTATGCTATAAATACACTAAAAAGAGAAAACGGTGATTGAAATGCCAAAAGATAAAGTCGAAAGCACAGCAGTAGCAAAGCGCGGACCAAAAGGTGCGTCGAAACCCCTTACCGATAAAGACTTTCAGAAGCTACTAAACATGGTCAGAATACAATGCACTATGGAAGAATGCTGTAGCGTTTTAGAGATGTCAGACACCACGTTAAACAGACGTTTAAAGGAAATGAATTACAATAATTTTGAAGACCTCTATAAAAGACACAACGATGAAGGCAGGATGTCTCTGCGGCGTATGCAATGGCAGGCAGCAGAAAAGGGAAATTCTACGATGCTTGTTTGGCTGGGTAAACAGTATCTTAACCAAAAAGATAAATCAGAAGTGCATGCAAATATAGAACAGCAACACGTTATAGATTTAACGAGGATACCCGATGACCAACTCGACGCAATTGAGAAAGCATTTAACAGGATTGAAGATCGAACAGGTGAGAGCGGAGAAGTATAAACGCAGCCTTAGTGAGTTTCAGAAAGCAGCGTGGAATACAATTGAACCGGGGGTGGAATACCAAAGCAACTGGCATCTGGATTGTATCAGCGAACACCTCCAAGCAGTAGTCGAAGGCGATATTCGTCACCTGATAATTAACGTGCCTCCCAGACACTCCAAGTCAATTAGCGTGGCCGTTGCTTTGCCAGCTTGGGTCTGGACGCGCCAGCCAAGTAAAAAATTTCTATATGCATCGTATGCAAGCTCCCTTTCAATTCGAGACGGCACTAAGTGTCGGCGCTTAATCGACAGCCCTTGGTATCAAGATCACTTTGGTGACAAGTTCCAGCTAACCGATGATCAGAATCAGAAACAAAGATTTGAAAATGACAAGTCGGGTTATCGTATTTCGACATCTGTAGGAGGCGCACTCACTGGCGATGGTGGCGATATCATATGCATCGACGACCCGCACAACGTCACAGATACTGATAGCTCTAAAGTTAGGGAGGGCGTCCTAGAGTGGTGGGACCAAGCGATGCAAACTCGCCTTAATGACCCTCGCACATCGAGCTTTATTCTGATAATGCAGCGCGTCCACAATGATGACCTAACTGGACATTTGCTGCAAGATATGGGCGATGAGTGGTCGCATCTTTGTCTACCCGCAAGATACGAGATCGGACACCCTACACCTTCGCGTTCCCCTCTTGGCTTTGCCGACCCTCGAACCAAAGAGGGTGAGCTATTGTGGCCCGACAGGTTTGGAGAGAAAGAGCTATCGACCTTAGAGCGCAGCCTTGGCAGTTACGCAGCCGCTGGGCAGCTACAGCAGCGTCCTAGCCCAAAAGGTGGTGGGATACTAAAGGCAAGCTGGTGGGTTCCGTGGGACGGCGATTTGCCAGAAGTCGAATACGTGTTGCAGTCGTGGGATACCGCGTTCGAAGGCAAGGAAAGCTCTAGCTTTAGTGCGCGAACTACTTGGGGTGTGTTTCGCCATAAAGGTGTAATGTGCGCGATCTTGCTTGAGGCGTACTGGGGCAAGCCATCTTATCCAGAGCTGCGAAAACTAGCGCAGGAGGCTTATGAGGAGTGGGAGGCAGACACTGTTCTCATAGAAAAAAAAGCAAGCGGACAAAGCCTTCTGCAAGACTTGCGAATGTCTGGCGTTCCAGTATTGGCATATTCGCCAGATCGTGATAAGGTTGCCAGAGCGCATGCCAGCTCCGCTCTTTTGGAAGACGGAAGAATATACTACCCTTCTGACAAGCGCTGGGCGAAAGATTTAATAGATATTGTGGCTGCGTTTCCAGCGCACCCAAACGATGATATAGTGGACACATGCACTCAAGCGTGGTTAAGATTACGAAAAGGTTGGTTCCTAGAACACAGTACTGACCCAGAAGATGACGAAATAAACGAACCCAAGAGGATGACAATGTATGGCTGATCCAAAAATTATCCCGTTCGCCGAGGGCTTGCCCGACGATAGCTTGATGGTCGAGGAGCTTCCTGACGGTGATGTTTTAGTTGGTGACCCAGAGCTAGACATGATGGACGAAGTTGATGCTGCCCAGTTCGACATCAACCTAGCAGAAACAATTGATGAAAAAGAACTATCTCGAAAAGCTCAAGAGCTGGTTAGCTTTTACGAAAATGACCGTGAAGCCCGTGCAGAGTGGGAAGAGCGCTACAAAGACGGATTACGAACATTAGACCCTGACGGAGGTATGGACGAGGGTGAAGCAGAACGTGCAACACGCGGTCTGTCCACAGTAGTCCACCCACTGATTGCAGAAGCGGCCACACAGTTTAACGCCAAAGCAATCGCAGAGCTTTACCCGTCAGGTGGCCCAATAAAAACTGTTATAATCGGTGCGCCAGATGAAGAGCTAGAAGAACAGGCTCGACGCACTAGAGAATACATGAATTACCAAATCACCCAAGAGATGCCTGAGTACTTCCCTGATTTAGACCAGATGCTGTTTCACCTTCCGCTGATCGGCCACACGTTTAAAAAGGTCTGGTGGGACGCTAACCTAGACCGCCAGTGCAGCCAGTTCGTAAAGGCTGAAGACTTTGTCGTGGCCCCTGAGAGCAAAGACCTCTACACCAGCCCACGCTACACCCACGTTATTCGTATGCCGAAGAACGACTTTAATCGTTACGTCCAGAACGGTTATTACCTGCCAACTAAATATGGCGCTGGCGATAGCATGGACCCATCAGGTGATATTGTTGGTGAGATCGAAGGTGTCGATCAGTACGATGACAGCAACGATGATGTAATGACACTGCTTGAGATGCACGTTTACGATTTGTTCGACGGCATTGACGGCGAGGAAATGGATGACGGCGATGTCGATGATAACGCAGTGGCCATCCCATATGTGATCACAATTGATTACGAAAACCAGAATGTTGTAGCGGTTCGCCGCAACTGGAAGGAAGACGATGATTTAAAGAAACGCCGCGATTGGTTTGTGAGCTATAAGTTCTTGCCGGGTCTGGGTTTCTACGGTTTCGGTCTGTACCACATGATCGGTGGCTTGGGTAAGGCGGCGACAGGATCGCTCCGCGCCCTTCTAGACAGTGCAGCCTTCTCGAATATGCAGGGTGGCTTTAAGCTGCGTGGTCGCGTTCAAGGCGGCGATATGCAGATATCCCCCGGTGAGTTTGTTGACCTCGACAGCACAGTTGATGATGTAAACAAGGCGATTATGCCACTGCCGTTTAAAGAGCCGTCAGGTTCGCTGTTTAACTTGCTTGGCTATATGGTCGATGCTGGACAGCGCTTTGCCAGTACAGCCGACCTAAACATCGGTGACGTTAATCCTAACGCTCCAGTGGGCAGTACGGTTGCACTTATAGAGCAGGGATCGAAAGCATTTAGCGCGATACACAAACGGCTACACTACGCGCAGGGCCAAGAGTTTAAACTCCTTGCGGGGCTGAACGCTGAGAACCTCCCCGATGAGTTCAGCTTTTCGCAGGCTGGAGCTGCGGAGATTATCTATCGCACCGACTTTGATGATCGGATTGACATTGTTCCAGTAAGCGATCCGAACATCTTCTCGACAGCCCAGCGCATAGCGCAGGCACAAGCTGTCTTGGAAATGGCGCGATCAGCTCCGCAGTTCCACGACCTATACGCTGCTTACAAGCGGATGTATGAAGCGATCCGCATTCCTAACATTCAAGAGATACTAAAGAAACCAGAAGACGCTGTGCAGATGGACCCCATCGATGAAAACATGAGCGTCCTATACGGCAAGCCGATACGCGCCTTCCCAGATCAGGATCATGAGTCACATATCGCGGTTCACATGCAATTTATGCAAGACCCATCTCTGGCAGGCAACCCCGGTGCTAAAGCTATGCAGCCAGTACTGATTGCCCATATTGCAGAGCATATTGCGCTGCTGTATCGCCAGAGAATGGAAGCCAGCATTGCTATACCGATGCCACCGCTGCCAAACTTTAAAGACCCAGAATTTAAGTTTGAAGCAGTTGATCCTAAGATGGATCGCTTGATTAGCCAACGTGCGGCACAGGTTGTTCAAGCCTCGCCACAGATGAAGCAGATAGCAGCATTAACTGGTGGCCAACAGCAGGGCCAAGAACAAGGCAACCCACTCCAGTACGCACAAGAGCTTGCTAAACTAGAGATGGAAGCATTAAAGGCTCGTACAGCAACCCAGATCGAATCCGACCAAGCCAAGGCAAGGTCTAGCATTGAGATCAAGCAGGCTGAAGCGCGTCAGAACATGGAGATCGATGCAGCTAAAGCAAAGGCTGATATGGAAGCCAAGATTATGAAGCTAGAGGCTGACCTGCAGATTGAACGTGAAAAGAACGCAGCTAAAATTCAAATGGAGGTTATGAAGAATGTACAGCCTACCACCGATTGATCCATTAGCCTTTGGAGGTTTACCAAAAGCTACAGAGGGCGGCGCACTACAAGAAGGTGGTCCACAAGGCGCTCCACCAATGGACATGAACAAGTATTTGATTGACAAGGTTATGGAGATCAAACGGCGTATGGGAAGTGGTGGTGGCGATGGCGATGGTGCGTTGGGCGCAATATCAGACGCTATGATGCAGCAACCGCAAGCTCAACCGCAGCAGGGCGAACCAATGCCTACACAACAACCACCTATGGGGGCGTGATGAACACATTTATGGACCGCGTAAACGCAAGAGTTCAAGCAGACAGAGCTAGGACTAACAGAGCCTCCCCACCACAACCGCCATACCCAGATGCAGGTATTGGCGCGTTAGAGAACGTGGCTAACGGTGTCCCACGGCAAACTATGATTGGTGACCAGCCGCATATGCTGGCCTACATTAACCCACAGGAAGAGAACTTACTTCAAGACTACCGCAATGACGCGCCTGTTTATATTGGCCCAGACGGAATCCCTGCTTATGCTTGGTATGATGGAATTGTTGATACTTATAATACCGCAAAAGACAAAGTAACTGATTTTTTTTCTGGTAACAATAACAACACCACCACTACTCCTACCGTCACCAACACCAATACCAATACCAACACCAATACCAATACCAACACTGGCAGTAATACTATTCTCCAAGACCTAACAAACCTTGTTACCTTTGCTGGTAATAAATCTTATGTTGATGGAAAAGAAATAACCGTTAATAATCTGGGTCAAAATTTTGCAAACTTTGTAGATAACGATGACAATCTTGAATATGTAAATAACATATTAATGGATAAAAATACTGGACTAGAGGCAGTAGGAACGCAGGCGCAGGAGGCGTTCTTTAACACTGGTGAAGGCTCTCAGGTTGCAATACGCGCTGCAGATGCAGAAGCGGCTGGGGTTGGTCTTTCGTATGCGAACGGATTGCCTGTGTACACAGACAGCAAAGGTGGCACTCACTCAACGCAGGCAGCGGCATCTGAAATGAACACCAACATATCAGACGAAGCAAATAGAGTTACTGCTATAAACTCTGGGATTAAAGTTATTACTGGATCAGGGCCATTTAGAGAATTTAATTATAAATTTGAAGATGACTCTGGAGTAAGATACGACACACCAGAGGAAGCTATAAATGCAAATACGGCCCTTTTGTCTTCTAACACAGTAAGCGCAGGCACGGATGTCGGAACAGATGTCGGCACTGTGAATACAGTAGGTGCGTTGCCATCTGGATCAAATACCGTAACACAGTTTTTTGCAAACTTATTAACGCCCTTTGATAATCAGTCATATGTGGACGGCAACCTTGTTTACAATGATGCAGGCGACTTCACAGAAGACCCAACAGCCGCAACAAACAAAAGTGGCTTTGTTGACCCAACGGCAGGAGCAGGTTCTGCTTTACTTACGTCGGCATATGCAAAGATTGCGGCTGGTAATACTGCTGATTTAACCGCAGCAGAGCAAAGCGCCTTGTATGGTCAACGTGGAACAGTTCCTAACGCCGCAGAGACACTTGCATTGACAGAAAACTATAAGGCAAGCGGTGCGGTCACCATGACCCAAGACATGCAAGATGAAATTATAAACGATATGCTCTCAGGTGGTGCTACTAAGTCTCAGATTGATGAATACAAAGAACGTAGTCCAGTTGGAAGTGACGTTAATCCATTCTTCGATACTTATGATGAGCTTAGTGGCTTTGATAAATTTGGAAGAGCTATAACAAACGTCTTAAACTTTGCAATTAGCAAAGCAACGTATGGTCTTATCGACCCAGCAGCAATGAAAGAAGCTCAAGCCGATGAGTTTGTGGACGCCTACGAGTCAGAAGGCTCTACTGGTGGACAGTTTGATTGGAACGATCCTGATGCATTAGATTTAAGTCCCGGTGAAGAAGGTGATAAAAACTTTGAGCTTCTTCTGGAACTAAGCAAAGGTGAAGGTATTGAGCCAACACTCCAAGGCGTTGTGGGAGAAGACGGCGAAACCGTTGAGGGCGTTGTCAGCGTTAAGAACACAGAAGATGGCCCTGTAATTGTTGAAGACGATGCTGGTGGTGCTACTAGCGGGATTGGAGATGGCGATGACAAACCATCATCAGAGATTGTTATGAGCCTCTATAACCGCTATCGTAAAGGTGGCAGTGGTGCAGGTATGCCACCTTGGTTGCGTAAATATGCTTCTGGCGTTAGCATAAATCAACTTCTGACGAAGGTAACAATCAATGGTCAAGAATATTATAAAACGCCAACTGGCGATTATATTTTGCCAGAAGAGTTAGTTGGTGCAATAAAAGGTGATGTAGAGACACCCGAAACAGAAACTTAATAAAAGAATAGGAGGCTAACATGGCCGATGAATATACGACTGATATTAAAGAAAACCCAGACTACCAATTGGTTATGACCTTCTTAAAAAACATCAACCCCGGCGATATGGACGAGGAGTCTGCAAAGCAGCTTATGGCTATCGGCCAGCGCATCCAAGGTGGTGGCGTACTTAGTGAACGTGAGCGTGAGATGTTCGAAGCAGTAGTTGGCGCTACAGACAGGTTCCCAGTTGAGCAGATGGACACATTCCCACAGGGTACAAACCCAGACATTATGAAAGACCCTGTTCCAATGCCACAAGCAACTCCGTTTCAGTTAGACGCAGAAAAATTAAATCAGCTGCGCGGTAGTGGTCAAATGACTGAGCGTGAAGGCAATCGACTTGAAGATGAATTAAATCGTTCATACCAAGTCGATGGTGGTATGGAGCAAATGACTAATGAACAACTTCAAGCAGCTTTGGATTCTGGTCAGATAATGTCTGACGATCCAAGACCCGGAATGATGCCTGACACTCCAAGCCCCCAAATGGCTCCAAGACCCCAAATGGCTCCTTCCCCTCAAGGCAACGTAATGAGCTTACAAGAGGCAATCGAAGCAGGTTTTGTTACCCCAACACGCCCACAGCCGCGCCCAACGGCTCCAATGACATCAATGCGCCCACAGACGCGCCGAACCCGATAGGAGGCTGTAATGGCTGAAGTAAATGTAGAAAATATGGAAGACAACGCCACTTTGTTTATGAGCAAAATGGGGTTTAGCCACGACGAAGCTGGGCTTGATATGACTGACGACCAGTTAGTTAATTTCCTGCTTTTATGCCACCAGACAATGATGGGCGTCGATGACGAAGAAATGTACGATGACGAAGAGATGTATGACGAAGAAGAAATGATGGAGATGCCACACGGCAAGGATATCAAAGTCAAAGTCATGAAGCTCGACGGTGGCAACGTACACGACATGATGAATAAACTTTTAGGAGGTTAATATGCCATATAAAAAATACTCCCCCAAGCAGAAGAAGCTGGCAGCGGTTGCTGGTAATCCAAAAAAAATTACGGCTGCTGATTTAAAAGGTCTTCGCAAAACTGCAAAAGGAAAGAAAAAATAATGGCTCGCATAGGTGGTTTGTCCACAAAAAATGCTCCTAGACCTGTAAACGCTCCTACAAGAGACGGCAGGCAATCTATGAAGTTAACATCAGAAGATAAAAATCTACTGCTTGATTTTGTTCCTGTTGTTGGTGATATTAAGGGCGCTTACGAAACAGTTGATATGATTTCTGATGAGCTGGAAAAGGATGAACCCAATTATAGGCTGATTGGTATTCTTGGCGGCGTTGGCGCTGTGGCAACTATTATTGGATTAGTACCGGGCATAGGTGACGTTGCTCAAAAAGCAATTATGGCAGGCGCAAGAAGTGTTGCAGATAGTGCTTCCAAGCTAGGCAAAGGTGCGCTTGATTTACCTAAACGGGCTGAAGTTGATCCAGACGCACTTGGCGCATTGGGCGATATAGACCCACAAACAAAATATGACAATTTAAAAGCAAAACGAGACGAATTAATTTCACAGGCTACAAAAGATAAAACTTTTTTTGGTGACGAAATTTATGATTTAGATTCATCTATGAGTGATCTGGCAGATCAAATAAATGAAGCTGGTTTCAAGCCTAGATTAGAAAATCAAATTAATGAATCTGCTTTAACGCCTGACGAGAACCTTAAGATATTAACAAAACAAATTAATGAAGCGCCAGTCAGCCCACAAAGACAGGCTCTAGAAACACAATATGCAACTTTAAAATCCAGACAAGACGAATTAATTTCACAAGCTGTGAAAGATAAAACTTTCTTTAGTGATGAAATTTATAATTTAGGTTTTACTATGGGTAAACTATCAGATCAGATGAACGACATGTATTAATGGAAAGGTATGGTAAATAATGGCTAAACCGGGATTGTATTCTAATATTCATGCAAAAAAGAAACGCATAGCGGCAGGCTCTGGCGAAAAGATGCGTAAGGTTGGCACCAAAGGCGCTCCCACAGCGGCAAACTTTAGGGCTGCGGCTAAAACCGCAAAGAAACCAAAGAAAAGGAAAGCATAATGGCTAAAGGTGTTAAGCATTACTTTAAGAACGGCAAAGAACACAAGGGCGCTACCCACAAGGACGCCAAGGGCAAAGTTATGTCTGGAGCGAAGCACACAGCGTCTAGCAAGTTCCTAGTCCACATGAAGGATTTGTCGGCTGCGGCTAAAAAGGTAGCCAAAGCCTAATGGCTGAACTGTACGACCCAAGATACGGCGCGCTGGCTAAGATACAAGAGCAATACCCAATGTTTAATGACATCGTGGTTGCTGACAAGCGCGACATGGGCATACAGAATGGCCGAAAGTTAGAATTTACTGAAGCCTACGACGATAGAGTTGACAGCCCGTTGATTGAAATCTTTGACCCTAACCTGCAAGGTGAAGAGCTAGAGCAAGCAATCATTGGAGAATACCTGCACGAAGCGCCTCGACGCATTCCACAATATGCAGAAATGCGTGAGATACTCCAAAGTTTAAAAACTCCAGAACAACTACAGCATGATGTGGAGATGTATTTTAAAGATGTTGAAGAGCGTGGAGAAGAAAGACCGTTTGAGAAATGGAATGAAGTATCTCGTAAGGACGCATTTATTCGTGGCTATGGTGTTGGCCAGTGGGAGCCAGAATACTATACGGATGAGCAAAAAGTTGTCATTGATACAATGATGGGGCTAATAAAGGCAGACACTGAATAATGGCAACCTACAAAGGTAAAAGCGTAAAACTCAACAACCCTCGCCGTATTGCCAAGGGTGAAACATCTTATGGCAGAAAGAAGTCTGTAGTATATGTGACGGACGGCGATAAAATTAAACGCGTGACTTTTGGCGATCCATCGATGAAGATTAGGAAGAACGAAAAGGGACGTCGATCTAATTTTAGAGCGCGGCACAATTGTGATGACCCCGGCCCAAAGACCAAAGCGAGATACTGGTCTTGCAAGGCTTGGTGATAAGGAAGTAATTAATATGGCTAGATCAGCAGTTAAGAAAGTAGCACAGGCAGAAATAAGAGCCGCAAAAAGTTTCTTGAAGAAACGTGGCTTAAATACAGACGATATCTCGCCGCGCAAGTTTGCAATGGCAGCTAAAGAACTTGATAAAGGTTTTGTCGAGACTCTTAAAGTTTTAGCCCGTGAATTATCAGCGGGACAAGCATAATGAACCGCGCAAGTTTTGGAAAATTAATGACAGGAGGACGTAACGTGAAGTACGGAAAAAAGAAGCCTATGAAAAAGATTAAAAAGCCTGTAAAGAAAAAAGGTACTAAGAAAGGATACTAAATGTCAGATGAAAAAAAAGATGTGACTGTTCACGTCACTGGCGTATCCATGTCAGGAGGCGTTAAACATGACAGTAAGCGATCTGCTTCAACAGATCAGGAAAAATCTGGAAAAGGAGAAGCTAGAGATAGCTAAGAGTATGGTCGAAGGTCGGGTGTCCGACTTTAGTGCATACCATAAAAACGTAGGGATTGCAGAAGGCTTAATGCAAGCGTCTGAAATTATCCACGAAACGATTAAAAATATAAATGAAGAGGATGTATGACGTGTCTCATCAACATGATAAAACTTATACCGACGAAGATACCGATGCCACAATTACTTCGCATCAACTGCCAATACCTTTAAATTGGAAGGTTTTAGTCCAGCCTAATCAGGTCAAGAAGAAAACCGCTGGTGGAATACACCTACCAACAATATCACAAGACAATGAAGAATACCTGACAGCCCACGGAACAGTTTGCGCTCTGGGTGATTTGGCGTATCGGGACAGGGACACTGGCAATCGCTGGCGTACTGAAGTTAGTCCCAAGGTCGGAGATCGCATAACCTATGGAAAATATGCTGGTCAGAAACTTGTTGTAAAAGGCGTTAAACTCCTTCTGCTGAACGATGATGAAATTACATCCATCCTTCCAGATGGTGTTGAAGTCGCAGCTTATGTGGGATGAATGTAATGGCAGATAATGAAATCATAAATGAAATAGAGGCCGAAATTAAAAAGGCCAAGGGTGAAGTGGAGGACTTCGAAATAGAAGTTGTTGACGATCCCGTACAAGAAAAGCGTGAAGAGGCGAAGGATGTTGCGGAAGAGCAGGCCGATGATTATGGCCCAAAGGTTCAGAAGCGCATCCAGAAGCTCGTTACGCAGCGCAGGGAAGCTGAAATCCAAGCCAAGAATATTCAAGAGCAGAATGCACAGCTCCAGAAACGTCTTGAACGCTTGGAGCAAGGTTCTCAGCAGAATGCTGAAGAAAGTTTTAACCAGCGTTACGCGCAAACCAAGCAGGCTTTAACTACTGCTGTGGAAGAGGGCGACACCGAAGCGCAGGTAAACTTTCAAGAGCAGATGGCCGATATGAGAGCTGCCATGCGTATTGCAGAAATGCAAAAGCAACAGCAGCAAGGGCGTCAGCAACAACAGCAACAGCAGCAGCGGCAGCAGCAAAGCCAGCCGCAGCCTGCACAGAACCCTGCACCACCAAAGGCAATGACTTGGTGGCAGGAAAATAACTGGTTTAATTCCGCAGGTTTTGAACGAGAAACAGCCGCAGCCCGTGCGATTGATGTCCAGCTTGACTTAGAAGGCTACGACAAAAATTCGGACGATTATTACGACCATTTGAATAACCGTTTACAAAAGGTATTCCCTGAGTTATCCTCTGGAGCAAGTCCAAGTAAAACGAGAGCAAAAAGTAGGCCTCCAGTCGCCCCCACTACAGGCGGCTCTTCGAGTTACAAAGGCAATAGAGTTAGAATGTCGCAAGAGCAACTCAGAATGGCTAGAGAACTTGGTATCACAGATGCAAATGGTCTTAAAAAATATGAAGCCGAAATTCGGCGTCAACAGAAGGAAGCCAACTAATGACTGAGTCAAGAAATGTTCGTGCGAGTGAAACTCGTGATTCTGTGCGTGATGAGGAAGCTCGTCAAGATACTGCATGGAAACCACCATCACTTTTGGATGCGCCCGAAGCTCGTCCCGGTCATGTCCAAAGGTGGGTCGCAACAAGCATACAAGGCAGGGATACTCCTGACAATGTATATAAGCGGATGCGAGAAGGGTGGTCAGCGCGTAAAGCTGAAACTGTGAAGAGTAAGTTGTTTCCGACTATTAATCACGGACAGTGGGAAGGTTGCATAGGCATCGAAGGAATGTTGCTCTGTGAAATGCCAGAAGAACGGCATAGATCAATGAAAGAATACTATTCTAACAAGAATGGTGAGCAAAACGAATCCGTTGCAGGTGACCTCGATGCGTTAGGACGGAAAAATGGACTACCAATCCATCAGGATCGGAAGTCTGAAACAAGTCGCGGTAGAAATCTTTCTGCCATGAGCGATTAACTTTAACGCTATAGGAGCGAAAAAATGGCAAATGTTGATGCTGCTTTTGGGTTTGTCCCAGTTCGCCAGATGAGTG
>Ga0209337_1001754_pt1 | contig 16256 bp, 22 predicted proteins | sample LinPmetageLP53_FD_184044 | JGI IMG/M metagenome (GOLD analysis project Ga0209337, IMG submission 184044) | Marine viral communities from the Pacific Ocean - LP-53 (SPAdes) (version 2) | ecosystem: Environmental > Aquatic > Marine > Oceanic | place: Pacific Ocean | collected 2010-02-08
AACGGCTGTTTCCGCAGACGGCGACGATCCTCACGCAAAAATGCCACCTATTGACATCACTCCGTGGGAAGACGACAGCAAACCCAAAGAGACTAACGGGATGAGCGACCTTACAGCGGCGCTGGCATGAGTCGCATCAAGCGAATCTGCTTTGAGTGTGACCATCGCTATACGGGTGACGAGCGTTGCCCCAAGTGTGGTCATTTCTCAGGCCAGCCAATCCCAACAAAAAACAAACCTCGATCACATCGAGTTTTGTAGCTCTTCTTGATCTGAGCGTCCTTGCCAATCATTAGATGACTTATCCTCTGAGATAGGCCCTCCGGCTGCCCAGGTGTAGCAGGCTCTTGCGCTATGGCATTTGAAGTTATGCATCCAGCAATATCCTAAATAACCGTCCTCGTCCTCGATTGGTTCGGACGTAGGACCGGGCATGCACTCCTTCATTCGTGGCGAAACATCAAACGCAATGCAGTTGGAGCAACGAGATTCTTTAGCCACATCAGGAGTTGTGTTCCAGTGCTCCGCTGCGCGGACCCAATATCCTTCATCTGTAAGATTCAAAGGACCATATTGGATAAACTTCTGCCGAATAGCGTTGTCGCGGTTTCTGGTATTAGTCTCAAGATTTCCAGTTGCTGCTGGACATGAGTTTTGATCTGCCATTTTTATTCCTTAGCGTCCTCTTCAGGAGCTTCAGCCGGAGCGGCGGGTTCCGCTGCCTCCTCCACAGGAGCATCGGTGGGAGCTTGCTCTTTTACTTCTTCATCGCCTGAGTCCATAAGTTGACAGGTGCCCAAGCTTGTTGTGACGACAAGCGCTCCACCGATCATAGCTACTTTAGGGTTTAGTCTTTTCCAAAATTCTTTTAGCTTTTCCATGATTCATCTCCTGATTCAAGCCATTCTTGAATGCTATTTGAGTCTATATGTAACCTAACGGAATGCACGGCGAGTTTGCCTTGGATTCGAGACTCCCATGTTTGGGTGGTCTTGTCCATCCAATTGGCTCCAGGGTTAGGAACATCGCGCAGATTTCCGATACCTGCCCAGCCTACGCCGTCGATGCCGTAGTAGCTGTTGGATTCAAGGGTAAGTATCTTGTCGCTCTTTTCATCATGCACAAGAACAATGAGGGAGTGGCCGCCGGTAGCCGTGAAGTACTGGATGAGCAACGGGCCTTTGCCGGGGGATGTCGTCGCAACACCCCAGTCCAAAGCAACCCGAGGGCCGTAGTTCGGAACGTCCAGTGTCTTCTTCTGCCGTCCGGTGTTTTGCCACCGCGCCCACTGATCCGAAGTCCACTTTGTCTTAAACGCTTGCGATACCATAAAGGTAGTGAACTGAGTGCAGTTAATGGTTTCATCACCTACAACGCTTGAGTTTAAACGAATGCCGTTTGGCTGAACAGGAGTTTGAGCGCCAACCAACTTGTATGTCTGTTCGGACACTTGTGAAAACAGATCAACAATAGCCTGCATCTCAATGCTTGTAAGCGCTGTTGGTTGCGTTTCTTGGCCTTCTAAGGCCGACATGGTGGCAGGCCCGACAATCCCATCAGCGGCAACGCCAAGAGCGGACTGAGCGAGTTTTACAGCCAACTCAGTTCCGTTGCCAAAAAGACCATCTGCGTCGATAGGGCCAAACCCTTTTTGATTCAACGTCTCCTGGAGATGCTTGACTTGATCTCCCCTGCTTCCGTACTTAATCAACATCGGTTGCCTCCTGCAAGGTATTCAGAGAGGAGTAGCACGTTCTATTCCGGTCTTCATAGGCATCCTTAACAGGAGGCTCAGTCTTCTTAATCCCAACCCTGACAACGGTCACGGAAGATTTGTTCACCTTTAGCGTTTCAGTTGAATAATGACGATACGAATGAGTCGTGGTCGTCTTCATTTCTTCAGCGAATCTAACAGGTCACATATCATATCTATTGCAAACCCTATGGCCTTAGCCTCCTGACGCTCATTCAGGATCGGTACGTTCACATGCGAATTGATAAACTCTACGCACCACGCCCTTTTCTTCTTCCCTGACTTAGGCTCTGGAAAAAGGTCTTCCGCCATGAGGATTGCTTGTTTAATAATTTTGCCACGATTAATTCGTTTCATTTTTAATCTTTCAAGTGTATAGGATTCGATAGGTGACGGCGGCTTCGGGGTTTTGTGAAGCAGTCCCAGCAGTCCCGGCTGTTGTCACGCAGATAGCGTATAAAGCATTTGCGAATGCCGTTCCGCTAGGGCACGAGTAAGCAATCGTTGAAGAGGCCGCACACTTGAAAACAAAGTTTGGATCTGTACTACCAGCAGTTGGGGCACCACCCCCATTATTGTAGAGCTTCACAAAGACAGCAACGCTGTTGGCTGTGTTGTCTATTTCAACTTTATAAAGAGTGCCCGAGCTTCCCTTCAAAGTATCAATAGCGGCAGTCGCAGATGTTTGAAACGCTAAGGTCCCTCCAACGTCTGCAACTGAAGATGTTAACGACAATGCCATATTTACCTCACAACTGCATGTAGTTTGACGGCTGCTGCTGGAGCGGTAGTTCCAGATGTTCCATCTTCTTGAACACAAGCATAACTAAAGTTCGTGAAAGAGATTCCATTAATGATAAACCAAGCTTGTTCTTTATCACCTGGAATCGCAATCATTATATCAGGCGCTGTTGTTCCTGGTACTGCGGCTGCGGTATCGTATGCTTTAAAATGCGCCGCTGTTGACCCATGCGTGTTTTCTAAAAAAATACCGTGGATAACGGCAGAACCACCAAAAACATTATCTACTCCAACCTCATCAACGTCTGGGTCAGTAAGAATAAAGTCTGTTTGGGTGGAGGAATTTTTACCAGTTGTAACAGCCATTGTTTATACTTTCTTCGCTGGAGGTGCAGCAGGAGGTGGAGCAGTTGGCTTCTCAGCAATGGCTTGCTGTACGATGTCGAGACAACGCTTCAACCCTTCGGGCATACCATCGTCGCGAGCAAGCACCTTTACATTGTACTTGGCCGAGTTGTCTGAGCTACGAGTGTTTTCGCTTTTCGATGACACAGAGCCGTGGATTTTTACATCCACACTGACTGGTCCCCAACCCGCTTTGATCTCGGTATCAAGAGTGGCTTCGTAATCTCGGCTGGACTTAGAAGAGGTACTGGACTTGACCTCCATGGTGAACTCAACCTCGACCTGCTTAACGGCAAGAGAAGGGGTATTGAGGATTGCCAAAAGGGGAACGTCGAGCTTGTTCTCAACTTCTGTGTATCCACCATTGCCATCATTCATAGGCTTTGTGTATACAAAGTCGACGGTGCGAGTCCGCACCACTCCGTCCTTATCCTTCTCTAACCCAACGTTCTGAATAAAGTCAGCGGTTGCCTTTGCAAGCTGAATTTGTGAATCACAAGCTGCTTTAAGAGGTCCGCCGATTAATTGATCCATCGGCAAGCCGCCAAACTGGTCGGACATTGATACAAGGCCATCTGCCATTTTTAACTCCTATCTTTTTTTACCTTTATGAAGACCATGTTTAGCGTGTTGTACGCCTTTCTTGGCTGCTGCTTTCTTAATACGATTTGCCTGAGCAAGCCTTGCGCGACCAGCAGGAGTGGATTTTAACTTAGAGATGGTCTTTGCGGGGGCATAAACTTCTCCAGTCTTTCCACTGGGCTTTCCAGAAGGCGTTCTCCACTTCTGTTTAGTCCAAGTTTTTAAAGACTTTTGGCTCTTCTTCAGCGCCATTACTTCTTTTTCCTGGTGACATATCGGGGCTTTGACTGAGCAGCTTCGTTCTTGGCAACTACTTTCGACAGTCTTTTTGTAGCTTTGGATTGCTTAGCGTGAAGCTTTGATGCCTTGGTTAGTTGCTTACTAATTTTAGAAAGTTCTTTAGATGGCTTCATGATTTGTACCCCCCACCTTTTGATTTGTATTGCTTGGCAAGCATTTGTGCTTTCCTTGCAGACCACTGACCGGGTTGCCCGCCCTTACTACTTGCTTTTATCTTGTTGAAAAGATTTTTACGCATCGTGGGCTGCGTGTAATTTCCTGCGGCGTTTACAGTGCTTTTCTTTTTAGGCATTATTTTGTACTCTTTGTACCCTTGCACTTCCATCGCTTTCTTGAAAGATTGTTTGGAGTGTTAGGGTCGTTTTGTTTTTTCTTAGAAAGCCCGCGTTTAATTCCCGCTGAGCGAGCGCAATACGAATCTCCCTTGCTGGTTCCCGGCTTAACTCTTGGACCTCCACCTTTGGCTGGACCAGACTGGCCATAAGACACCCTCTTTCCACTGCCGGTTACTTTGACCTTGGCTTTTCCTTTTGCGGGCTTTGGCATTTTGTCTCCTACGGCAGAAGTTTTATGAGTTGATTGTCGATTCTGGCGTAACCCTCGGGAGGATCTTGACCCTTGAATGTTATTGAAATCTTAGCAGTATTTCGCTTTTTAGCAAACCATCCATTTCCACCGATTGACGGATTTATTTTTAGCTTACGGTGAGTGCAGCCAACATCAGCCCCTTCTTCCATTCCTTGAAGCTCAACATCCATCTCAACAGTCAGGGCTTCAATGGCCAACGATTGGCCGGTAACCAAGGTTTGCATTGGGACCTGAACGTCTCGTTCAGTTTGCTTACCGTCTTCCCACATAGGCAATCGAACAGTGATCATACGGGGCTTGTAAATAGGGGTGCCGTCTCCTGCTTTTTCACCAGTATCAATCCAATACTCTTGCTCTTGAATATGATTTAGCTCGTGCGTCTCGGCTATGTCGGTCGATTTAATGACGGCTGTATGAATTGCCTCTACAAACTCGTCAAGTGAGAACTGCCCCATCTATTTTCCTCGTTGTTTGAATCCCGCCAAGTATGCCTCGTACATGTATAGAACAAGACCAAGACTAACAAATGGGTTTACTTTGTCGTCTTTCATTTCCGCATATTGCATCTTCAAGAGCCAGCCTACAAACGGCTTATGATATTGCCATTTTATCAAGCAGAAATCCTATTTACAAACCCAACGATGTTGATAACATTCACTGTGCCAGCAGTTGCCGCCACTCTACGAGGAGTGCTACCACTGGATCGCAATGGTATCCCTTGGAGAATAAGAGCCCATCCAGATTTAGCTGGGATTGTAACAATCATTCTTTCAGTCGCCGCTGCCGATGCGTTGTTCAAGTATCCGACATGCAGAGTGACCTCCACTTCAGAGGTGTGAATGTTTGTAGCCCATAACCACAACTCGTCTTGATTACTTTCGGTGGCCGTGGTGTCATGAATAAACGAACCATTTCCGCTATCATCAGTAATAGGAATGGGGTTCCCATCACCCTCTGTTCCTCCAGGTGACAAGTTGATTTTTGTGTACGTTGCCAATCCGACTCCTATTGTTCTTGCCTACACTCACCTAACTCGGTCAGGAGCAGGCCGTAGCTTTCAATCATTCCCTTCCAGGCTGCAAGTGCTTCACGAGCGCGGTCTTCTGCATCCTCGCAAGTTTCGTTTTCAACGACAGCGTTAGGCGCAACAGACGGCGCATTTCCAAATTGAAGGCCACCTAACGTACCTCCACCGCCCAAAACAATTGCTACCCAAACCCACGGGGGCATAGAGGCCAGGGGATTGGCGGAGCCCTCACTCATCCCATAAAATGCAGGATGACTGGAACAAGCACAACCAATGAGCCAATGATGGCTTGGTTACGATCCATGTGACTTCGCAAAAGACGAATGTCCTTTTCTACCTGAGCCATACGGTGCTCTGAGACTTTCATCCGATTGCCCAACACAGCAACTTCAGTGGAAAGCTCGATCATCTTATTCTCTTTTTCCGCAACCATAACGCCTCCCGTGTCTTCTTATAGCTACTAGTCGGCTATAGCGCCCCTAAGAAACCAAGCTTTACATATTGGGTCTGCTTCAGTAAACGAAGCAGGTTCATTGAGGCTGTACTCGACTCTAAAAGAATCGCCCTCTGGGCAGTTGTCCATAAGCGCCAGATTTCGAGTATTCGTACACTCAATCAAAGCACGATCCGAATATGAGGCAGCCTTTGAAGTGGTGCCCATACTAACACCCCAAAGCTCCCCAGCTTCAACGTCTGCTACGATAGAATCTGCCCCACTGGAGCTACTGCAATCAATAAGAATAATGGTCATGATAAATCCACTCGCCCTTGAATGGGTTGCAGGACGTACTTGATGGACCGTATGCGAATCTGACCGCTGCCACCCGTGTTCGTATGGGTGCCAAACCACAAGGCGATGTGCCAGAACTTCTGAATACCCTGATTACTAAGCTTTGTAGCATTATCATGAAGTTGGTGTCCCAAGGTAGCCATTGTGGAGAATGGAACCGTTGTTGAATAGCTACCGGCCTGAATGTTTCCAGGTAGAGTAGAATCACCTTTCTTCAAAGGAGAAGTCGCATAGACCAAAGCATCATGAGCAGCAGCACCGCCGCCGCTTTGCATGTTGGCCCATTTTTGCCCGCCTTGAATCCCCGAATTGGTGAAATAGGACTTATATCCCGATTGATACATATTTACGTTAGTCGAGGAAGCGGGGTCACCACCGGCAGCTTTTAGTACTTGGGCAGCAGACCATAGGTAGCCGGTCGCGTTTGGACTTCCAGATTGATCGGCTCCATAGCCAGCAAGCCCGACCATGCAAGTTAGGTAATGACCATCAGCACCGGATACCGTGCCACCTAAAATGGGTCCACCGCTTGAAGTCGCGAACTCCACTTGGATTTTCAAATGAAAAGCCTCGGGTTGAAACTGGTTCACAGCTTGGCTATCTGGCATGGTTACGCCTGATTGAATCCATGGCTTCAAATGAATAGAGCGTGCCATGAACATGCCGCGCATCTGGCTGCCTTGAATTCGCATACCGATTGCGGAGGGGGCTGTGAAGTGTAGCTCGTCGCCAACCTTGGCAATGGTTGCGCCAATGGCCGTAGCATTGTCACCACTTGTAATGGACCAGCCAGAACTGGGGTCTAAAGGGAGTTCTGTCCAACTCTCGAACTTATCCCCGCCCCCGGTGCTTGGAGTTCCTGGCCCACGGTTTGGAATGTCCGTAGGGCGTCTTGAAGTCCTTGGCGCGTAAATACCTAAATTTTCTCTGCTACGACGAGGCATTATGCTGTAATCCTGTTTACGAAGCCGTAAATGGTGACGACATTTGCTGCCGCTGCGAAGGCTTTGATGTGAAGACCGTTTTGCAACAACAGCCCAGGGCAAACCTGAACAAGCCCTGCTTCTGACGTAAGTTCAAGTTCAATCAAGTCGTCAGGAGCAGTTACTCCACCAAATTCAATAGTGAGTTTTCGGTTCGAACCGTCAGTATTCATCGCCCACAGCCAAACTTCATCCATGTCATTAGTGCCAGCAACAGCAGTGTGGATAAGATACCCAGCGTCGGTAGCGCCGGACGTTCCGGTGTCAGTGAGCTTAATGGGTTTGCCGTTTGTGGAACCGCTAAGAAGTACTTTGCTAATTGTTGCCATTGTTGATTCCTACGAGAAAACTTGAGAGTGAAGAATAAGATTTAGATCGTTTGCCGGTGGGGATTCCACCCAGGATAGATTTCCAGCAGCATCAGACAGCAGGACTTTTGGTGCGTCAGGGAGAGCAGACGGAAGCGTGTAAGTGTGGTTAGCGGCGATATCGGCAGCGGCTTGAATCTTCGTAAAGTTCGTGCCGTTGTCTGCATCCTCATTCAGCATAAGGTTTGCAGCGCCCGTTGCTGACCCAAAGATCCGCACACCACCAGTACCTTTTGGCTTCAGCGACATTGTAATGTTCGCAGAGTCACCCAACACGCTGATGGCCGGAGCCGAACCAGCCGCAGCGTTCTCAACCTCAACGAAGTTGACGGCGCTGCCAACAGAACAGAACTTCAAAAGCTTGTTATCGTTCTCGTCATTAATCGCACTGCTGTCCGTCATCCCAATGTCGCCAGGAATGGTGACATCTCCATCCGACTCGACAGTAAACTTGGTTCCAAGGGTTCCGTTTTCTGTAAGCTGAAGCTCAAACTTGGCGTCTTGTGTGCCTGCTGTATTGGTAAATGCAGCTTCTTTAGAAATCAAGAATTTAGCAGCATCCACAGCGTTTCCGCTGGTGTCTTCAAGGTCAAACTGAAGACTGACTTTTCCAGTCGTATCGTTGGCGTCAGACTCATTGCCGAGCTTCAACGCTACAAACTCTGCATCCGTGTCGGTAGAGACGTGAAGAGCGTTGGTAGGGACAGCGGTGCCAATACCAACAAAGCCGTTTGTGTGGACTCGCATGCGCTCAGCAGAACCGTCAGTACCACTAATCTTGGTCTTGAACTGCATGCTGGATGTACCTGTTCCATCGCCGCTTCCAGAAGAAAGAATAAGATCGCCGCCGTTGATGTTGTTAGCGCCTGTTGTTGTTGATCCTGCGGCAATCGTAAGCGATTTACCAGCAGTGGTTCCGGTGTTGGTAACAGTAGAAATCGTGGTTGCGGTTGTGTTCCCTACTGTGCCCAGCAAAGTGTCGCCGCCTGCAATCGTGCAGTCCAAATCAATCTGTGTGTTGCCAGAACCATCAAAGCTAATTCCAGCAGCACCTCCGCTGTCGACGATGTTGTTGCCGGAGACTTGAAGGTCGCCAGCAAGCAGTACATTCTGTGCGTCACTAATTGTAAGAGCAGCCTGCAAGCCTGAGTCGTTGTTGGTCGAGAAGACCATCTTGCCTTTTTCATCGTCAGCACCGCCAACGTGGTTGATTTCAATCTGACCTAAGGCATTGTCGCCGTGATCCTCGAAGATCAATCGAGTCTCACAACCGCCGTCTGTGTTTTCAGCAGTAGAGTTTTTCAGAGTCACATAAGGCGCGGAATCGGTAACCTGTAGTTTTGTTCCAGGTGCCGTCTCCCCAACACCAACCCTATTGTTAATCTCATCAACCGAAAGAGTGCCGTCTAAGAGATCGATCTCAAGATCTGTTCCGACCACTCGTTGGTTGCCAAACCTATTAAAAAACCCTGAGCTAATCCCCATTTACCTTACCTCACAGCCCAAAGAAGACGGGCTTTTTTTAATGTTACGGCACCAGCATTGACCTTCAAAAACAAATAGCACTTGTTTGCCGTTGTTTGTCCTGTCGGAGCACGAACATAAACATCAGTCGCAACTGCGGTGTTTCTAAGGCTTGTGTCGGTCATGCCAGCATGAAGATTGATAAGTTGAGCCTCCGCAGAAAGAGGCTCATCACCTGACGAATCCCATGTCAAGAAACAAGACACAGTAGCCGGAGATCCAGAAGTCACGTCAAGCTGAAGCTCAAGGTGAGACAGGTAGCAGGCTTGAGGCATCGCTTTTGATAAAGCGTCTGCTGTAGAATCCTCATGAAGAAGAATCGCCTGCCCAGCAGAGTAGGACGTGCCAATGCTGGTCTGCTCTGCATCGTTAACAATAAAACCTTGATCAGCCATCACGGCCTCCTAGTTAGAAGAGGACGGATCAGGTAGACGGGTTGACGACATCTACGATAAACATGTCCGAGCGACAGGAGTTACCAGCACTTGCCACGCTCCAGTCAGCAGAGCACTGAAGGAAGTTGGCCGCTGTCACATCGATTGTAAACTCGGCTTTGAGCGACCACTTTGGAGTAGTTGCTGCTTCGTCAGGGTCTTGATAAGAAATCATTGCGACAGCGGTGGTGGCTGTGCGGACCTGAATCATTGCGTGCAAAGCGAAAACATCGTTGTTTACAGCGTCAGGAGACGTTGAAGTAAATACCGCCTCATTAGAAGCAGTGGTCGCGCTCGTGCCAAGACGCAGGAAGATGGTCAGGGTGTCACTGCTATTGGTTGCAGTAGCGATACCTTGAGCCCAACACCGGATAGTCGATCCAGCAACAAGAGTGTTTGCCGGAATAGTATAAGAAGACAGCGCGGTTTCGGTGGTGCTGTTTGTGTGGGCAGTGCCTGCTGCAACCTGAGCATGAGCCTGACCACCGACGTGCATTTTGCTGCCGCTAGGTCCGCCATGGTCTACGAACATGGAGATTCCATGCTCAAGGGAGTTGCCGTTAGTGAGTTCTACAATCTGGGACATTTTGTTTCTCCTAAAAAGAGTCGGGTTGGGATTGGGAAAATGGTAACACGGGAGAGCGCCTTTAGTCACTACCTTCTGGTTCATAGCGATCTGATATGTCAAGTGGTCGATCACGGGTCTTAGCCTCTACTTCTCCAACAGCGCCTGTAAGCGCCCGCTGGGTTCGGTAATAATGCATTAGTATTGCTGCGTCTTCAGTAGGCATTTGTTGTACGCCGAACAGGACTGACTTCCATCCTTCATCAACGCCAATCCGGGGCCTTGCACCACGGATCGGCTCTCCTTCTGGACCTTGTTGAAAATCAATGTCGCCGGTCTCAGGGTCAATTTGAAATCCTAACGCATTCATAGCCTGATCGAAATCTTCACCCTCCCCAAGGCGGCTATCGTCAACAAGCTTGCCTCTCTTTCCAGAGGCCACAAGATGTTTGTAATATTTAAGATCGGCATCAAGCATTTGCGGAATAATCATACCACCGCGACCAAATCTATTAAGACTGTCAATCATGCGTCCAGCAGGCGCAGCGCCGAGCGTTCCTTCTTTAAAGCCTTTGATCGGTTGGCTTCTGAGGGCAAGGCCAATCGGAGAGTAGTCAATCACCTCTCCAACAGCGCCCATCCAGCTAGTCCCAGGGGTGTCTTCACGCATTGGCATCACGGGTACTGGGCCATGCCAGATGTTCTGTAGAAGATACCAGTTCATTGTTTCTGCGGCTTCGTAGACGTGGGTCTGACCAGGGAACTCTTGCTCTTCCCAGCTTTTAATTGGGCGAACTCTTCCTCCTACCCCCCTTAGCAGCATGCCTCCATTGGTTAGAATATCGTGCTGAGCCCAGAACGTGGGAATGCGCTCAGGCCTCATTCTGGTCCCTTTAAAGAAAGACTTTTGAATAGTCATGGCCATTGGAGCCTGAATCCAGGGGTTAAGCCTAGACATAAATTTCAACTGATTCTTCATTCTTTTCTGTCGTAGAATCACATCATCCGTTGGTATAAAACTCCCAACAAACGAAAAGAAATCAAGCTGACCCTTTATCGCTTCCATCGCTGGAAGCATAGGCGCGTTGTACCTGTTCTTCTGGACCAGACGATTAGCAGAGTTTTTTACGAACATGAGACCCAATCGCCCAACACTATAGTCGCTTTCGATTAGGGTTTCGTCACCATCTAAATACACCTGATTAACACCGCGAACAAGGCGGAACTGACCCATTATCCTGTGAGGGTTAGTGAGAAATGTGTCCCAAAATAAATCAAGGTTCTTTCTTTGAAAAGAGTAGAAGATAAAAATCTGCCGCATGTACTTTTTCTCGGCAGCGGTGAGATCCGAATAATCAAAAAGAGCACTTCTTGCCGATTTCGCCGCATCAGCAGGAGAGAGCCCCCTGCCAACGCCTTCCGTAAACAACGCCACTCGATGGTAGTTATCAATAAACGTAGCAAAATTAATTAACTGTTCATGATAAAACCTTAGAGCCGTTACGGGACCAGGAAGGTCTATCCCTGCAAACCCAGGGTAATCTACTTCTTTATATGGAAGCTTCTCATATTCTGTTTCCCCACTCATTTTTTCCCAAAAAGATGGCTCGTTCTTCTTAAGATCAACAGCAATGGACCGGGCTGTTTCCATTGACAGAAATGAGCCAGACAAGCCATGCTCGTGGCAAGCTCTGGTGAGAGCCTCCCGCGACCAAACGCTACCATCGGGCGTTACAACTGGCTTTACTTCTAAGAACCGCATTGTTGGAGTCCTGCCCCACAAAGAGGCAGCGACTTCAAGGGAGATAACAGGATGGCTCATTGAGGAGAAATACCCTCGCATTCCTACCTTTTGATATACTTGAAGCTGCGCTCCAAAAGCATTCGCCACATAATAGGGCAGGTTGACCATGAAAATACCTGACGTGAGCCCCATTTTAGTCATGCGGTAGGACCAGCCAAGCGTGTTCATCATGTAGTTCATGACATCTGCTGACTGAAGATAGTCTCTCTTAAATCTCTGGGCACGGCCCTTCAAGCTTGGGGTTCCTTCTTCAGGAACAAGCCTGCTGTCACTGGCCATTAGCCCATCTAATTTCAGCCTCGATTTCCCGGCCCTTGCAGAGGCTGTTCCAGCAACACGGTCAACCGCGTCACTTATTTCCTCTGAAAACAACTTTGGCGTGAGAGCCTCGGAGCCATCGGGGAATCTGGCAATCTCCCAGTTCTCAATATTAGATCCGTATTTCATGCCCCACTTTTCAATAAGGTCTTGAGCAACAGTATATGCTTCAAGATCATCAACTACGACTTTTGTTACTACGTCACCCAAGGTGGCTTGAGTTTTTCTGTAGCCTTCTAAATCTGCAAGCCGGGCTCTGGCTTCTTTACTAAGTAAACTGGAACCTGGGCCAGCCCCTTGCACTTTTCCGCCTGCTTCAGGTAGAAATCTGGGGCCTTCAAACCTTGATTGAAGACCTTCATGAATAATTCTACCATCTTCATCAACAAGGTGTTGAACCCCACCAAATTTGATTTCCTCATTAAGATACAACTTGACCCTGTTTGCAAACGCTCTTTTTTCAGTGATGCTTCGGATTGTAGGCGGCGCAAGGTCTTTGATTTTTACAGACATACCCATGTCAGTCATGTCGTTAAGCAAGCCCTTAAAAATGCTTTGGGCTCTTAATCTAATAATTGTTTCCAACATCGCATGGCCAAGATTGTATCGGCCTGGATACTTCGTCGCAGTGCCGGTAGCGTATCCTTGTTCCGCAAACCTTTTCAGAACTTCGCTCCAATCTCCACGGTAGAAAAGATTGTACAGAGAAATAGCCTGTCCTCGATCTGTAAATACGTCTGCTCTACGATTAAAGATTTTTTGTGCCGCCTCTGGTGAACCGGCCATTCCAACAATGATAGTTTCGACAGCGTTGTCAGCCATGTGAAGTCGGCGGGATACGCCCTCGCTAATAACTAAATAAGCCTCTGCTATACCCTCTCGCATTACAGGATCTTTTATTTCAACCCTGCCGTTCCTAACTACTGTGCGCTCTGGCTGGGTTTTCTTAATACGGTCTACTTCACGTAGAAGATCAAAGGCTTTTCGTTCTGCGTTTAGCATCAATCGATTGTCTGCAAATGCTATTTGGATTTCATCAATCCTTGAGATCAAATCATCAAAACGAATGCCCTTCTGTGAATCAAAATATACTTCAACGTTATCTAAGATTCTGTATGCTTGATTGCTAATAGGTTGCTCAAGAACCTCTTTTAGCCCTTCAAGGGTTTCCCAAACGCCGGAAGCCATGCGACCGTCTTTTAGAGATTTTTGAACTCGCCTAATCCAGTTTGGGATATCGTCGATTTGGCGAGACCTGCGCATGAAAAGTTCTTTTACAACAGGGCTTAAAACCTCAGTGTCTGCGCTCGTTTCTTTTCCGGTCTTTGACCTTCTAATATGAGCCAGCGGCTTTCTTGTTTTGAATTGCTTTTTAAGCATGCGGACCAAAGCGTCACCGCCTGCGGCCCTAAAAGGCGCGGAACCCAAAACCCCCTGGACGGCAGCATATCCAAGAGACTTTGGAACTCTGTTCATTTCCTTAGTCAAGCCTGTCCCAACTCCCACTACATGATCTCGAATCATTTCTTGTACAATAAATTGGTAGTGAGCTTCAGGAAGAACACTTAAGTCTGCATTTGGTCCAAGATATTCACCAAGAACTCTTCTTACCGGAACTTTAGTTCGCGGATCAGCATAAAGCTCAAGAAGCAAAGATTTCAATTTGCCTTGTTGAAGCTCGGTAAGATTAAAAACAATTATTTCAGTGGGAACCTCTCTGCCATCGGGAAGCATTTCAGTAGCAACCTCCCTTTCTGGCAAGTTATCCATTGATGAAACATCGATTACATCGTCACCAAATCGGTCACGCTTTATCCGTTCTTTTGGAATCTTTTCCATTTGCTTTTTTAAGGCATGCGGATCACCGAACACCGAATAGGTTCGAAGCTGTACCTCTTCAAGATGCCTGGCAAGCATACGCGCAGGAACAATGCTTCTTGTTGAAAAGCTTACCCAGTTATTCGTATACTTTTGGCGAGACATCTCTCTTGAGACGTATTCGACTGCCTTCTGCATTGTCTTGAAAGTATCTACCTCGGTAACATCATCGCCAAGCTCAAGGGCATAACGAATACGGCCCTCATCCAAATCAATACGAGTAGCCTCTTTTGCGCGACCACGTTTTGCTACTTGCTCGGTTTCAAGAACACTCTCTTTTAATCGTACCCGAGGAATCGATTTGAACTCAGCCGAGTTGCTTACGTCAAACATTGCTTCTTTCTTTGCATCGTTAACAACGCCAAGCCACTCATCAAAATACCTGCGCACCGCAGGATTAGTGCGGTCTGCTCTGTGTCTTATGCGCCGCCAAAACACTGACAACTTATCTTTAATGCCTTGAAAAGCCATATCGACTTGCGGATCGTCAACATGCCTGGAATGCCAAAAGTCAACAAATGCGTCATTAACTTCTGCTCTGCCTCGCCCAGTAAGCGTAGTGACTCCGTTTTCTCCGACGATACTGTCAAACTTATTGGTAAAAACCTCCATCATTTCAGGAAATTCTTCAACCATCAAATACATAAGAGCGTTGCTGTTTTCTTTAAAAAGTACAGATGCGTCCCCCTTGTTAAACAAGTCTGACAAATCGCGACCAGCGCTAATCAATATATTTAAAGGAGTTGAAGGTGGGCCACCTTCCCGCATATACAGGGCACCCTTAGACATTTCTGTTGGTAGTGGTCGGCCCTCAAAAGGAGCGGTGCCGCCAAAGCTGCCTTCTTTTAACGAGCTATGAAGATCACGAAAGCCAGCACCAAACAATCCGCTGACTAATCGGCTGTGGCGGCTTGTAAGATCGGCCTGAACACGAGGGTCTTTAATCTCGGGGAATGTAGATTCTAAAGACTTAATGATTGACTTAAGGGCCGCTGGCCGCACGGCTGGAAGCATAGCGCTCCCAGGCTGAACAATCACGTGAGGATCAAGATAGCCTCGCCATTCGTCCCAAATCACATGAGACCTTGTCGCTACGTTGCCAAGCACATCGCGTTCTTGAACATCTCTGGCCATGCTTTCAAGCACTTCTCTATAGTCAGGAGACATGATTTCAACATACTTAGTCCCGTCTTTTTCTCTTGATAAGTCTTTTATAAATCTATCAACGATTGGATGATCTGAGCCAAACATTTTCTCGGCTGATTCAATGTGCTCGTGAGCTTTAATTGCGTCCTCAAGCTTCCCAACTCTGTCAACACGTTGTTTAGGAGTGAGCTTTGTATTAGCTTTTACATCAGCCATAACCTGGCTGACTTTTTTAGAATCAATGTTCTTTGTTGGGAAAGCTTTTCTATATTCTGGAACGCCCACAGGATGAACTTGCAGTCTTTGTGGCGTTGTGATTTCAGTGCGAAGCTGGTCTCTCCAAAACGTGTAGCCGGGATTCGATTTATCAGCCTCAAGAAATTGCTCAAAAGACACGCTGTCACGAAACTTTCTTTGTTCGTTTAATATCTGTTTAGCTCTGTTTTTAATAGACCTAAAGCCGGGAGCCCTGTTTGTTGTCGATTCTTTAATAAGCTGAGATTCAGCAACTTCTTCAAGATGTTTTATAGAGGCTTTGCTTTTGATCGTGCGCCAATCATCGTACCAGCCCCTGGCTTTATTTTGCCAGCGCTCTTCTTTCAGGAGCTTCTTCCCTACAATACCTATTTGGTGAATATCGATAGCGCTAATCGTGGCTGCTATTGGGTTCTGCCAATAGATTCCGAATGCACTAATCTTGGTAGCCATGCCAGGCACCATGCTCGACACCCTGTCGGAGAATGCGTCCCATGTTTCGTCTGGATAACGTTCAAAGAATGATTGTTTAAGATCGCCTCGTTGTACCCTGACAAAATCCTCGTACATCATGTCATACATATCCAGCAGCTTGACCGTGTCTGCTGGACTGGAAAGAACAAGGTCTCCGGTAAGAGCAACAACATCAGTAGATGAAACCGAGTTCAGAACGGCCCTGTGAGCCATGTCTGCCGCTTCCATTTCTTTAATGGCTTGTTTAAGCTGCGTTTTTGCACGGCGACGTTTAGCCGCATCCTTGATTGTTGGTATGCGAGATTCAATTTTCTCGACTTG
>Ga0209337_1001756_pt1 | contig 16246 bp, 13 predicted proteins | sample LinPmetageLP53_FD_184044 | JGI IMG/M metagenome (GOLD analysis project Ga0209337, IMG submission 184044) | Marine viral communities from the Pacific Ocean - LP-53 (SPAdes) (version 2) | ecosystem: Environmental > Aquatic > Marine > Oceanic | place: Pacific Ocean | collected 2010-02-08
AGCAACGGATGCTGTATCTTTTACATGTGCTCCTAATCCTCCAGTAGCAGGTTTAACATTTACAACAGGAGTTGGAAGCTGTACTATAACAGGAACACAAACGGCCCATACATCAGCAGCCAGTAATTCTTTTACAATTACAGCAACAGATGCACAGGGACAAACTTCAGGTAGAACATTTAGTGTTTCGTGGAGCTTTGAAATAGAAGGATCAGGAGGATTTAATTAATGGCTACTACATATTTATCAGATACACAAGCTACTCCAACTAATAACAAAAAATGGACTTGGTCATCATGGTGTAAATTTTCAGGAACAGGAGAACAATATATTATGTCTGCTTATACTGATGCAAATAATAATACTAGTATAAGATTTTTAGATGCTACTAATAGATTAGATTTTCAAAATTATGTTAGTTCTAGTGATGCAGGAAGATTAAAAACAACTAGATATTTAAGAGACCCTGCAGCTTGGTATCATATCGTCTGCATCTTTGATAGTGATAATGTAACTTCAGGAGATAGACAACAAATTTGGATTAATGGTGTAAGAGAAACTGTTTTTGATACTGAAACTTATCCTGGTTCAGGTGCAGCTTCTATTTTAAATGCAAGTGGTATTGTAGCTGAAGTAGGAAGAAGAAGTGATAGTGCAAATATGTTGAATGGTGAATTAGCTCATACTCATTTCTGTGATGGTCAAGCTTATCCAGCTTCTACATTTGGAGAAACAGATTCAACTTCAGGAATATGGGTAGCAAAAACTTCACCAACAGTAACCTATGGAAACAACGGATTCTTTTTAAAATATGCATCAGGAGCTTCAGGAACAGACAGTTCAGGTAATAGTAATGACTTTGCTGTTACAGGAAATTTCACAAATGTAAAAGATAATCCTGATAACAATTTTGCGACAATGAACCCATTAGATAATTATTTAACTGCCGCAACATTTACTGATTGTAATACTACTATTACAACATTAGCTAGTAATTCTACTTTTGCAACAGGAACTTTTGGAAACAATACAGGAAAATGGTATTGGGAAGCAAAAAATACAGCAGGAAGTTCAAAGTATAATGATATTGGAATTTCAGCAGCTTCACCAACTTCTTCAGGTTCTGATTATTTAGGATATAAAAGTACTGGTTGGGGTTATCAAGGTATAGATGGAAATAAAAGAAACAATGGTTCAAGCACTTCTTATGGAAATACATTTGATGTTGGAGATATTATTGGAGTTGCTTTAGACCTTACAAATAATAAATTATATTTTTCAAAAAATGGTGTTTGGCAAAATAGTGGAGTACCTACATCAGGTTCAACTGGTACAGGTGCTATATCAATAGCTAATGACACTTGGCGACCTGCGGCAGGAGATGGTTATAATCAAGCAGTAACTTGGCAATTTAATTTTGGTAACGGATATTTTGGAACAACTTCTCATGGAGAAACAAACGCAGATGATGCAGGAATAGGTCTTTTTAAATATGACGTACCTGCAGGATACTATACACTTTGCACAACTAATTTAGGAGACCAATCATAATGGCAGCTTATATTTCATTTCAACCATCAGATTATTTCGCTACAAAACTTTACACAGGTAATGGTAGTACAAATGCTATTACAGGCGTTGGATTTCAACCTGATTTTACATGGCTTAAAAAACGTAATGGTGTTAAAGGTCATAAACTATTTGATAGTCCAAGAGGGGTTACTAAAATAGTACAATCAAGTGCCACTAGTGCAGAAGAAACTAGTGCTACTTCTTTAACAGCTTTTGGAGTTGATGGATTTACATTAGGTGCGGCAACTGCAACAAATAGTAATACTGACACTTTTGTTTCTTGGAATTGGAAAGCAGGTACATCAACTGGTCTTAGTTTTTCAGCAGGAGATATAACACCTTCAGCTTATTCAGTAAATACAACAGCAGGCATAGGAATTTATAAATATACAGGAGATGGAACAGTTGGTGGAGATACAGTAGCACATAATTTAGGAGCTACACCAAAAATTTTAATGGTTAAACAACTTACTGATGCTTATAATTGGGCAGTTCAACATGGTTCAATAGCTAATACTAACATATTAAATTTAAATACTAGTGATGTAGCAGCGGCTAATGATGCTTTTCATAATACATATCCTACTTCTACTCTTATTACTTTGGGTTCTAGCACTTATACAAATGCGGTGGCAGGAACTAAACAGTATGTGATGTATGCTTTTGCTCCAGTCAAGGGGTACTCAGCTATTGGAAGTTACATAGGAAATGGAAATATAGATGGACCATTTATTTATACAGGATTTAGACCTGCTTTTGTTATGATGAAAAGAGATGCTAATAGTGAAGATTGGCATTTATACGATGATAGAAGAGAAAATTCTTTTAATATAGCAAACAAAACATTAGACCCTAATAACACTAATGCTGAATACACGATTGCAGATGGAGTAGACTTTTTAGCTAATGGATTTAAGTGGAGAGCAACAGCTAGTGCTTTAAATGGTAGTGGGTCAACCCATATTTATATGGCATTTGCAGAATATCCACTAGTATCTAGTAACTCTAAAGCTGGCACAGCGAGGTAGCTTGTGTTATTTGGTCATGCCTCTTTTTGCGAAGTACCTTTTTCAACACAAGGTATAGAGTTTAGATTAGTTGATGTTACTGGTGTTCAAGTTAATACATCATTAGGTAGCTCAACAATAACAGGTCAAGGAATTGTTACTGTAACAGGTACAGAAGTGGCAGTTGCCTTAGGAACGGCAATCGCTACAGAAGGAAGAGAAGTAGTCGTTTCAGGAGTTGAAGTTTCTGTTCAATTAGGAACAGATATAGTCATCTCAGGAGACGCAATAGTTACTGTAACAGGTAACTTATTAAGTTTAAATCTTGGTACTGTGACCGTTGTTGTAGAAACAAACGTTTTAGTATCTGGAGTTCAGTTGCAAGTAAACACAGGTAGTGTTACAGTCTCAGGAACTGCGACAATTACTGTAACAGGTAATGAATTAACATTATCTACTGGAGAAGTAGTAGCACAACCGTGGACTAAAGTAGACGCGGATAACAACAATTTGTGGACAAGAGTAGATTAGGAGATAAAAAATGGCGTCAACATATACAACAACACTAGGTGTTGAAAAAATGGGTGCTGGAGATCAATCCGGTACATGGGGAACAACAAGTAATTTTAACTGGGATATCATTGATAGACTTATCGGTTACAGTAGTGTTACTGTTGGATCAACCTCTCAGACTTTAACAATAAGAGACGCGGCACCAAGTTCAGGTTCTAGCAATGTTCAAACAGGAATGTATAGAGCAATTACATTTGTTGATGCTGGAGATCTTGGAGGCACTGCCACACTTACAATTGCTCCGGCTACAGCGACAGCTTATTTTATTGTTCGAAATAGTTTATCAGCTTCAAGAAGTATTACTTTTACTCAAGGAACAGGAGCAGTAAATTTTACTTTACCGAGTGGTAAAGATGCAATTATTTATGCAGATGGTAGTGATGAAGTTCACAGTGCCATGAAAGATCCACAATTTACAACAATCGATACAAGCGGTAATGCTAATATTCAAGGAGCATTAACTTTGGGTACTGATTTAACTGTTCCTAATGGTGGAACAGGCGTTTCTACATTTACAACTAAAGGAATTTTATATGGTCAAGGAGCCAGTGCTGTTTTAGTTACAGCAGCTGGAACTGAAAACCAATTACTACAAGCAAACGGTTCAGGAGTTCCTGGATTTGCAACAGTCACTGGATTAAATCCAGCAGGTACTATTGTAATGTTTGCAGCAACTTCAGCACCTACGGGATATTTACCTTGTGATGGAGCTGCTATTAGTAGAACAACTTACGCAACTTTATTTTCAGCTATCAGTACTTCTTACGGAGCTGGAGATGGATCATCAACTTTTAACGTTCCTAACTTACAAGGAAAATTTCCAATAGGATATGATGGTGGAAGTTCTTATGGCTTAGCTGCCACAGGAGGAGCAACATCTGCTTCTTATACACCCGCGGGAACAAATGCTGGAACAGCTTTAACTGAAGCAAACTTACCAGCCCATACTCACGATACTTGGGGAAACACTTGGCCAACAGGATCATGGACAGGTGGTACAGGAACAACTCAATCAAGTGTTACGCAAACAGGTGGATCTTTAACTTCTACATCTACACTTAGAACACTAGCAACGGGATCGGGAACTACTCATACACATACCTTCGCAGGTAGTGCAGCTACGATTGCTACCTTATCTCCTTATCTAGTGACAAATTATATAATTAAGACCTAAGGAGTCTACATGGCATTAACTGCTATTAAATTAGAACCAGGAATTAACAAACAGTTAACAGAAACCGGTGCACAAGGTCGATGGACCGATTGTGATATGGTTCGTTTTCGTTATGGACTTCCAGAAAAAATTGGTGGTTGGACACAAGTGGGCGGATCAACTATTATTGGTGCTCCAAGAGCACAACAGCCTTTCCTTTCTTTAGAATCAGAAAAATTTGATTCAGTCTGTACTAATAAAAAACAATATATTTATCAAGATAATGACACAACATTTTATGATGTAAGTCCACAACGTTATGGAGCTAAGGGACATACTGGAGCAGCGCAAGCAGTAACGTTTGATATTGTAAGTGGAGAAAAAACAGTTACGGTTAATCTAACCGCCAATGGATGTGTAGTTGGAGATTTTGTTACATTTGATTCTGCTGTATCACCAGGAGGTGGATTTACAACAGGAGAATTAGATAAAGAATTTGAAATACAAACCATAGCAACAAATGAATTTACTATTTTAACGACACATACTTCAAGTGCCACGGCTAACGCAGCAGGGTCCGCGAATGCTACCCTTCAATTAAACACAGGAGATGCAACTTCTGTATTAGGATTTGGTTGGGGTGCAGGAACCTGGAGTCAATCCACATGGGGCACAGCAAGACCAAGTACTGTATCAGTTGATGCTGCTAATTGGTCTTTAGATTTATATGGAGAAGATATAATTGCTACGCAGTTTAATGGTGGAACTTATATATGGGATACAAGTTCTTTTAAAAGTAGCATGCTACCTATGATTAATTTAATTGATTATGATTTATCAGTGGCAGCTCCTTATTTTACGAGAAATAAAAACACAGCGACCTTACCCCATAAAAGTTTATTTAGTTTAGTATCAACACCAGACAGACATTTAGTTTTATTTGGAACATCTGATTTAGGATCATCAAGTAATCAAGATCCCATGATGGTTAGATTTTCAAATCAAGAAGACATTACAGAATTTTCCCCTAAATCAACAAACACAGCGGGGTTTCAAAGATTATCCGATGGATCAGAAATAAGAGCGGCCGTCCGTTCAAGCGGACAAATTTTGATTTGGACAGACACATCAGTGCATGCAATGCAATTTATTGGTCCTCCATTTACTTTCGGATTTAAACAGCTTGGTAGACAGTGTGGATGCGTTGGGCAACATGCGGCTGTAGATGTGGATGGTGTCGCTTATTGGATGGGAGCTTCAGGTGGATTCTTAAAGTTTGATGGCTCCGTTCAAACCATCCCATGTACAGTAGAAGACTATGTCTTTAATGACATAAGATTAGTTCCAGAAATTTATGCGTCAGTTAACTCTGACTTTAATGAAATTAGTTGGTTCTATCCAAGTTCAAACTCTAACGAAATAAACAGAGTAGTAACTTATAACTACATGGACGACGTATGGGCAGTAGGAACTTTAGCTAGAACATCTTGGGCAGACAATGGTGTATTTGCTAAGCCTTATGCTACTGATTATTCTCCTACCTCTACAGCTACGGCAACACCTACCGTTCAAGGAGTTACTTCAGGAAGAGGAAATTTATATGCACAAGAAACAGGCAACAATGCTAATGGAGCTGCTTTATCTTCTACATTAACTTCAGGTTATTTCTTTTTAGAAGAAGGAGAAAACCTAATGTCTATTTCTAGATTTATTCCTGACTTTAAAAACTTAGCAGGGACCGTGGATGTTGAATTAGAATTTGTAAACTATCCAGCACAGACACCTGTAGATAGTAAGTACTCACCTTTCACTATTACTCCAACAACTCAATACAAAAGTACAAGAGCTAGGGGAAGACAAGGAAGTTTAAAAATTTTAAGTACAGCACTCAATGATACATGGAGATTCGGAACCTTTAGAGCTGACATCAAACCAGCGGGGAGACGTTAATGCCTTTTCAATCTGAGAAACAAAGAAGATACATGCATGCTAATTTACCAGAGATTGCTCAAAGATGGGAAAACGAATATGCTCGTGGTGGTATTGCAAGATTAGGTTATAAACAAGGAACTCCAATGCAAGGGGGAGTTAAAAATTATCTTGGTAATCAAAAAACTGTAGGTAATGTACCTCTTAAATGGCAATCAGGACCCGATGCACCTGATACAGAATTAGCTTATATTACAAAAGCAGAAAAAAATTTACTTCTTAAAAAAGATTTACACGGGTCATTAAAAAATGGACCTAACACAGGACCTGAAGGTATTATGTCTTTGGATTCTCAAGGAGACAAAGGTACCTACGGTAATACTGGTCAAACTCATAGTGGAAATGAAAGATATTCAAGAAACGTTCAGACTACTCGTCCTAATCCTCACACTAAATCAGGATCTTCAGCCACTACAGTAAAAACTAAATCATTTACACCTAAAGATCATTTTACACATTCTTATACAGGAGATGGTTTTTTTGGAGGAAAATACAAAAAATTAAGAACACCTGGAGATACTTCAGGAGGACACCAAAATAATTTTATGGGAGGAATAGGAAATCTTTTAAGATTTTTTAATCCTATGCAGCTACTAGGAGGTTTTATTGATAACCCTTTAATGAGAGGTATTTTTTCAGGAGTCGTGAATAATGCAGGAAAATTTAAAAAAGGTATTAATGAGTTTAGCGAACATGACACCCTAAAGAGTTATTTTAATAGAAATAAAAACATAGATATGTCTGAATTTAATGATAAAGGTCTTTATACGGACACAGTAAAAAATGAAGGAATTAAAAATGATCAATTATTAGCAGATAATTTTTCTGATATGAGAATAAAAGATACTTCTTTTAACGATGATAATTTAGATTTTATAAGTGGAATTGACGATAAGATGGCTCTTAATAATTATTGGGGTGAGAATTATAACTATCAAAATGGAATGTTAAACACTCCTGACAAACCTGTGATACAGAATTATCCAGCGAAAATGACATCATAATGGCACAGAAAATTATAACACTAGGATTTCCAAGAGCAGCTAAAGAATACGATGCTTCTCAAATAAACCAATTGGTTAATACTTTAGATCAAATAGTACAACAATTGAATACAACATTTAGTAATGAGATACCTGAGCACGAAGCAGAACAAAGAAGATGGTTTTTTAAATAATGGCTACAATTTATAAAAATGATATAACAGCGATCACAGCTACAGGATCAGATGAGGTTTTTTATACCTGTCCTTCAGGATCAACAGCTATTATTAATACTATTTTTGTTTATAATGGGTCGGGAGGAGCTACTGATTTTACTTTGAGCTTACATGATACATCAGCCGGAACATCAGCTAGGATATACTTCAAATCTACCTTAGCTAATTTGGCCACAGACACAGTTTTAGGCTCAGGAAACGTTGTAGTTCTTGAGGATTCTGATATACTAAAGATTAACACAACAGCACAGCCACTAGATATAACGGTGAGTGCATTACAAATAAGTAGGACTTGATTTAAGGAGTAAATATGAGTAATAATGAACAAGAATACAGAGTAGTTAATGGAGTAAGTGTTCCAGTACTACCTGCCAAAGCTACCGTTACGGTCAAACATAAAAGAACAGGTGCAGCTTACGAAAGTAAGGAGCACTTTGATACGGATGTAGCCAATCCAGAAACAGACACAACAGATAATGATTTTAGACAAGACGTACATATCAAAGTAGCAGAAGTAGTACTTAAGGAATAATATGCAAAGTATCAATCAACCACAAGCATCACTTATTGCAGGAATGCAATCAAACCCACAAGGAATAGCTTCCTTACAAGGACAGCCTTTTGATCAACAATTAGGTGGAAGAGGTATGTATGCTGGCGGTGGAACAGCTATTGGTGGTGGAAACTTTACTGGAATCCCTATGGGTAACAGAACAGGTTTTGGATTACTTAAAAAAATTAAAAACAGAGTCATGAAATTAATCCCTAAGGAAATAGCTCCAGCTATGATGGCTGCAGCTCCTTTCATGGGACCTATAGCAGGTCCAGTCATGGGTGGTTTAGGTTCTTATAAAGCAACTGGTAAAATTAATCCTTATGTAATGGCAGGTGCCATGGCACCCCACATTAGATTTGGTGGTAACACAGGAGTTGGTTATGGAAACTGGGGTGGAGGTTCAAGCATTAGAAATCTTTTAACTGGTGCTGGTAGAGGAACAAGTGAAGGAATTTTAAATACTAAGTATGGAAATTTTGGTGAAAAATTAGATGCAAGAATGTTTGGAAAAGCAGGTGATGCTGGAAGTAAAGGAATCTCTCCTTTTAGTGGAGAATACAGAGCCCCTACTGATGCTATAGAAGGTATATTTGATGTAGGTGGAAAGACTCTTAAGAGTGGAGACCTTATGGAAATGTTAAAAGGAAAAGCTTTAGGTAAAGGTAATCTTTTAGACAAAGGTACAAGATTAGAAGCACTATTTAGATCGTCTAGCAATTATGCAGAGCTACTTAAAAATGCTGCTCAACAAAATATTCCTGAGGAAGCAATTGTCGCGGCTGGTATTACAGGTGAAGATGATTTTACTAAATGGTTAAATTCACAGTCAGCAATTGAAACAGATCAAGTTGCACTTGAAGGAAATGCACAAGGTGGTTTACCAAGAACAAGATATGCAATGGGTACAGCACAGTTTCCTAAACTATCTACAAGACAAGGTTTAGCATGGGGTAGTGACAAAGGCGAAGGCTTAGGTGGTCAAGAAGTTGAAGCTGACATGAGATATGAGGGCGGCTTTATGCCTTATGGTGAAGAACCTAAAGCAGATGATGTCCCAGCAAGATTAAGTAAAGATGAATTTGTCTTTACAGATGAAGCAGTAGCAGGCGCAGGAGATGGAGACATTAATGTAGGCGCTGAAAGACTGTACAATGTAATGAAAAATTTAGAACAAGGTGGTAGACTTTCAGAAGAATCTGAAGGTATAGCTGCACAAGAAATGGGAGCAATGATATAATGGCTGAGAATATTAATATAACAAAACCCGCACCGTATATAGAAGCGGCAGGGAAAGATGTTTTACAATCCGCAAGAAACGTTGCAGGAACGGCACGAACTCAAACTCAAATGGGGGTTCCGTCCCAAGCTACCTTTGATCCTTTTTCACAACAGGCTCAATCATTAGCTGCATCTCAAATGGGATTAGGTTCCTTTACAAGAGACGCAACAACAGGAGCAGTTACAGGTATTGCTGGTACACCAGGTGTAGCAGGATACGAACAATATTTATCAGGAGCAGGAGGAATTAGTGCTCCTACTTATACTGCACAACAACTGATGGGACCAATGGGAATGGGAGCAGGATCTCAAGGTGAAGCCTACATGAGTCCTTATCAAACCGCAGTTAAAGATGCAGGGCTAGCAGAATTTGATGCACAAAAATTAAGAGATCAACAAGGAATAAATTATAAAGCTTTACAAGCAAATGCATTTGGTGGAGGTAGACACGGTTTAGCTGAGTCGGACTTCTTAACACAGTCTGCATTGGATCGTCAAAGAATTGCTTCAGGATATGATCAACAAGGATATACTGATGCACTGGCACAAAGAAGTGGAGACTTTGGAAATTTAACTGGGTTAGCAGAACAAACTCAGAAACAAGGATTAACTCAATTAGCTGGTCTAGGATCATTAGGACAACAAGGACAATCTTATGGCCAAGCAGGTATAGATACTTTAGCACAAGGAAATAGAATGATGGGTCAAGAACCAATGGATAGAGTTGGTTGGTATGGAAACTTAATTTCTCAACTTGCTGGTGGAATGCCAGGTCAATCAACACAATCAGTCCAACCTCAAGGAAGCCCTGCTATGCAGGCAGCTCAAACAGGTTTAGGTGTTGGTAATATCTTTGGCACGTTAAAAAATATTTGGAATACATAATATGAAAACATTAACAAGACCTATGTTTAGAATGGGAGGAACGCCTGTCTCTGATGGTGTAGGTATTACATCTGGTTTAAATAGAAATAATTATGCAGGGGGAACGGAAGGTCATATAGAAGATATTCAAAAAAAAATAATGGAGAAACCTAAGTATGGTTTTACAGATGTCATGGCTGATGCTTATGAAACTTCTAAAGGAGCTACTGATTGGAGAGATTGGATTAATCAAGCTTCGGATAAAGCTTTAGAATATAGAGCTGAAGAAGACGCAAGACCAGCTGAACAATTAGAACAACTTATAAAAATTCAAACAGGAAAAACAAATCGTTTAAAAGCAACAACAGATCCGACTATTGTAGGAAGACAAAACATGTTAGTTAAAGTTACCGAAATGATCAATACGTGGAAAAACGCAAATCCTGGAGGCAGTGTAGAAGATTTTTTAGAGTCGGGTAATCAATTAGAAATTGATGCTTATATAAGAGGAGCTAATCCGTCTTTCCCAGGTATAGCATCAGTATTAGCACAAATTGAAAACTTAATGTCAGATTTTACATCAGTTAATAGAGATTCAGATCCTATTAATAATGTGGATGATCAGACAATTCAAGCTGAAAGAGAAAGATTATTACAATCTCTAATAGGAAGATATTTATCTATAGGAAATGCTCATGGCGGTAAACCTATAAGAAGAGGATACAACATGGGAGCAGGGCCAGCTGGTGATTACATAGATGAGAACGTACAGATGTCAGAACAAATTAATACACCTCAAGGAGACATGAGTATGACTGAAGATGTTAATGTCTTGGGCGAAGATCCAATGGCAGCCGGTGCAGGTACCGCCGATGGTGAACAAGATGTTTATAAATTATTAAGAGATAGACTTCCTGAAGAAATTCCAGATGATGTCGTAAGACTAATTGCTTATAACCCAGATGCCTTTGCTGACTTTGCTAGCATTGAATCACAAGAAGATATAATGGCATTCAATCAAACTTATGGCGTTGAATTAGTTCTTAACACAGATCAATTATAGGAGGTCATATGGGCGTCTCTCTATACGAAAAACATTGGGGAAAAAAACCTCCCTTTCAAAAACCAAAAATTAAAACAGAATTACAAAGTCAACCAATACCTAAATTGGATGACGAGACTTTAAGAAAAATAAATAAATTACCAGCTACAGAAAGAAAGAAGATCCAACGTTATTATCATATCTTTGCTAATGATACTTCAGCTGTTGATAAGTATGTAGATCAACTTACAACCGAAGGAAGATCAGATATTAAAAATTTCCAAAAGTTAATTAACAAAAAAGATAAAAATAAATATTCAGATTATAATTACATGGGTAAAAAAACTTACGACATGATGTATCGTAAGGATTCCCAGTCAGCCAAAGATTCTTTTCAACAAATGATTACGCATCCTACGATGCAATTACCCGTAGGAATAAGTACAGGAATATATAACACCCTAGCAGGGACCGCGGAACTTGGAGCTGCACTATCAGATTTAAATTTAGGCACAGACTTATTATCTAAAGTTGAAAAATCATTACCCGCTATTGATCTCATGGATATCTATGGAGACCAAGCCGGATCAGTTGCTAAGTTTACTTCAATCCTAGTTCAGTACGGAATAGGTTGGGGAGTAGCTAGAAAAATTGCGACTAAAGTTATAGGAAAAATAGCCAAAAGAAAAATAGCTCAAAAGGTTGGAGGAAAATTATCTAAGATTGCTATCCCTTCACTCACAGGAACTAAAACTGGATTAGATATTGCAAAGTTTGGTGGCTACTGGGTATTACCCGCAGCGCTAGGAGATGCAATGGTATCGCATCAAAAAAACGTCAGCATGGGAGATGTCTTTGGTAAGACAGAAGCTGAAGGTGGAAATAAATTACAACAAATATTAGCTAATTCAAAAACAGAATCATTAGAAGGACTCTCTGGTAAAGAAAGAGCAGCAGCTATCTTAAGAAACAAATTAGTGTTTGCTAAAGAAGGAGCAGCTTTGTTTGGAGGTATGACTTTAGTAGGACCTTCATTAAAAGGAATAGCAAAAACAACAGGGAAAGTTTTAGGGGGACACACAGTAAAAGCAGGAGAAAAAGCAGGAACTTTATCAGCTATTAAAGGAGCTGCAGGTATGGGAAAAGGTAAAGAATTATTTCACATTCCTGGAGCTGGAGATATAATTTATGGAGGAGGCTCTAAAATATTAGCAGCGGAAACTCCAAAATCTTTTGGTAAGTTTGGTGGCATAGGATTAAGTTCCGCATTCAGACTAGCAAGAAAAGGTTGGTCTAAAGGATTAACTAAATTAGGAATCCCTAGAAGAGAGCTATGGAAATTTTCTGATTACTTTGGAGAAAGTACATGGGAAAGTTTTAGAAGAGGGATTGATGACTGGGTTATGAGTCCTTTAAGTCCTAACTGGAAATACAATAAACAAAGTGCTAACTCATTAAGACAACAACAAAACGCAGTAAGAAGAGTTAAAAAAGATTTTGATAGTTGGACAAAAAATCTTGATAGAAACATGTATGGGTTAGTTAAAGCTAGCGCCGGAGATATTTTATTTTCAACACGAACATCTACAAGAGCTATGGGATATTGGAATGATGTCATGAAATTTATGAAAGGTGAGATCAAATTAGAAGCTCTTCCTAAATCTTTAAGACTTGGGTCACGAGCAATCAGAGATATGATTGATAAACAAACAGAAAAACTTCAACCTATTATTAGGAACATGGATGTTAGAGATGAACTTACTAAAAATATGGGTAGGTATCTCCACACAAGTTATGAAATTTTTAAAAATTCTAAATGGAGAGCGGACTCAGCAACTTATAAACAAGGAGTTGATTATTTTGTAAACTTATTAAAACAAAGCTCGCTTAGATATAAAACCGCTGCTAAAGGAAGTGCTGATTACAAAGAGCTATTAACTAAAGCTAAATTAAAAGTAGCTGACATCATGAAGATTGGAAGAAGAGAAGGAACTACTCCAGGCATGAGACTAAAAGAAATTATGAACAACGCTGCTGAAATAAAAGTACCTGCTAACATCTTTAGAGATATTAAAAATGTTCCAGAAGAAATTGCAAATCTATTAGGAAAAGTAAGAGATCCTAAAAATGTTATTCTTGATACGTTAGTAGAGCAAGCTCATACTATTCATTCTTACAATGCCTATAGACAACTTGCTGATGATGGATTAGGTAAATGGATTTTTAAAAACGAAGCAGAATATGTAAAATTTATTAACAAAAATAATATAAAAAATCCAAGAGGGTTAGAACCTATTACAGTTAAGAAACCTTACAACTTAGATCTTGAAGATATTTTTAAAAATAAAGATGGAAGTCCAATGTTAACTATCCCTGAAATGGCTAAGTCTATCGGAGATACTACATTATTAATTGATACTGTTCTTAAATTTCCTTTCTATAAAAGTTTGCTAGCTTTTAAAGCAGCAACTCAAGTTAACAAAACCGTTTTATCTTTAATGACTCAAATGAGAAACGTATCTACAGCGTCTATGTTTGCTATGGCTAATGGACATGTAGGAAGGGGAGCTTCTGTTGCAGATAACTTTGAAATGTTATGGAAAGACATGGTAGGAAAAACAGATGACCCTAAAAAATTAAGAGAACTTTTAGCCGAAGCACTTGATGCTGGAGCATTAGATTCATCTACAGTTGCAACTGAATTAGAAAAATTAATACCTGAACTAATGGGGCCCAGCAAAGTTCCATACAAAATAGATATAACAAAAGGAACCGTTACGGGCAAGACTGTAACTGATTTTGCAAACGCTGGTGTAGTATCTGATGAAATTTTTTCTAGACTTTTAACTAATAAAGGAATGATTGGAAAGGTAGTACAAAAATCTATTGAAGCTTACCAATTAGGAGATAACGTTTGGAAATTATTTGGTTATCAATTTGTTAAATCACAATTAAAACCTGCCTTTAGAAATATAGATGATGTTAAAACATATTTTAGAGAAGTAGAAGGTTATGAATTTAATCCTTTCAAAGTAGGATCAACAACAGCAGGCAAGAATGGACAGAATTTAAAAACAGTTGACGATGCTCTTAAGGAAGTAGCAGGGCTACAAATTAGAGATACTTATCCTAACTATTCAATGGTTCCTAGAGCTATACAAACAATTAGAAAAATACCTATGATTGGAAACTTCGTAGGGTTTACTTCGGAAATGTGGAGAAACTCTTATGAAATTTTAAGAAGAGGAACAGCAGAAATGGCTTCAAGCAATCCATACATTAGACAGATGGGAGCAAGGAAATTAATTGGATACTCAACTACTATAGGAATGGCCACTCCTATTGCTTATAAAATAGCAAGGGACATGACAGGAGTTACTGAAGAAATGATGGATGCATACAAAGAAAGTTTTGGAGCAGACTTCCAAGAGGGTCACACGTTAATACCAATTACTAAACAAGATCCTATTACTAAAAAATTTAAAGCTGTAGACGCAGATAGTTTACATCCTTATTCCGATGTACAAATGCCATTTAAAATATTTATGGAGACTTGGCAAGGGGGTAAGAAGACAGATCAAAGTACACTCGGATTGTTTAGAGAATCTATGATTAAATCTGCTAAGAAAATTATAGAACCTTTTATAGATCCTTCTATTATGTGGGAAACATTTGGAGGCGGACCTGGATTTAAAAGAGGAGAGATTTGGCCTGATAAAAATGGAGTAGCAAAATCTAAGAGCGGACAAACAATAGCCGACTGGGTAAATGATCAAGATCCTTGGAGCAGAACACTATATTATATTTATTCAAAAATTCTTCCTACTACATTAAAAAGTGGTGAGAAAATTTGGAAAGCTTTTAATGGACAAGTTAGTAAAAGTGCCATTGAATATGATCCTATGACTGAGATAACTGCAACAATGGCTGGTATTAGAATGTTAGAGATTGATGGCTTCAAAAGTATGAAATATAGAATAGGAAATCTCGGTGGTCAATTAAGTAACGCGAGAAAAGTTTGGATTAATAGAGCAATTAGTCCGGCAAACTTAATGGAAGATTTAAACAGAATAGAAAATGGTTTATCTCCTATAGGAATTAATTCAGAATTTAATAACTACCAACAAAATAGATATAGAATATGGTCGGACGCCTATAAAGATATTGAAAATTTAAGAGCACTAAAGTATACCGAAGCTCAGATTAGAGATATGATTTTAGGTCGTAGAACATTTTCTAAAATTGAAGCTAATCTATTGATGTTAGGAAGATATCAACCTGCAGAAGTACCTAAAATTACTTTTTTAAATAACAATGGATTCATTTCACAAATTAAAGAAATTAATAGAGGACAAGGAACTTTTTATACTCCTAATCAATTTTATAGTGCGTTAGATTTATACAATATTAAAAATGAATGGGCAGCCATACCTTTAGGTTTAGATCCCAACAAAGTAGCTCAAGAGATAGGAGTACCTTTTGATATTAGACAAAAAGAAATTAAAAAAGACGTTGAAGGATACGATGATGTTATTCAACAACAAAAATTAGAAAACGAAGAGAGAAACCAGAAAATGCAAGAGGGATATAAAAAAAGTGTTGATGATCAACAATCGTCCGCACCGATTGGAACCCCTCCTCTTGAAACTGAAATTTTCACCGCGTCGCGCGTATATCCTACTAATTCTGGGAGTGTAGATCAAGCTACGGGCTTGACAGGTACACAAGAAGCGGTATTAGATCCTCTTGAACAACAAATAGCCAAAAGACAAAATCAAGGTTTAGGAAGTTTAGCGTAATATGAGTTTAACACCAAATTTTAGCTTAATAGAGCTTACAAAGTCACAAACAGCCGAAAGAAAAGGCATAGATAATACCCCTAGTACCGAGCACCAGGAAAACCTGAAATCGCTCTGTGAGATGATCCTACAGCCAATTAGAGACCACTTTGACTGCGTAGTAAGCGTATCTAGCGGATATCGCTCTCCAGAAT
>Ga0209337_1001757_pt1 | contig 16236 bp, 13 predicted proteins | sample LinPmetageLP53_FD_184044 | JGI IMG/M metagenome (GOLD analysis project Ga0209337, IMG submission 184044) | Marine viral communities from the Pacific Ocean - LP-53 (SPAdes) (version 2) | ecosystem: Environmental > Aquatic > Marine > Oceanic | place: Pacific Ocean | collected 2010-02-08
CAGTATAATCCATCCCAAGTTCGGCAAAGATACTATTATTACTTGTCCATCCATATTGTTCCCTCTCAGGGTTTACTTTATAGTTTTTTAAATCTAAATATTCTTCGTTGTCTGGTTCACCAAATACAATCTCAGCAGTTCTACGAACATTACCAGCTACAACACATTTTCCAATAAGGTTCATTATGTCTACTATTGTAGTGATTGAGATTGGTTCATTTTTATTCTTTTCTAATATTTTTCTAATATCTTCGTGTACTTCTAAGAGAGGTTCATGACCACTACTGACTCCACCAAATCCAGCGATTGGTTCACCGGCTACTCTTATCTTTGAATAGTCAAATTTGATTGGAGCAGTTCCGTGAAAGTAACTTTCTAAAAGAACCTTTAGAGATTCTACCCAACCCTCACGAGTGTCTGGTATTTCAAATAAGGATTCATCACGACTCTTATCTATACCCTTTACGATAATCTCACCAGCACCCTTACAATCAAACCCAACTCCTACTCCTAACATACTAGCATCCATAAGGAAACAGAATGGTTTAGCCATATCGTCTTTGATTGTTTTTGTTGATACGAAAGCACAATTATTGAGGGCGGCGTATAAACCTTTTTCTTCGGTTATGGCTGTTCCCATAGCCCAAAGTCCACGGCCTGGTGGCAAAAACTTCATATTGAAAATACGCTCATACATATCTTGCGCCGACTTTTGAGCTTGCCACGGATTCCACCCTAATTGATGTGAGTCAATATGATCCTTCTGCATAGAGTAAGTACCTTCTACGACTCTTCTAACTGTTTCCCACCATCTTTCATTTTTACCATCTTCTTTAATTCTTGAGTATGTTCTCATATAAACTAACTCACCTAATCCATTAAAACCGAATGGTGGTTTTTTTCTTTTAAACTTATTTATAAAATTTTCTGACAACTGAAATTTTTCCATCGTAACTCCTATTTAATTTGTTTGTTTTCTGACAACATATATAAATATAATATATACCAAATCTTATCTATTCAAATCCATCTGTTTTTGGTTTTAAGTCATTATATTTTTTTGATAATGTCTGCCTTAAATATTCCTCTGAATTATCCATCTTACCTTGCGCTGATTTCCCACCCTGCGTTGATGATTCATACACTTGTATATTACCTGTGTTTGTATTAATCTCTGCAGGAAATGTTATTCCATCTATACCAAATCTGTTTTTGATTACATGCACTCTACCAGTGTTTGCAATCTTATCCTCTACCTTACGACTTACAGACATAACAAAGTCAGCCGTCATAACCTTAGAGTAATCTTCAGATACTTTACTAGCATCAATAACATCTTCTTCCAATGAACTTCTATTTGCTTGAGAAGCTGTCCATATTGGAATATCAAACTCACCGGCCATACCACGAAGATTTTCATATGTCTCACCAGTAGCATGCCTCTTCTCTTTATAGAATGTAGTTGGTTTTAAAATATCAGCATAATCAACTATAACCACATCAGGTTTGATTTCCTGTATTTCCATCTGTTTCAGATGAGCAGCCAGAGTATTTACTGAAGCAGAACGAGTAGGATAGTATTTGATAATCAACTTACCATCTAGACCATCTATAACTTTCTGTACATCTTCCTGATAAAATTTAATATTAGCAGTAGGTGTTCCACTAAATACTGTATCGTATCTTAATCCAACATAAGCCTCATTCAACTCTAATGTATAATGAACTACAGTCTTACCCTGCTTTACTAAATGAGCAGCCAGAGATTGTAAACACCAAGTCTTACCAACACCAGCAGCAGCAACTAATACACCTAACTCACCACCAGCCAATCCACCATCCATAACAGTAGTGATTGAATCCCAAGGTGTAGGTAATGTATTTCTTACTGATGATGTAAGCCTCTCTTCTAATGAAATAATATAATCATGACCTAAATCTCTTTCACTACCAGCTTTCATAGCAGCATCAATTATTACTTTTATTTCATCATACTTTTTCTGTTCTAATAGATTAACAGATTCCATAATCGATTCTTTAATAACCTGATTTTTACAGAAACCTAATGTTTCTTGCTTTACAAAATCCAAATCAGTAGCCTCTATATTTCTCCAAGCTTCTTTTAGATTATCAATGATAGAAACTTTTAATATCTCATCATCCATCTGAGTAATCTTTATCTTCAGAACTTCTAATGTAGGAGCTTTTCTAAACTCCATAAAGTATTTAGCTATTTCTCTCGTAAGCCATTTGTTGGCATCCGAATCAAAATATGATGGTTCTAGTATGTCATTGATAGTTTGTATAAACTTATTATCCGACAATAAAGATGAAATTATCTTTGATTGAAATGTCGGACCGAATTGATTAAAATTCTCACTCGCCATATAGTTCTCTTCTTTGTGTTTCTTTTAATTCCATTTGTCTTTTTCTACGATAGCGTTCTCTAGCTTTTGCCTGAAGAGTTGTTCTATTTCTTTCATAGTATTCCATAGACCATCTACGCTGTGCTTCCTTTTTATCTTTTTCTGAAATGTACTTACGTTTTCTTCCCATTTGTTTTCTCAGCCATTTGATTGAGTTTAGCAAAACATTGTACCAACCAACTATCCATATTAGGAAGTGTAGCAAATAATCTATCCTCAATAAATCTCTTTTGGAATTGTATTTTATTTAACCTATTTATAGGTTCTCTGATCTTGTCTAAGATTTTAGTTTTAGCAGAAGCACCAATGTCTACCTCATCTAACTGCATCAACATATAGTTTCGTTTCAATAACTCTTCACTCTCTTTAAGTTTTTCATCTTCTTTAATAATGTCATCTATATTAAGTATCTTATCTTCGAGTAAAAGCGGTATTTTTTTTTGAATAGTTTTCAATCCCCAACCACGAACACCATTTATATTATCAGACTTATCGCCATCTATAGATCTATAGACAGCAAAGTTGTGAGATGGTATTCCATAGTCCTCTAATACTTTAGGAGGATCGTACATCTTCTTTTTTGTAGGAGACCAAACTGATACTCTATGGTTTACTAATTGAAGAAAGTCTTTGTCTGTAGACATTAAAACTATCTTAGATGTTTTCATAACCTGTTTGGTAAGATAAGCCATCGTATCATCAGCTTCTATACCCTCAATCGTAATCGTTGTGATTGGAAGATAATCCAAATAATCTATAACTCTCGTTAATTGCATAATCATAGATTGATGTTCATCTTCTTTATCGTTAAAATCATAGGAACGATTAAGTCTTTCCGACATATTCCTACCAGCCTTATACTCTGGAAATACTTTCTTACGGCGGTTAGACCCACCTTTACCATCAAATACTATGACAGTTCGGGTAGGTCTAATAGTCCTTATAGCGTATCCGACTGACCTTAGAAAACCAACTATTCCCCCAACATGAGCGCCGTCATCATTGAGAGTTGGTATAGCGCTGAAACATCTTATGAAAGTGTTTAGTCCATCTATAATCAGTACCTTATCATCAGGTTCATCTGAGTCTAATTTACCACCATTCTTTTTTATTTCTTCGAGTATCGATAAGTATCGAGCATTAGTCACCTAACACCTCTTTTGTAATTTCTACATCATCAATACCTAAATCAGCTTTAGTGTATTTGAGTATAACTTTATCACAAATGAGTTTATAACAATAAGACTTAAACTCTTCATCTTCAAGCATAGTAGCCCATTCTTTAGATTGAAACTTAATCTCTTTATCATTATGGTCTTTCATAGTATACCAAGCACCACCAACTTTTACACAGTTGTGGTCTTTAAGAACTAATAACCAACTACCTTCATCATCTACACCACTTTCAAAGTACAGAGGAAACTCTGCTTTTCTAAGTGGAGGACCCAAACGATTCTTAATCACTTGCGCCAGTATAGTCATACCGATAGTATTCTTTTTAGCATCTTTAATCTGACCTTTGTTCTTTAATCTTACACGAGTCGATGCGTGAAATGGAAGAGCCTTACCACCTGATGTAGTCCAAGGATCTCCAAACATTACACCCAACTTTTGTCTTAATTGATTTGTGAATACCAAAGCTACCCTTTGTCTACCAATCATCTGAGTAATCTTTCTCATAGCCTTTGATATGATGATAGCCTTTGAAGTAGCCCAACCATCTTTGTCATAGTCTGCGTTTAACTCAACCTTTGTTGTAGCAGCAGCTAATGAGTCTACTAAGATAGTTACTAACCTATCTTTATCTGATTCTCTTACTTTAGTTACTATTTCTTCTATAGCCTCAAAAATATCTTCGATAGTTTCTAAATGAAGATATAACATATTATTAACATCAACACCTATAACTTCTAAGAAATCTTCACTCACAGCAGTTTCAGTATCAATGTAAACAGCGACACCACCTTTCTTTTGAGTTTCGGCAAGTAGATGTGCACCGACTAATGACTTACCACTACTTTCCAATCCATTTAATTCTGTAATTCTACCAACTGCAATACCACCATCAGGCCTATTTGATATTGCTAAATCTAACATCGTTGAACCTGTTGAAATGTATTCTTTTATATCTGTTGGTGTGTTGTCTGTACCATCTAAGAAATAAGCAACTTTGTAGTCTTTGAATTTCTTATTTAAAGAGTCGGCAAGAACTCCAGCCAAATCGTCTTTTACTGACATATATTTCTCCTAATTAAAATAATGGGTGTGTCCGGCTTTATGTTCCAATATTGGATGCACACACTCGGTTTTATTAGTGTTGGCTTCAACACCCATTATAACTTTATTTACTTATTAAACAACTCATCGAAAGCGGCACTTGTATCCTCAACCTTAGTTGATTCAGTAATTGTCGCTGAAACAGGAGCTGCTTCTTTTTTAGTCTCATCACCCTCTTCGCTTGGATTCAACCACTCATTAAGAACACCAGTTAGTTCTTCATAAGACAATTCCTGATATAAGTCAGCAATATTCTTTTGATTATCTAACATAGCTTCAAGCTTTGCTTTGTCCTCAATGATGGGTGTTTGATTCGGCTTAACACGAATAGAAGTTGATGGAAAAGATTTACCTGTTTCCTCAGCTGTTTTGAACTCAACAGCAACATCACGACCACTTACTGGATCGGTAATATCACCATAATCTGGATCTGCAATTACAGAAAGTAATTCTTGATAGACTGTTTTACCAAAACCCCAAAAACGAACACCTTGTGCTTCTTCACCACGAACAATTACTGGCGCAAAAGTTCTCATCTTTGACTCTAATTTACGAGCCATTTGATATTCTTCACGATTACCACTCGTTTTAAGTTTTTGAGCAAACTCTTCGATTGGATCAGGACGACCATATGTGATTGGTGATAGATAGGTTTTGTTATTCAAACCAAAATGAAAGAACAACTCAATGAAAGGATTATCCTTATTATGCTTATATGGCAAAACACGAATAACCTGTTTACCAGGTTGTGGTTTCCAAAGATTTGAAGTTCGATTGTTTGTGGTTTGTAGCTGATTTAGCCTATTACGAATAGAATTAATATCCATTTTTCATTCTCCTTTGTTATTATTTAATTGTCATTTGTTAGTTACTTTGTGTAACCTTTAATATATATCACCTGTTATAGTGAAATACAATTTTATTTTATTAATCTTCTCTATTTTTTACATCAACTATGCTGTGTATTTTTGTTGGTATTTTATTTAACCCATTGTCATTTGTTAGCAATAAACTATTCTGATAATTTTCCCACGGGATAGGAAACCTCTTATCTAAGACTCCATTATTTAAACTTCTTATAACTTCATTAAGTGCGTTTATAGTGTAAAGTGTATTACTTTGTTTCTTACGGTGTAGTGAAATAGTATTTGGAATATCTTCAGGATGATTATCACCATCATATTCAACATTATAAGTACATATAACTTGATTACTTTCTTTGACATTTTGAAATACATATATCTTATCATAGACTATATCATTACATAATATGATAAGTTCTAGAATATCTTCTAGCCTATCTTTTTGAGTGAATGTGCAGAGTAGTTGAGTTTTCATTTGTTTGTCAGCTTCTTGATTAAGTCATCAGTTACGTTTGTATGTTTCAATCTGCTGGAATATGAGTTTGTTGGTGTAATTTTACCAGAATTACTGACTGTATATCCCATATCAATATCCAAACCTGCGTATGCAAGTGTGTCTACACCATTTGAGTGTATTCTCTCTATTTTAACTTTTCCTTTTACTGTTCTACTTGCGTAATCGGAATTAGCAAATCCCTGTCCTTTAAGTCCTCTTTCAGGGTGATTGTGTACTATTGCAAGTACAGACTGACTATAATGATACAATTCCATTCTTTTTACAGCATTGTCATATCCCTCGCCCTTTGCAAGTCTATCTTGATTTAATCTATCTAATTGTTTTTTTACAGAACCCGCAATCTTATCGATAAAATATTTTTCAGCATCAGGATTATCTTTCATTTCTGGATAAAATTCATATAAAGCTTGTCTACTTTCTCCCATCATAGTTTCGATTTCTTCATCAGTAAGTGGTTTTGGTGGGGCGCCCGTATCAGGAAAAAGATTTTTGTAAGTTTCTGTCAATCCAACTAATAATTCTTTAGTTCCTTTTCTTTCTTTTCCATTAATCATCATCGTTACATCTTTATCCTTAAAAGTAGATTTTTCAATTCTACTTAAAAGTTGTGATGCACCACCACCTGCAAATTTAACTGAGGCACCAGCGGGATCCAAACTATCTTCATCTCTTAAATACATATTCATTTCATCGGCTGTCATACCATCATTAGAAACAGTTGTTGGTTGTGCATTACCCTTTATAAAAGGCAAAACATCGTTGGTTTCAAAATTACCAGAAGCAGGTATGTAGGTTTCAATTCCTCGATTTAAATATCCTGCAGCCTCAATAGTTTCTGATATATAAGCGGCCATACTATTAAATTCATTAACACCTTTAGGTGTGGGATTTTTTACTTTTGTAGTTTCTAAAATTTCTAAACCCTTTTCATAAAACTCCTTTTGAAGTGATTCAATTTCTTCCTCGCTTTCTACACCACTCTTCTTTTTTTCTAACTCTTGAAGTTCCATTGTTTTTTCTTTTAATTGTTTTGCAATATCTTTATTAAAATCATCTGTTATTTTTTCCTCTATTTTAGAAAAAGTACTAACAAGATTATTGGTGGCATTTACAATACATTCTGTTCTACCCTCTGGTGTATCAGCTGAATTTATATCAATAAAATCTACATCACCTTCAGGTAAAGTTGCCAACCTTAATATACTAAGTTCATCATCTGGATTAACTTTTATAGTAAAATTTCTATCTGCTATCCGAATTTCTTTAGCTATAGTTTCACCCTTTTTATTTTTAATAGTTTTTACGTTTCCTTTTTTAAACTGAGGCTTTCCTTTTACATCAAAATTTCCGTGTACTTGATTTGGCGCCATTGTTGTAGGACTAATCCCTTTTTTCCTTATTGGCACTTTAACCCCCGCCGACTCTATAGCATCGATTATCTTTTTTTGATAGGGGGTAGGGGGAGTCTTACCGCCCATAAAGTTTTTATATTTAGTACCAATCTTAATTTTACCAAGACCTTTCTTATCAGGTTGTAAGTATAACTGTTGTGTAATATGATATTTCTTTATAATATTTTTTGCAAGAGCCTTAGCTTCTTTTGTTTTTCCTGCCTTTACTAATTCAGAAATTGTTTTTGATGTCTTTTCTATAAAAGGTTTTACTTTAGCACCTACTTCTGTATCTGTAGTTTTATCTATATCTATTTCGGGTGCGCCTTTTGGTAAATCATCTCCACCTTCCTCTTCTTCATCATCCTTTTCTTCATCATCCTTTTCTTTATCTCCGCCCCTCTTAAAGCCAGGATCAATACCTTTATTAGAATCTACATCTCTATCAAACTCACTTGGTTCATCTAACTTCTCACCATCTTTCTTATCACCACCATCGTTCTGTAGTGCTTTTGCTGCAATATACGCTGGAGAGTCTTTCTCTCTACTTATAGCAGATTTGTAAGTAGTTTCCTTATCGACATCCTTACCATCTTTGTCTTTTATTTTATATTTTACCTTAGTTTCTGGATCTATCTTATCACCTTTCTGTTTGGGTGCTTCCATTAGAGTACCTAACAACTCAGCCCTTGCTTCTCTGCTCCAACCGAAGTCATCTAATACCTTTTCTAATAAAATAAGTTTAGCGCTGTTATTTACATCAGGCTTACCATCGCTTGTGCGGTAAGACCACTCTACTAATATTTCATTTAAGTCTGTAATCATTTAAATTTCCTCGTAATATCTTTCATTTCGTGGTAATTCCATCCCTTTGCTATTTTCACAGGATACTTCTTCTTTTGTTCAATAGTACCCTTTACCATCTTTATAAACTCTAATCCATCTTTGATGTGAAAGTCAAATAAAAATGAGTCATAATTATACAAAATTAATTTACTCTTATAACCTTTTATTTTAGGTAGTAATTTTGTAAGCATACTCATATTACTTTCTGTTTCCATCAGCTGAATAAGATAGTTAAATACTTTATTCTTATTCATATCAGATAAATTCTTTTTGTATATTCTCTTATTATAAATATCAGATTCTATGAAATTATTCGATTTATAGTTATTCCAAATCTGATCTATATATTTTTGAACTTTTTTGAAGAATGGATTGCTTTTTATAACATCATCAGGTATATGCCCATATAAATACTGAAATGACAGCCCTTTAGCTTCATCATAACCCACACCATATAATTTAGCCATATGTTTATGTACAGAACCATTTGGAAACTGATAGTCTACTACATCAGCAATCAATCTTAAATGATAAGCATCATAGTCCATTTCAATTAACATACCATCTTTACCATACCTACTGATAAACTTCTTTCTACTACCATCTTTTTTATTGAGAGCAGCAAAATTCATACCACCAAATCTATTTGATGGGCGGCCTGTAGCGGTATATGGATTGTATTCTGAATACACCATATCTCCTATAATTTTTAGTCCATTACTTTCTATCTTCTGTAAATTTTCTAACACATCAAGGTTATAAGTTTTAAATATAGGTTCTGTGTTCTTATCGCCCAACATAGCAGCCAATTTAATCTTTTCATCTATCAGACTCCTACAATACTGAATGTGTTTCATCAAAGGAACTGCGCAATTTATATTAGGTGTCTTATAATGTGTACTGTAAAAATATCTATGTGCACTCGTAGTTACTTCATCAATTGTTAAAGGGGCATTATTTTCTAAATAGTAATTCATCTGAACATCGAATACGTTTTCCCAATCTAAGAAATGTAATAGCTTTTTTTTATCATAAGTATAAACATTTTTTGATGTGTGAGTCTTTTCAATATATTTATGTTCTAAATTAATAGCATCCGAATGACGAAACGGCAACACATATTCTTTTGTATCACCATCTAGTAACCTAACATATAATAAACACAATTCTGTTTTAATTGGATGTACGTTTGGGTCACATTGAATTGGAAGTACAACAGAGTTACTAATTTTAAACTCTTTCATAAAACTTTTCCACTCTTTATGTGATTCTATTATTTTCATTTTATGTGAGGACCTGCTACCCAAACGACTAATGATTTTCTAATACCGCTTGTAATTGGCAATACTCTGTGTCTAAGTAAAGATGGAAACATAATAGTATGACCTTTTTTTAAATAATTAGGCGTATTTAAAATACCACCTCTTTCTAATTCAAATTCACCACCACTGTATTCATCAGAATTTGAAAGTTGTATTGATAGACTAATTTTTCTATGGTTGTTGCCCGGTCCTGTATCGGTATGCCAATCATACTTTGTTACACCATCCGTTGAGTCATATACTGTATATTGTAGAGTCTCATAAAATCCTCTTATATCCAATTTCCAATGATTCGTATTTTCAACCGAAGCCCAAATCCACTCATATATCCACTTTGTTTCTCTAGCTAATGGCATCCAAGAAACTTGAGAGTTTCTTGTATTTTCATAACTACTATTTTTATGTGTAATAGTAGCATTTTCTTTTTCCAATCGTTCTCCAATGGCAATAATCTTATCACATTCTTCTTCAGAGAAAAGTGGTGAAAAAAGATAATGATGGCTAGTCCAAAAATCAGCTTCAGCTTTCCATTCTTCGGGAATTTCTTCTACATACTTCACTTTGTATATTCGTACTCACAAGGAAACATTTTTTGTCCATTTGTATAATTTATTAACTCACTAACTGTAAAGCTTTGTTCGTATATCAATTTTTTGTGAAGTTTCGACACCCCACCACCATCAGGTGCAATTACTTGTAACCTATACTGACTTTTCCTGTCTAAATAAAATTCTTCAAAAAAGTAATTACCATCCACCCACTGTTCTGGTAATGTATCTTTACAAAATTGTATAACACCATCCTTTGTTAGAATATATTGATAGCGAACAGGATTCCCACCCCTTCTAGCTAAGCAAAAAATACCTGCTCTTTCTATATTATTTTTATCAACAACCAATGTGACAATAGCAGTATGTTCTGATGTGACGCTGGTATTTAATTTAGATTTTGGGAATTGACTACAATGAGGTTCGCTGTGACTACGATTTACAGCTAAAATATCATCTGTTTCATTATACAATAAATCTAATTTACGAGCCCATTTAATGTTTTCATAAACATAAGCCTCTATGGATAGTTCTTGTGCCCAAGTAAAATAGGGAGCTACTGTCTGTAAGAAAAAAGCAAAACAATTATCTTTAAACCTTTGTAAAGTATCAGGCCACCTAATAACATCGTGAAAAAAGTCTACTTCACCAATCAAAAGTTCCATACTGATTCCCCATATCAGTTCATTGTTTTTGTGGATGTTGTCATTATAATAAATACAATATAATTTTTTGTTACTGTCAATTAATTTATCTCTTACTTTTTTTAAATTATCAACTTCTTCATCGTGTAATTTAAAATCAGCTTCCATATAATTAAAATATTTATAACCATTCTTTTTAGCAAACTTAATTCCATTTTCAACATTTTTTAAAGCAGCATAATGCCAAGGGTGTGGTCTCATAGCAGCCTTAAATCTTATACCCCTATAATCATCCCAATAACCTTGAGAAGTACCAAAACCAATATAATTTTGGTCGTAAATATTTTTTTTACCTAACTCTTCATCTGATACATCGGTTTTAATATTTTTTATTCTACCTTTAAATGGAGCATAGGGTAAATCTTTTTTTGTTATTTTTTGATTATTATCTAAATCTACTATGGTGTAGTCCACCTTTTCTTTTATGAAGTCTGGTATTTCACAATGAGTACATATTAAAATATCATTTGGCAATTTTCGTAATTGATTTACAATATTATCCATCGCTGAAATCTGAGTTTCATTGTTTGGGTGTCCTACTACTATAGATAAAGTTTTTTCACTCATCATTTGCATCGAAAAAGAATGTTTGAAATAGTCTACCACTTTGTTTATCTGTTCCAAATCCAGGAAGTTTACTACGATGATAATAACCACCTCTATAAACAATTAACCTATTATAGATATTTCCAATATATGCTGTCTCTTCCCACTCCTCTTTGTTTTTAGTTTCTAAATCAGTATCCTCTGTTCCATCCCAATAATAAATACCTGTATCTTTGTGTCTGTGAAAGGATGTACCGGATTCTACAGGAGCATCAGGTGTTAAATATAGAACACCAGCCCATTCTGTTTGATCGTGATGTATCCAAGTTTTATCTTTCTTTGTTGTATACTGAAAAGAAGTATTGTATTCCTCTGGCCAATAATTTATTTTTCGTTTGATAATTGAATCTTCAAAAAACTTCTTTAAGTAAGTATGATGTTCTTTATAATATGATTCGGTTCTAACACCTGGATAATTACCCTTTACATTAAAGTCTAATGTAAGAGCGTAGTTTCTAACCTCATCAGCATTTTCATAAAAATCATCAAAGACATATAAACCATCTAACATTATTTCCAACCATGAGCTTCAGACCACAATTCGGTGGTTTTTGGAAATACCTCTTTCATAGATTCTAACAATACCTTAGCGTACTCTTGTATTTCCCATTGTGATGTCTTTTCGTTTCTTAACTCAATAAAATTCATTACCGCCTGAAATGATGCTGTCCAATAAACTTCGGTATATTGGTTAAGTGGTAAAATGATTCTAGCCTGCTCTTTAGCCATACCAGCGCTAATCATTCTATCGTATGTCATTTCGACTTGTCTCATATACTCATTATAAGCACTTGTCATTCTCTTCTGCTGTAAGTCATCCAATACACCCTCTGATGCTTGTTTATTATCATCGGATTGTTTTCTCCAAACTGATGGCTCATAGTAATCGGATACGGGTACATAACGACCACTTATCTCATTCCAAGCGTGGTCTTTAGCTGAACTATTGGATGTTGTTTCAATACCAACTACGTGTTTATACCATTGTCTCATTACAAACTCTGGTGCTTTGACGTGGAATTGAACTTGAAGATGTCTGAATGGAGAGTAGTGTTTGTATTTAGCTAAATACCTAACTAACCTTTCGTCTGATTTATCAAATTTTGTTTTTCTTTTACCGAATGATACTCTAGCAGAATTGACGACTGTTAGATCATTACCTAATGAATCTACGACATCAATAAAGCCTTTGTCTAAGACTTGACTTTTCATATATAATAACCTTTTATTTTATAATATATATTAGATTAAAAGTTCAAAATGTAAATTAATATCCACTTCCACCGGCCCCACCAGTCATTACTCCAGGTGGAGGACCTGTAGCAGCACCAGCTCCTTGAGCCTGATTTGATGTTGTCTGTGTTTGAGTCTGTGTTTGTGTCTGAGTCTGTGTTTGTGTCTGAGTTGTTTCTGTCGGAGACTCACCCAATCTTTCTCTTATTGATTCTTCAGGTGATAAATTAACAACTTTTCTAAAATACTGAAAAGGGCTGAGTAATCCAGCTATATTTGAAAAGCTTTCAGCTGCTAATTCTATTCTTCTACGATTAGCTAATTCAACTGATTCTGCTGTTCCTGTTAAGTACCAGGTTAAATTAAGGTAATCGTATAAAGGTGAAGTTTGTACATCATCGCTTTTTATTTCAAATGGAACTTTTCTTTCATCGTTTGTCTTTCTAGCAAAACTTCTAATCATAAACCCAGCGTTATAATCAGCTTCTGTTGGTGGTACTATATTACCTTTTAATAATATAGGTTCTTGTTGATTCAAAGTATTGTAATACCCAACTATATTAATTTTATTATCTATTGGAAAAATAAGTTCGCTAAATACATTATGTTCAGCTGAAGTCATATAATGTACATTTAAATCTTTTGTATAATGAATATGATAAGGTTTTCCTTTTTTTACAAATTTACCTTTTCTATCTTTAAACTGAAACTTATCAGTTACAAACCCCTTTTCTACTCTTGTGGTGTTATTATTAATTCTTTGTACAACTGGATTATTTAAACTTACACCTTGCCTACGTGACTCATTAATCTTAGCCATCAGAAGAGCAGCTTCAGTATTTACTGTAGTTACTTGTTGGGTTTGTTCTGCTTGTTGTACTTCGTCAGGCGATGCTTGTGCCATTCCTCTACTCCTTACCTATTATCGTATTTTTTTATATACGTTGAATTAAAAAATCTAGCACTAGCTAATAGCGCAGCTTCATTTAAACCTACAATAGTAATATTTGATTGACCAGTTGAATTTTGTGGTTCTATATTATCATCCCAAAACTTTTGCCTTACTTGCCACGGGACTGGTGTCTCTCCATTATTTTCACCATAAAATACTTCTTGCTTATAATCGCCATTATCACGTTGCTTTTGAGTACTTGAATATTTAGGTCTCCAAAGTGGTATGACTCTGTATATAAGATTATTCTGTGTGCCTGATTTTTTATAAGTTGTCTTTTTTGGTGCTGGGTTAGATTTACGCTTAGGTGCTTTTTGTTTCTGTTCTCTCTTAACTTTTTGTACAGGCGTTTCCATTATCTTAGGTGGTGTTGGTGCCGGTGGTGTTGCCGGTGGCGTTGGCTTTGGAATTGGTTTCGGAAGCTTTACATAAGCAACTTCTGGTTCAGATATTTCCATTACTGTAACTTCTTCTATTGCAGTTTTTGGTGGTTTAACTGTTTTAACTACTACTGGCACAACCATTCGTGGTTGTCCAGGACTTTTAATAACTCTTATTATTTCCATTTCTTTTTCAGGCACCTTTACTTCTATTTCCTGTGCTGGTTCGGGAACTGGTGTATCTATTCCCTCATCTTCTGGAGGTATACCATTATTTATTACTCTTGACTCAAATACTTCTTCAGCAGGTTCTTCAATCGGCAATTCTTCTTGTTCAGGCAAAGGTTCTACATAATCTTCTGGATCTGCGCTTGGTTTATAGGCTTCTAAAGGTGGTAATGTAAACGTGTTATTTAAACCAAAACCACTAAATGCAGAATCTGGTCCTATTACGCCTGGTTGTTCGGGTGGTTTAGCAGGTGAGTTTGGTGTAACTGTAAGAGCTTCTATAGGTTTAGTTTTTACCTCTTCTAATTTCAATCCCTTTTCATTTGGAATTGAATTGTACCTCATTTTTGTATTTATTTCTGTAGTCCAACCAGCAGAATCTACCTTTTGATTTAAACCAAAAATTTGGAAATAAACTTGCGGTCCTAAACTTATTTCATCTTTGGAAATCTCTAAATTATATTTGGGTTGAATATAATCGGTTTGAATAATATCGCCTGGCATAATTCCACCAGTACCATCTATCTCTAAAGCAAGTTCTGCTGGAATAATATCATCTGAACTAAACTTTCCTCGTCCACCTGAATCATTTAAATAACTCCTTAAAGCGTACTTAGCTTCATCCAATAACACAAATTTATTTAATTTTTCATCGTAATTATAATAACCACCTTTTCTGCTAGGATTTAGTCCATAAACATTTGTTCCTGCTTTTGATTTATTGTCTTTGTCCGTTTCGATTTCCCAAATCATTTTTTCAATTTTATTACCTTTTTTATCTTCATCAAAAACAAGCCTTAATCTTTCCTTTGGTGGTTCTGACTTCGTAGTACCTGTACTGGTTGCTTCTTTTGATGATTTGTTTCCGGACACCCATCTTTTCCACCAATTTCTATCCCATAATGTTTTTAAAACATTAAAAGAACCCTTAGTATTTCCTCTTATTATTTTAGAATTATAGCTCGAATGTTCACTACCAATAGTTGTCGCTGTAAATGGTACATTGTTGTCTATATTATGATCTCCGCTTTGAAAACTTTTCTTTAAACTTTTTAAATATTTGTCCTTAAAAGGATCGGAGCCTTCTACGATTTCATCAGTTCTGAACAACTTGCTTATTTCAGAACCATTGTATTCACTTTCATTTGTCATACCTTTGTTTTTATTTGAGGCATATAAAGCACTTACAGCCATAGCGTTTGGTATTTTAAATGCTAAATTTTGACTCTTAACTATGCTACCAACATTAAAGGCTGGAAATTTATAGATTCCTTGAGTATCAATTGCATGTGAGTTTTCTTTAAACACTGTGTAGATTGGTCTGTTTACATTTGAAGTTTTCTTATCAATAACCTTTATATTAGTAGAATCAAACGGATCTGTAACTATGTCAAAGTTCCAAACATTATTAAAATTCTGATTCATTTGGTTTAGTAATTTTTTTACACCATTTTCTAATGTACCAGGTGGAGATACATTACCCTCATCTTGTACAGGAGCATCAGCTGCAGATACACCAAAGGCTTTTTGTATTTCCTTAATATTTATCCAAATGTTTCTTAAAGCTCCTTTTGGCTTTACATTATCAGTATCACCCTCATATGAAAATGGTCTTATATTTTCATTTGATGCAATAGCTTCATAAGATTTCAACTTTCTTCTTGCTTTTATAGCTCTCGTTTTTGTCATATTTATATTATCTGGTTTTTTACTACCATAATCACTAATATTGTCTGTTGGTAATGTTTCTTTTATAAAAAATCTGTTTGGGTCTATAGGATGTAAAAATGGTGGATTTCTTATCAAAGCAGGTACTTTTAAAATATCATTGAAATTGGTAGAATCAATATCAGCATCTAAGTAAATTCCTTGCTTTGCAAAGAATTGTCTTTTAGCTGAAAAATTATTTAAACTAGTAAAAGCGTCTATTTGTTTTTTTAAAT
>Ga0209337_1001759_pt1 | contig 16218 bp, 17 predicted proteins | sample LinPmetageLP53_FD_184044 | JGI IMG/M metagenome (GOLD analysis project Ga0209337, IMG submission 184044) | Marine viral communities from the Pacific Ocean - LP-53 (SPAdes) (version 2) | ecosystem: Environmental > Aquatic > Marine > Oceanic | place: Pacific Ocean | collected 2010-02-08
TATTGTTTGAGAATAAAGAATTAAAAAATTCAGGTTATGAATACACTTTTGAAAATAAAAATTATCAAAAAGATTTTTTAAAGTGGTGTAAAGAAATGATGTGGTGGGGACGTAGAAATATGCAACATCAATCTAAAGTTATCTAAAATGAAAGTAACATTTTACTTCAATAATAAAATACTAAATAATTTTAATGAAATTTGGACAAATAGAATATTATTTGAAAAGATACAAGAGTTAGATTCATCATCTACTTGCGATATATTTTTAATCAGGCCATCATATGAAAATGATAGTCCGTTTGAAATTATTAAATCTATGGACAAGACTAAAAAGATAATCTTGTGGTATATGGATACCTTATCAGAAGAATTGTACGGATTACATCAACCTAAAATAGAAGAATTATGTAAATTAGAATATGATGTATCGGTAATAATACCTGATTTTCATCTCAATGGGTATGATTTATCTTGTAAGGTTCTTAATAACTATTCTATGGCAGATTGTATATTGGAACAACAAAAAATAGATAAAAAACTTATAAAGTACTTTAATAAGAATAGTGAAAAGTTATATAGACAGAAACATTTTTTGTCTTTTAATGGAAACATAAAACCACATAGAATTGATTTATTGTCCTTTGTACTTAAAAATAAATTATTACCAAAATTTGATATATCCTTTAACTCTCATTTTTGGAATCAGGCTGGACAATCTCTACACTTAGATTTAAAATCTACATCAAGATACACTTCAACCAAATTAAATTTACCATTATATTATAATTCTTATATTGATGTGGTTACTATGGCAAGTTCACATAGTACTGAAGATTTTCCACGAGTGTATATTGATGAAAAGTTATATAAATCATTTGCTTGTATGAAACCGTTTTTAATTATCGGACAACACAAGACTTTAGAAACTTTAAAAAAATTAGGATTTAAAACATTTTCTGAGTGGATAGATGAGTCATATGATACGGAAATAGATTACGAAGTAAGAATGTCAAAAATACATAATGAAATAAAAAGAATTTCTAATTTTTCAATAAAAGAAATGGATGAATTGTACTTCAATATGAAAACAATTCTGTTACACAATAGCAGTCAGTTGGGTATTCATATACATAAAACAGATAAAAAAATATTGGGGATTTTTAATGATTGATATAATTTATATGAAAGATTGTAATGATGGTAAATTCATCAACATTAAAGAACTTGCAGAAGTTTGGGATAATAGTTATTTTATGAAAGGATTCAAAAATATTGAGGATTTTGTTTCAAATGAAATTAATTTATTAGATATTAATGAAAATTGGTCAGATAATTTTATTATGATATTGGATGGTGATAATATTGAAGTGATTTTAGAGTATCTTGAATTTCAAAAAACTTTAATTTCTTATTTACATGATAATAAATGTCGAGTGATTGTTACCACAAAAGAAGGTGGGGTTAATGAAGATGGTTACACTTATTATGAATTTGAAGGTATGTCACCTGACCATGAATATGCACAGAGAAGTTTAGATCATTATGTACAAATAAATAAAATTCCAAAGGGTAATGTGGTTTGGATGTCACCTGAATATTTAATTGACAACGAACAACAAAAAGATTTTTCTTTTAATCAAAGATTCTTTAATAAATGGGAATTACAATTAGATAGTATTAAACAAAAGTATTATCATCCACATATGTTAGACATTTTTAAAAAAGGAAAAAACTTTTCACGACCAAAACATTTTTATTCTGTTAGTTCATCACCGAGAGGTCATAGATTAGATTTGATAAATTTTCTAAAAGATAATGATTTGCTAAGATATGGTAACGCCACCTTTTTTAGTAATGTACATGGTGAAATAGAAAATAATGAATTTGAAATTTTAGGTGGTAGAGATTTCAAATTTGATTCTGAATACTATTGGGAAGGTAGAGATAAAACAGGTGATCTTAGTTATCTTCCTACTTATGCAATCAATATAACACAATGTTTTAATTCATATTTCCATCTACTCACAGGCTCAGTATATGAAACTGATGAAAATTGTAAATTTCCATTTATATTCTTTAATGAAAAAATATGGAAGGCAATGATTACACTACAGCCCTTTGTCTTTTTAGGACAACCGAATACCATATCGATGTTAAAGAGGTTCGGATTTAAAACATTTCACCCATTTATTAATGAGGATTACGATAAAGAACTTAATAACGAAAAACGAAAACTTTTGGTGTATGATGAGATAAAAAGGTTGTGTTCTATGTCTATTGAAGAAATGGATAAGTGGTTTTGGGATATGGAAGATATATTGATTCATAATTATAATAGACTTACTGAATACGGATATGAACATTACGATGAGTTTATTGCATTATTAAAAGAAAAATTATAGTATTTTTTAAAACAAATATACTTATATATAAGTCCAGTAGTGATAACAGGGGGTATTAAAAACCCAAAGACCTAACCGACTATGAACGGACTATAAACATACGGAGGCACTTGAAATGGTGTCCTCTTTTAAAGAGGATTTTTAGTTTTATGAATGTAAAATACGTATACACAAATGGTTGCAGTTACAGCGATGGTACTGGTTTAAAAAACACCATAGTTGAAGATGGAAAGGTTACTTATCCAGATAGATATAGTAGGTTTCTTTCTGAAAAATTTAATGCAGTCGATGTAAATGAAGCAAGAGGTGGTGAATCCAATCAAAGAATTTGGAGAAAGACATTAGAGTGGATTGCTAATAATCAAGATAAATTAGACGAAACTGTATTTGTTATACAATTGACCTATCCTGTTAGAAATGAAATTTGGTACAAGACACCTCAGAACAATGGTGAACTTAGTGAAGAAGATAGACATTGGTGGGGTGCACAACACGGACACGATGGTTATACTGCCTGGGATACATCACAAAGAGATACTTCGGTTGATAGAGATGAGATAAATTTTGATTTTGTTCCTGATAATAAAACATCATCAGAAATATCATGGAAATATGTAATAGGATTACAGTCTTACTTCGAATCAAATAATATTAAATATATTTTCTTTGAAGGTGATATTAATGAACATGGATTTTTAGATAAAACTTGTAAAATAGCAGAATTAGTTAATTTTGATTACTTTTATGATGAGGGTTTTTTACAAAGTGCTACTTCAGAATGGAGACAGATGTTAACTCCTTGTGATCATCCAAATGAAGAAATTCAGGTAGAATGGGCAGATAAATTATATAATTTTATAAATGAGGTGTGGAGTTGAGAGTTTTAATAACAGGTATAACAGGTTTTGTTGGAAGTCATATGGCTGACTACCTAATTGAAAATGTTCCAAATGTAGAAATATTTGCAATTAGAAGATGGAGAAGTCGAGATGATAGTATTAAACATTTATATTCATCAGATAAGTATGGTCAAGATAAACAAGACCATGTTCAATTTATAGAGGCTGATTTATTAGATAGAGGAAGTCTATACAATTCAATTTATATTGCAAAACCAGACATAGTTTATCATTTTGCAGCTCAAAGTTTTCCTGAGGCAAGTTTTCTAAGTCCAATCAGTACACTAACTACAAATATAATCGGAACTACTAATTTATTAGAAGAACTTAGATTGGCAAAAGAAAGAAATTATTGTAATCCAAAAATTGTTAGTGTATCTTCATCTGAAGTATATGGTAATCCAACGAAAGAAGAAATACCAATTACTGAAAACAATCCAATTAGGGCAGCCAATCCATATTCAATATCTAAGGTTGGACATGATTTACTATCTCAGTATTATCACAAGGCATATGATATGAATATTATCATTACTCGTATGTTTTCTCACGAGGGTGCTCGTAGAGGAAAGCGATTTGCACTATCTTGGTTTGCATATCAAATAGCTATGGCAGAAAAGAAAGAAGATTTTCCACAATATGCTCCAAGTTTTCCAATGTATCCAATAAAACATGGTAATTTAGATTCTGTTAGAACTTATAATCACATAGATGATGCGGTAGAGGCCTATTGGTTAGCAATAGATAATTGTGAAATAGGTGAAGTATATAATATAGGTGGTGATTATACTTGCACAGTTGGAGATGCATTAGATATATTAATTGATAAATCTAAAAATCCTAAGGCATTTATTAAAGAACTTGATCCTAACAGAGTTAGACCAACCGATATCACACTACAAGTACCTGATAGTACAAAGTTTAGAGAAAAAACTGGTTGGAAACCAACAAAGGGATTAGAAGAAATTTGTGATGATTTATTAAATCATTGGAGAGAAGTCCTGTGAGTGAATTAAAATATTTATATGCGAATGGAGATAGTTGGACATTCGGAAAAAATAATTATGTTAGAGAAGAAGAAAGATGGTCTAAATTATTATCTGATAAATTAGGTCTTACTGAGATAAATGAATCTTCACCTGGTAATGGTAATGATAGAATGGTTAGGACAACATTAGAGTGGTTTGATAACAATAAAGATAAATGGGATAATGTAGTAGTTTTATTAGGATTCATTCCACCAGTGCGTGTTGAATTTTTTAATGATGAAGAAAACACGTGGTCTACACTAAATTATCGTGATGTATCAAGTGCAGACTACGGAGATATAGATTTTTGGAAGAAATATCTAAATTTTTTTGGAAGTGATGTTGCCTTATATTATAATTTAAAAAATCAAGCTTTATTACTTACTTCATTTTTTGATTCAAACAATATAAAGTATCTTATGTTTTATTCGTGGGGTATGCAGAATAATGAAAAAAACCCTACAATGTTAGGTTTTAAAGATCACAAATATTTTTTACCAAATAACTTTCAAGATTATCTTCAAATGCAACCTGATTGTTCGAGTCCAAGTGATCCTAAGTGGTTTACGGCATGTGATCACCCAAGTGCAAATGCACATAAAATATGGACAGAAAAATTGTCCGTAGAACTAAAAGATAGGAAAGTTATATGAGTGGTTTTAAAGTAAAAATATCAGAATCAGAAGTATTTCCAGAAGTAAAAATATTGAAACCCGATCCTTTCTTTGATTATAGGGGAGAGATGTGGACTTTTTGGGAAAAAGATAATGAAGTATTACCAATAGGTCACGAATGGAAGATATCAAAATTTACTCGTTCAAGAAAAAATGTTCTTCGTGGATTACATGGAGATAATGTGACTTGGAAAAACATTACTTGTGTTTGGGGAGAAATATATTTAGTAGTGGTGGATAACAGACCAGAATCAGTAAATTATTTAGAATGGGATAGTTTTTTAATTTCAGAAAGAAATCATACAAGTGTTTTAATTCCACCAAATTTTTTAAATGCTCACTTATGTTTAAGTGACGAATGTTTATTTCACTACACACAGGCATATCCACATGAATATGTTGATTGGATGGATCAAGATGCGTTAAAGTGGAATGACGAAAGAATAGGTATTGAATGGCCTATAAAAAACCCTATATTGAATTGGAGAGACAAATGATAGATAAACAATTTTTAATAGACTTTGAAACAGAAGTAAAGGAACGATATGAAAGTGGTGAAATTAGTGCACCAGTTCATTTGAGTTCTAATAATGAAGAACAACTAATAAAGATATTTAAAGATGTAAATAAAAACGATTGGGTGTTTAGTAGTTGGAGAAACCACTACCATGCGTTACTGCACGGAGTTCCAAGAGATTTCTTAATGGACTTAATTGTTCGTGGAAAAAGTATGAGTGTATATAGTGATGAACCTAAATTTTATTCATCTGCTATTGTGGGTGGTATTATACCGATAGCTCTTGGAGCCGCTAAATCTATTCAGATGAAAGGTGAGAAAAATAAAGTTTGGTGTTTTATTGGAGATATGACTTTTGAAAGTGGGATATTTCATGAATCATATAAGTACGCTAAGAACTTTGATTTACCAATTCAGTTTGTAGTCGAGGATAATAATCTTTCTACAAATACACCAGTTGATGAAACTTGGGGTGGTAAACAAGAAGTTCCAAGTGATATAATTTATTATAAATATAAAAGTGATTATCCACATCACGGAACAGGAAATTGGGTGCTATTCTAATGAAGTATAAAGATGAAATAATAAGAAGTATGGAGTGGTTGAGTGAAAAAGAAAATACAATATTTTTCGGACAATCAGTTTTATATAGTGGTAATGCAATTTACAATACATTAAATACATTACCTGAAGAAAAAAGACTTGAACTACCTGTATTTGAAGAAATACAAATGGGAATGAGTACTGGAATGGCAATGAATGGAATAGTTCCAATTAGTTGTTTTCCAAGATTTGATTTTTTTATGAGGTGTATGGATGCATTAGTAAATCATTTAGATAAGATGCAAAATATGACAGAGGGGACATTTAAACCTAAAGTTATAATGAGAACTTCTATTGGTTCTACTAATCCATTAAATGGTGGAGTTCAACATACCAATAATTATACTGAACCATTCAAACAAATATTGGGTGAGGTTGATGTGATATTGTTAAACGAACCAGAAGAAATCTTTCCAACATTTGAAAATGCATATAATAAAGATGGTTCTTCATTAATTATAGAATGGGGTGATTATTATAATGATAAGTAAATCATTAGATTTAACAGGACAATCAATTTGGAAATATCCACTTGCTTCCGATACAATTGACGAGGGTGATATTAATTCACTTATAGATTGGTTACGGACAAATCCAAGACTTACTATGGGAGACGTTACCAAAAAATTTGAAAAAATGTGGTCTGAGTACATCGGTACTGAGTATTCCGTTTATGTTAATAGTGGTTCATCTGCAAACTTATTGATGGTGTACTCTCTGTTAAATGCTAACAAATTAAAAAATAAAAGATTCTTAGTACCTGCAAACGGATGGGTTACTACATTAAGTCCATTTATCCAATTTGGTATTGAACCTATAATGGTTGATGCAGATAAAGACAATTATAATATTGATTTAAATATCGTAGAAGATTATTTAAAAAGAGGTGATATAGATGGATTTATATTTGTTCATGTTCTCGGAGTTCCACATAGAAAGAAAGACCTTTTGTATTTAAAAGAAAAATATGGATGTTATATTCTTGAAGATTCTTGTGCATCAGTAGGTGCAAAATATGGAGATGGGAGTTTTGTTGGAACGGTAGGAGATATGTCATCATTTTCATTTTACTTTGGACATCAATTATCCACAATCGAGGGTGGTTTTATTAATACAAATGATGAATTTTTGTATAAGGAATTATTAAAGTTGAGGTCACATGGATGGGTAAAGGATATAGTAAATGATGAATATCGAAATGATGAGAACTTTCCATTTATATTTAATGAGCCAGGATTTAACGTAAGGTCTACTGATTTACAGGCATACATTGGTTTGAGACAATTAAAAAAGGCAGATAGTATATTTCAAAAACGAAGTGAAAATCATTTACGATATCTTGATAAATTAAATTATAGATTTGAATTACAAGATTGTACAGATACCACTCCTGTTAGTTTACACATTGGAATATTAGCAGAATCAAACGAACATAGAAAATCTGTAATTAAAGAATGTCATAATCATAGTATAGAAACGAGAGTTTGGTCACATGGAAATCTTGGAAAACATAATTTTTGGACAAGTAGATATGGTGAATTTGATGGAGAAGTTTCAAATAAAATTTATGAACGAGGTTTTATTGTACCAACACACCCATTAATAAATTTGGAAGATGTAGATTTTATATCTGAGGTGTGTAATGGAGCTGAGTAAACACGGATATGAAATTGTTGATAATTTTATACCACATTCGGAGGCATTAAAATTAGAATCTTTATATTCTAATCACAAAGAATGGTCACTTGCAGACCAAGTAAGAGATGATTTATACACGACATCTCACTTTCAAAGTGCACGAACAAAATCTAAATATTTACCCAAAGAAGATGAATCATATAGTGCTAGATTTTGGAGTTCTACTGAGTTGGTTTCGCAAGTAGAGGAAATTCATGATAAGTATTTTAAACCTTTGTTAAATGAAATTAGTCCATATGAGTTAAATGAGTTTAATATTAGATGTTACAAGATGGATGAGGGTTGTCATTACAGAACACATTTAGACCAATGGGTTAGTAATATTGGATGTATATATTATATCAACCAATCTTGGATGTGGGATTGGGGAGGAATTTTTCACTTAGATACAGCATCAGAAGAAATTGATGATAGTGATTCTGTTGTTCCAATCTTTCCGAAATTTAATCGTGCATTAATTATGAACAACACACTTGAAAAGTTTAAGTTTCCACATTTTATAAGTCATGTGGCAGATTACGCGAAGTATCCAAGATACACATTAATTACATTTGGGAGATAAAAATGTTTAAAGATAAAAATGTTTTAGTAACAGGTGGAACTGGTATGATAGGTAGGGAATTAGTTCAACTACTATTAGACAGAGGAGCAAAAATAAGAGTTGCCTCACTTGATGAACCAGTTGATTTTTTTGAAGAAGTAGAATTTCATAAAGTAGACTTGACCAATTATGAAAATTGTGAAATGATATGTGAGGGTATGGATTATGTATTTCACGTTGCTGGTATAAAGGCATCCGCAGAAATGCCAAAAATTAAACCTTTGAATTATTTTATTCCGTTGGTTAAATTTAATATCAATATGATGGAAGCGGCATTTAAAGCAGGAGTTAATTGGTATTTATACACGAGTTCGTATGGAGTATATACACCATCAGAAATATCACACGAAGATGATATGTGGAAAACATTTCCATCAGACAACGATAAGTTACCTGGTTGGGCAAAACGAATGGGTGAATTACAAGCAGAAGGTTATAAGATACAATATGGTTGGGAGAATATATCAATCGTAAGACCTGCAAATGTCTATGGTAAGTGGGATAATTTTGAGTTAGAAACTGCAATGGTAATACCATCGTTGATTAGAAAAGCAGAGGAAGCAGGTAAGGGTGGTACTATGAGTGTTTGGGGAGATGGGACACCAATCAGAGACTTTATTCATTCTATAGACGTTGCAAGAGGGATGCTTTACGCAGTAGAAAACAAGATAACCGAACCATTAAATCTTGGAAGTGGAGTTGGTGTTAATATAGGGAAACTCGCTACAAGTATTGCAAATAAATTTGGGTGTGAGGTAGAATTTGATTCTTCAAAACCAAATGGAGACCATAAAAGAATATTAGATATGTCAAGGGCATATAATTATGGATACGAGAATTCTGTTTCCGTTGAAGATGGAATTAATGATACTATCGATTGGTATTTAGAAAACAAAGATAACAAATTAGATTTTAGACATAATCCATTCGAGGACTAATATGGGATATTTAAAAGTAACAAATAGATTTTGGCAAAGTGATGTCTGTACTGGTTTTGGAAATCGTATTCCACATTGGGCATTAGCATATAAAATAAGTGAACATCATGATTTTAAATTTACTATTTTACTTGATTCATTTCATTGGCCAGAAACCACATATGTTAATTTTCCACATACCGAATCTACTTTTTTAGATGATAATTTACACGGAGAGTTTATAGAACTAACAATGGATGAGAGTATATTAGATTTGGATACATCTAAAAATTATTATTTAAATGGTGAGAATTTACAAAATGTAGAATCATCAGAACCATCTTCAATAGAACAAACTGGAATTTTCTATTTACCTCCAGTTTATACATTATTAAAATTAAAAAGTTCTTATTTAGAGTCTTTAATAAAAGATAAAGTAAAAGATGCAGTAGGTGTTCATGTGAGAAAAAATAATGTTGCTCCTGTTAGTATTAGTCTCGGCGATTTATACGAAAGAAATACTGATTTGTATGAGGCATATAAACAAGTAGATTACCTTAGTGATTTTAACGAGTTAATACGAATATTCAAAACCCAAGATACTGAAAATCTTGAAAAATTTACTGATAATCAATTAGTTTATATAAGTAGTGATATCACAACAACATATCGAGATTTAAAGGATATGAATGATGAAGAATTACGTTCTTTGTTTCCTAATTATAGTGATTTTTTTGTTACAAAAGAAATATATCAAGAATATAATTGTATAGATTATACTGATATGATTCCAAATTATGATTTTGGATTTCCAAAAGGAGCTCTAAATGATAATGGTGTATTGAAAAGTGGTGGAGTTTCTAATTTAGTTTATTTTAAAAAGGTATTGAGAGATGTTATTGATTTGTTTAGTTTAATGTATTGTAAAGATTTTATACCAGCTCTTTCTACTTGGTCATCATTTGTAGATTTTTATAGAAAAGAAGCTTATAGGAGTTAGAGATGTTTTTTAAGAATAAAAAAGTAGTAGTAACAGGTGGTAGTGGGATGATTGGAACACACTACATAAAAGAACTTTTAAATCGTGGTGCTAAAATTAAAACACATACACACAACAGACCTTTGAATGTAATTGATGATAGGATAGAAGTATTGGATAATATTGATTTGGAAAAGTTTGACGATTGTATGAAACTTGTAGATGGCTCAGATTATGTAATTCATGCAGCAGGAAAAATTTGTCATCCATCTGATGTGCCAACCGATTTTAAAATAGCAAAAAGTCAAATATCTCTTGTATCTAATCTTTTAGAGTCGGGTAATAAATGTGGTATAAAAGGATTTTTAGATATCAATAGTTCTACTGGTTATCCCGACAGACGATATCCAATTACAGAAGATGAGTATTGGGACGATGAACCATATATTTCATACTATGGATATGGATGGTCAAGAAGATATAGAGAAAAGATTATGGAACATTGTTCTCATTTTTCTGATATGAAAATTTCAATCGCTCGTGGAACTGCTATGTTTGGTCCTTATGATAATTTCGACACAAAGACTTGTCATGTGATACCAGCACTTATTAATAGAGTTCTAAAGGATGAAAATCCGTTTGTAGTTTGGGGAAGTCGAGATGTAGTTAGAGATTTTCTTTATGTTAAGGATGTAGTTAAAGGTGCATTACTAATATTAGAAAAGGGAGAATCTATGAGACCTTATAATCTCGGTTATGGTTCAACCGTAACTATTGGTGATATTGTTGATACAATACTAAAAGTTACAGGTAAGTCTCCAATAGTAGAGTGGGATAATTCAAAACCAACTACTATTCCATATAGAATGGTTAGTACTGAAAGAATAACAAGTGAACTTGGATTTAAACCAGATTATTCTTTTGAAGATGGTATACGAGAAACAATTGAGTGGTATAAAAATAATGAATAAATTAATTTTTGGTTTTGACCAATTTAAAGAAGATGGTGATCCGATACCTAATCTTGAAACCTTTGAATTTGATGATAAAAAAATATGTAATTGTGGTAATGTTTTTTTAGGGATGTTACAAGATATTAAATTTAATTATCAAGAAACGGCTACAAGACAATGGGAAGATTTAAGTATGGAAACTTTACCAATTGATAATATAAAAAACAATTATATTTACCATATTGATGTAAATTGTTTTGCTTGGGCGTTTGGATATAATCGATGGCCACGAACATTTGAAGATGAAAGTCTTTTTGATTCTATTTCAGATAAAGTAATAGGTGATATTCAAAGTGGTAAGTGTAAATTATTGGTTAATTATGGGTATGAGGGATTGGGTTCACATCACAGAGATAGTATTTTAGATGAACCATTACTCGAAAGAATACATTTTATTCTAAAAAAATATAAAATTCCACAAGAAAGTTTTATTTACATGGATAGTAATAATACATATGCTGATATTGAGTTGGATACTAAGATTAATATTATTCAATATGAATATTGTGCATTAGACCAGTGGAGATTTACAAAACAAAATCCAAAAATGATGTATCATGGAAATACTAAATCATCAAAAAATATGAAAAGGTGGTCAAATTCTAAAGATAAAATACGAAAAAAACATTATCTTTCATTCAATAGATTACCCAAAGATCATAGGGTTAAATTGGTTGTAAGTTTAGATAAACATAATTTATTAGATAAGGGATATGTTTCTTTTGCAAATAAGATTACCGATTGGGATTGGAAAAAAATGGTTACGAAAGAAGAACAGTTATCACTTGAAAAAGAAATGCCATTAGTTATTGATAATCCTGATTTAAGTTTATGTAAACATTCTTATGATGTTTTTGATGTTAGATATTTTTTAGATAGTTACTTCCAAATAGTTACTGGTAATAATTTTACTGATTGGACAGACCAATTAATTTTTAGTGAGAAGATTTGGAAACCAATAACTAATCTACAACCTTTTATTTATTTAGATGATGTGGGTGCATTAAAAAAATTACACGAGTATGGATTTAAAACCTTTGAACCATTTATTGACGAGAGTTATGATAGAGTTTATAATACCGAAGAACGATTTAGTATGATAGAAGGTGAAATTATTAAGTTGTGTAATAAACCAATTGAAGAAATACACGAATGGTATTGGTCAATAGAAGATGTTATAAAACATAATTACTATCATTTTTACGAAAAATTTATACCCGATATGAAATCTAAAATGATTAATGAGCTTGAGGAATTACTATGAGTTGGGGTGGCTGGGATACTAAAGACAATTCACCTACTGTTGGAAAGATGGTATTGGAATCATCCGATTTTTCTGAATATAAATGTACACTTAGTTATTGGAATGATGATGGTAATTTTGGATTTGTGAATAATTCTACCGATGAAAAATATAAATATCATTTGTGGTTTATTCCCTCAGACACAATATTTCAAAATATGTATAATGAATCTTTTTTAGAAGAATATATTAAACATACCTTTCCTACAATTGACCAAACACAAAATGATGATAAATTGTGGATAGTTATAGACAGACGAATGGAAAGTTTAAATAAAGATTCTGCCATAGACTTAAAAAGAAAAATTAAAAAACTTGGATATAATACAGACAGAATTAAATTTTTTTGTAATTCATTTTATGAAAATCAAAACTTACTTGTTAATTTTCCATTTGAATTTTATCTGAGGTCACTAAGATTTAAGTTATCTGATGAAAAATTTGGTGAATTAGTGCAGAGAGACTTGGCCATTAATCATGAATATAAAGGTGAATCAAAGGATTATAAAAATTGGTTACTTAACTTAGACGATACAGAACCAAGACCTTATACCTTTTTATCATATGCAGGAAGTTTACCATCACATAAGTTATTATTATTATCGGAGTTATATAGAAGAAAATTAGATAAATATTGTTTAATATCAGCTTTAAATAGAGACGATGATACTCTATCTGAGTTACGAGAAAGAGTAAAAGAATTTAATCCAAGTGGAATACATAGTCTTAATGAAAGTGAAATCTTAGGTAAGTTACCAATTTATCTTGATGTAAATAGAAACCTTTCCAAAAATGAAACGGTTGGATTCGAGGTGACTTTACCTAATGGTGAGGGTTCATCAGAAATCGGAGATTCTCAACCAAAAAAACATCATTACAATCAGACTTATTTTTATCTTGCAAATGAAACTTCATTTGATTGTGCAAGAATTACATCACACATTAAATCTGCTATTTTACATCCAATGATTTTTAATGCAGGAGCAGGTACTTTAAGGTTATTCAAATCTTGGGGATTTAAAAGTTTCCCAAATGTTTTTGATGAATCTTACGATGATATAAAAGATGATATAACTCGTCATAATTTTGTATTGAGTGAAATAGAAAGAATTTGTTTATTAAGTGAAGAAGATAAACACAAATTATATTTGGAATCCATACCAACAATAAAATATAATCAAAATATATTTATGAATTTTGATATAAAAGGATTGATTTCTAATATGTTTAGTCAAATAGTGAGTTAATATGGAAAACAAAAAAATATTAATTACAGGAACTAATGGTTCACTTGGAGCCTTTTTAGTTAATAAGTATGAAAATCCAATTTGTATTACAAGAGAAAATCCTATTACAGATGATATTATATCAAATGGAGTGGATACGATAATACATTGTGCATTCAATTCTAAGTTAGAAGAATTACAAAAAGTATCCAAGAGATGTTTTGAAGATAATATTGATTTGACTTATTCTTTAGTCAAAATACCACATAAGAGATTTATTTATATTTCAAGTATTCAAGTTGCACCACATTCGCTAACACCTTATGCCATATTTAAAAAGATAGCTGAAGATATTATACGAGATAATTGTGATAATCATTTGATATTACGAGTATCGTGTTTTTTACCACAACCAAAAAAACAGAGTTCATTTTTTAAAATCATCAATGGAGAAAATATAACATTGACAGAAGATTCGGTTAATGATGTTATATATTGTGATAGTATATACGATTCCATAGAATCCGATTTAAGTGGTGTTAAGTATTTAGTATCGAGAAAAACCATTACCACAAAAGAAACAGCAGAACTATTCAATAGTGATACTAAGTTTGGAAGTTACCATTATGATGTCGGTGATATAAAAAGTGATATAGATATAGGTAAAACAAGCAAAGAAATTTTAAGGGAGTTTTTTAATGGATAAGGAATTTTCAGATTTTATATTTCGTCAAAATAAATTTCTTGATTATGATAAATTTCAAGATTTTAATGTAAGTTTACATGGATATTTTCAAGATCCTGATTGGAGTTCTAATCATATGTATAGTGAGTATGATACTTCTCGTAGTAAACATCATTTATGGGTGGTTCAGTCATCAGAAATATTTATAACACCTTTCGAAGAAAATATTCCATATTTAAAGAAATATATAACTGATGTATTTCCACCACCAGATGATACTTGGAATGATGAATCTTTATGGGTAGTTATAGATAGAAAAACTGAAGCATTAGCTTATCCTTTTCCAATTCCATTATTAGACTTGTTAATGGAAATGGGATACAACACCAACCAAGTAAAATTTTTATGTAGTTCATATGAGAAAGAAAAAACACTTGTTGGTTTTACATTAGAATTATATGCACGTGCACAATATTTTAGATTATCAGATGAAGAATTTTCTTTAATATATAAAGAAAAGGATATGGCAATCAATCATGAATATGAAGGTGAACCAAAGAATTACAAAAAATGGTTATTAAATTTAGATAATGTAGAACCAAGACCTTATACTTTTTTAAATTACAATGGAACTTTACCAGGTCATAAATTAAAATTATTATCAGAAATTTATAGTAGAAATTTAGAAAAATACTTTTTACTTTCCGCAACAAATAGAAATGGAGATGATATAGAAACACTTAAAGAAGTATTAAATGAATATGATGGAACTGATGATCCTAAATTATTTGACAAATTACCCATATATCTTGATGTAACAAAAGATATGGATAGTAATTTATGTACATTTAAACACGGAGTTTATCATTCTGAAATAGGAAATTCCAATCCTAAAAAACTCCATTATGATAAAAGTTATTTTAGTGTTATTAGTGAAACTTCGCATAATTGTAAAAGATTGGTTGGTGATCCGTGGAAATGTATGATATTACATCCATTTATATTAAATGCAGGTGCAGGTAGTTTAGAATTATTCAAATCATTTGGATTTAAAAGTTTTCCAAATGTGTTTGATGAGTCGTATGATGATATTATAGATAATAATACAAGACATAAGTTTATAGTAAATGAAGTTGAACGGATATGTTTATTAAGTGAAGAAGAAAAACATAAATTATATTTAGATTCTATTCCAATACTTAAACATAATCAATCACATTTATGTAATTTTGATTTGAATAAATTTTTACTTGACATTTTTAACCAAGTTGTGAGTTAGGAGATATTTATCAATATGAAAAACCTTTTAATATGTGAGTTCAGTAATATTTTTGGATACGGAGAAGTTCGTTTGCCATATAGTACAGGTGTTTTGTGGAGTTATTGTAAAGCTGATGAAACTATATCTAAAAACTATAAAGTTAGTAATTGGATATATTGGAAAGATGAAAAAGAAAAAATAATGAAATGTATTACTGAGAAACCAGATGTTGCATTATTTTCTTGTAATGTGTGGTCTTGGACTTTATCTAACCAGATAGCAAAATTAATAAAACAAAAATGGCCTGAATGTGTGGTTATTTATGGTGGACAGATGCCACCACGTTCTAACAATACTCGATGGGTTAGAAGAAATCCATCAATATATGATTTTTTTAAAGACCGTCCATA
>Ga0209337_1001760_pt1 | contig 16215 bp, 22 predicted proteins | sample LinPmetageLP53_FD_184044 | JGI IMG/M metagenome (GOLD analysis project Ga0209337, IMG submission 184044) | Marine viral communities from the Pacific Ocean - LP-53 (SPAdes) (version 2) | ecosystem: Environmental > Aquatic > Marine > Oceanic | place: Pacific Ocean | collected 2010-02-08
TGATCTCTAGTTCCTTCTCCTTCAACTGTATCAAAGGATCAGGCCCTTCGCCAGATATTTGTCCAGATAGCTCTTTGGCTTGCTGCATACCTTGCGCAATTAACTGCGAAACCATGCCCTGATACTGCATCTCCATTTGAGACTCGTCGCCACCTTGGCCCTGCATTTGCTGCATCTGAGCCATAGCCTGCTCTTCAGCCTGTATCTTAACATGTTCTAAAACGTGCTTCTGTAACGATACAGCAATAGCAGGCATCTGACCCATCATAGGACTAGAACCAAATACTAAGTGAGCCATAATGTGCGACTGATGATCCTGACCCGTAAACGCATGCAAACGCATCTGATCTAACACATTGATGTTCTCTTGAGCAGGGTCCGTAGGCCGCGGCTCGTTGTCCGGTAAAGACTGCATCAATCTATCAACATCGTTAACACCCAACGCCTCATACATGTCACGGTAAACCTCGTGCATGTTATGTATCTCTGGAGCCTGTGTCGCTAACTGCAACTTAGTCTGGGCCAAAGCAATCCGCTGCGCCTGACTAAATACATTCGGATTAGATACAGGAACAACGTCAACACGACCGTCAAAATCAGTGGACATGACAGAAGCATCATCGCCCGCAACAGAATAAGGATACTCCTGCGGTAAACTCTCGCTCATTACACGAGCCAAAATCTTAAACTCTAATCGCATCGCATAATGCAAGCGCTTGTGTACCGCGCTCATTACACGGGACCCCTGCTCTAACATCGCTATAGTAGTGCCAACAGCCGCACTCTGATCTCCGTCGCCAACCTTCATGTCAGTAATCGTCGCAAACCGCTGACCAGCCTGTACAACAAACCCTAACAAATTAAACAACGTCTGATCCGGTCCCTTGAACGGTAACGGCATCAAACTATCACGAATAGCACCGCCCGGAGCGTCAACATCCCTAAACTCACCCGGCTGTAACGGCTCGTCGTCGTCCCTGATCCGCAGGCCGCGGGCCTTGAATCCCGCTGGGAGATTCGACAACGTACCAGCATCAATCAACTGGCGAAGAGAAGAAGTAGCAGAACGAGCCAAACCACCTATCGTGTGGATCAAACCAAGGCCGTAAAACCCAAATCCCGGCAAAAACTTGTAATGCACAAAATAACTGATCTTCTTCTTCTTTTCGTCATCCTCCTCGTAATTACGGCGAATAGACAAAATCTCGCTGTTATCCTGCGAAATAGTAACAATGTAAGGAACCTTAATGCCCGTAGGCTCCCCATCTTCACCAATATCCTCGTAACCATCCAAGTCTAAATCAACGTGGCACTCCAACAAAGTGCAGTCGTAATCTATCTGATTAGGCTCAAAACCATCAATGCGGTCCAACTCACTGCGAACACTCGTAACCTCCCCCTGAGAAGGAATAACGTCAATGTCTAAATAAACACCCGCAACCTGCTTCTTGCGCAAATCGTTCAAATCCATCCGAACAACCTGAGTTATGTTAGGACAAGTGTCCAAATCAGAAGTGTCGTAAGGAACCACAAGATTCTCAGCAGGAACAAACTTACTAACCGCACGGCCTAAGTTGCCGTCGTAGTAAATCTTCTTGAAAGTAGAACCCGCTAACGGTAAATAAAACAACATCTGATCCATGTCAGGAGTGTAATCCTCCATGACATTCGTAATGTAGTAATTCATAAACTGCTTTACACGATGAGCCTGATCCTGCTTCTCACGAGTGTCCTTGCCCAAAACAACAGTTCGAACAGGACCACTAGAAGGCAATAACTCATTAAACGCCTGCGCCTGAAACTGAGTGGCAGCCTCGGCCAATAAAGGATGCGTCACGCCACTCGCACCGCGGAACGGAGATGTGCGCTCCTCGTGGTTGAAACCAAGAAGGTCTAAGCCATTCTTGTAAGTGTCTTCCCACTCCTGACGACTAGACTTGTTGGAATCAAACGCACCAAGCAAATCAGACGCAATCCGACCTAACTCACGGTCAGGCATCTCTTCAGCCAAGTTAGAATAAAAATCCTCAGAATCTCCGCGCATGTCACCCGGATCAAAATCAACCGTCACACTGCCGTCGTCATCAGAAATAATCTCAATCTCCGGAGCATCGTCGCCAAGGTCCGCAGAAACTAAAAAAGGATCAGCACCAGAATCCGGTAGCTCAATCTCTAACTCAGCAAGTAAATCTTCCTCGTCTAACTGACTTGGAACATTGCTCGTATCCATTAATCCGCCAATAGCCATAAGGCCCTCCGTCAATAATATGCTAGCACCTTAGCAGAAACTTCCTCGTCTTGCCAATCATCTGTTGGTAATTGTACAAAATTACCCTGCCGATAGCGCATTAATGCCTGTGTCATGCTGTCAACCAAGTCGTCATGCTCCCCATTCGGAAACGCAGCAACCTCTTCAATTAACTCTTCTGCCCAAACCTTGTCAGGGGCCCAAACCATGCCAGCCTCAAACATGGGACTTACCGCATGCACCCGGCTAACCTTGTCATTACCACGACTAGGCGTGAAATTAACTACAGGTATACCCACATTTCTAAGCTCCTGAGTCAATGGTAAACCACTCGCCTTCGCCTCAATAATTACAGTGTCAGGGTCCCAGAACTTGTACTCCTCAAAAGCTATAGCTTTTAACTCAGGAAAATCCCAGCGCCCCTTTTTACTGTCTAACAAAATTAAATTAGGACCACTTCCACCCTCGTTAGGATAAAACACACCCCACGTCGTAATAGCAGAAAAATCCGCAGTCTCACGCTTGCTAAACGCAGTGTCGTAACTCTGAATAACAAACTCTAACTGCGGAACAACCTTCTTTTCCCACTTGCGCCACCACTCCCGTGGAATAATAGCATTCTCCTCACCAGTGGGATTCTGCTGATACTGCGCATTCCACTTGCTCTGAGGTATAGATGCGCGGACCGCAGACAAATCCTCCAAACTCCAGTACTCAGGCCAACAAGGAGTCTCGTCATCAAAAATCGCAGGTAACTCAACAACCTCCCACTGATCCGCCAACGGGTCCTTCGCCATCGCTCGCAATAACTGACCCGTCATGTCCTTCTCAGACCACCGAGTCTGTACCAAAACTATCGAACCACCCGGCTGTAATCGCTGCCGAGGACCACCAGTGTACCAATCCCACGCATCCTCAAAGCCATGCGCACTCATCGCAGTCTGCTCCGAATGAGGATCGTCAATGATAATTAAATCACCACCACGACCCGCCAAATTCGAACCAACACCAACAGCATAATACATCCCACCAGCACTCGTGTCCCAACGACCACTCGCCTTGCTGTCAGCAGCTAACTTAACGTCAGGAAAAACATTCTTGTAACTGTCCATGTCCAAAAGGTTCTTAGTCTTTCGACCAAAGTTAACCGCCAACTCAGTCGTGTGTGTCGCCTGTATGATCTTCATGCTAGGGTTCCTACCCATCATCCACGCAGGAAACAAAAACGACGCAAACTCACTCTTCGTGTGCCGCGGAGCCATGTTAATAATCAAACGCTTTAGTTCGCCGCTCGCGACCCGCTCAAGCTTGTCCGCAATGATTTTGTGATGCCTGCCAGCAATAAACTCCGGCCATTGAGAGCGTACAAAATCTAAAAATTTTTCCTGACAACTTTCGTTCTTAGCGATTTGAGCAAGCCTTAGTTCTAGCTTCAAAGCCTTTTCTTGCTGCGCAGGATTTAGGTTGGAACTCATCGGGGGACCCTATCTTTTTATGGGATAATATACTGCTTTATAAGATAGTTATAGGCCAAATCAAATTTTATGTAAATATTTGAGAGAAACATGGCCCTAGCCCCCGCCCCGGCGACGTGGGGGCCGCGCGCCGCGGATCGCGGAATATCGTTTAAAAACATAGGTTTCTGACCCGATATCCGGGGGACCCTGCCGAATTTGGCGGGCGTCGGATCGCGGCCCGCGGGCCTTAGATTGCGGCGCTGGATGTAGCGCTGCTGAACATGGATGTCGATCCGATGGGCTGGGTCAAACGTTTGGAAACTTCAACCCACTGGCCACGGATCGCGGGCTTCATACGTTTGGGAGGGGATCGCGGGCCTTGGGCCGCCTTGTTTAACTATTTGACGCGGGCTGGCATAAAATCCCCCGATGTTTCCTGAGAGTGAAATTTTGCCAGTATTGACGATTTTTGGCCTTTTTGGCCTTTTTGAAACAAACACACAGCCAACGAGCGCCGATTTGAGTAGGGTTAAAATTCTCCCTATTACTGGGTTACAAGCCTCAGGAAACACGCCAGCGGGCCTAGAAAGCGGCTCTCCGTCGATTTGGGTTTTGTGAAAATAGGATAAAAGCGGGCTAAATTAGGGGCCAAAATCAGACATAAAAAAGGCCCGCTCAATGGCGGGCCGATCGTTCTAAATGTTAAACTGGCGGTTTATGCCGCCTCCCTACGCTGAATGTTTTCTGACGTGGCTTCCGCTTCGCGCACAAGCTGTTTGAGCATGTTCTTATTGAATTGGGCGTCAGATATGCTTGAAGCGTTGGTGTGAAGGCCTATGTGCTTTCTAATCAATGTGTCAGAAATTGCATTAATCCGCTGGCCGTTTACGTTCCGCCATTTAGCCATGCCGTACAACACTTCATACATCCGGAAGCGGAGTATAAATTTATCGACATTGCTCTCCGTGATTAAACCCATACCTAGGTTCATCGTATAAAAGATTAAAAGCTCTGTTTCTTCGCGTAAACTTTCATCGTCATTTCGGCAAACTGATTTAAAATTTTCAATGTCGCCTAGGTCCCAATTTAAAGCCATTGTAACATTCTCCAAAATGTATGTTTGCGACGGGAAGCCCGCCACATAGGTTTTGTCTCATATATGGGGGGTTTAGTCAAAGCAATAAAAAAGGCCCACCAGAAGGCGGGCCAGTCGTTCTAGGGGGGTGTTGGTACTGGAACTACATATCAAAGCCCATGCGAGCGCAATATTCGGTTTTAGTCTCCACTGGCTCGCTATCCGCGCCCTCTTCATAGTCTGAAACAGACTTTAGCAAATCAGTCTCAGCACGTCGTAAAGCGCGCTTGAGGCGCTTGGATCGATCCGGAAGAATTAGATGATCAATTGCCTCAATCAACCATTCTAATTCTTGTTCGGTAACGGTAACAGAAACAGCGGGTAGCAAATGCACAACACCATCGACATCGGTTTTTTGTAAAGTTTTCATGCCAAGTCAACCGTAACAACAATGTCACCGTCGCGGATCATGTCGCGCACGGTATCTCGGGTTTCATCGTCGCGATCGCTATCGCTATTGCTGTCGATCCGATCGTCAATATAACTCTCGAGCCCAGAGATATCGTCGGGCTCTAGATCGTCTTTAAACCCTTCGAGCGTCTCAATGCGGGCTTCCAGCGCGTCGGTTTGGATAGTATGTTTCAACGCGGTTTTCACATGTTCATCAATGCGTCGGTCTAAGTCGGGAAGAATGGCGGCCAGTAAAGCGGACGCAATACCTTGGCTTTCATTGGCCGCGGCGGTAGCGGTTTTTTCAAGCTGCCACACATAGTCGCGCAAGTTTTGGATATCACCAATTGCGCCGCGCAAGTCACTGGCAATTTGCAAAGCATCACCGGAAGAAAGAGCGCTAGACGCGCCATCGTTTTGGCCGCGCTTATAAAAGCTTGAAGCGCTATCTTCCAAGCGTTCTAAATTTGATTTGATATCAATCATTGTTACATTCTCCAAAATGTAGGTTTTGACGGGAAACCCGCCATGTAGACTTTGTCGCATATATAGGGCGTTGGGTCAAACCAATAAAAAAAGGCCCGCTCAATGGCGGGCCTAGTCTTCTGTTATATAGCGTCGGTTTAGGCGGCGACGCGCGCCCAATCGCGGGCGGGCATAGAAAGCAACTGGCCACCGCGTTTCTGCCACGTATCAACGTCGTCAACGTCGGATCGATTTGCAACGGCCGTCACGGCATTAACTAGGGTTGCACGGGAAAGCGGCCGCGCCTGCTCAAATCCGCTTTGCCCAATCGTTGCCATCAAACCGTTTAAAACGTCGCTGTTTTCTTTTTTGGTTAATTGCATGACCTTGCCGAGATTATTAACTACGTCGGTTACGTCGGTAAATTCACCGTCGATAACATCGGCCGCTGCCGCCTTCATTTTGTCTAGCACTTCGTCAAACGCTTCACGGCTAGAATACACGCCTACCAAATCGCGCAATTTCAATTCAAGCGCGTGATTATCTGCATTTTTAGCGTCATCAGACAAAAGGCCCCAGTCGTCACCATCACGGGCCGACGTTATGTGACTTGATCGGCTTTTGTTTTCGGTTTGCATCCCGTTTAAGCAGGCCAGTGTCCAGAAAATCTGATAAACTAGAACCGATCCCGCGCCGACTTCAGAATTACCAAAGCCAATTCCATTGGCCATGTGATCGCCAACATTTGCGCCTGTCCCTAATTGCTCTAAACTTTTTAAACGCAAATACATCCGCTTTTCTGACAAATCGGCGCTGACAACTTGGAATTGAGCGTCGCTTTCCATTAACTGTGGAAGGGTGGTTTGCAGCAAATTCACATTGTCAAAAGTTTTAAACTTATCAGAAACAAAGGCCCGTGCCGTTCCAAAGTTTTCTGTGTCGAGATGGGTGCGGATCATCCGGCGCGTCGGTTCTTTTTGCCAAATAGCGTTTGTTAAAGTGTCAAATTCAGAAGGATAGGAAGCTTGCAACCGTCGCGCGGTTCTAGTGTCAATTCCGGCATGGGTTGCAATTTGTCCGAAGGCGGTATCGTTTATATTAAAAAACTTTGTAGGTTCTCCGCGGTTGGCTTCAATAACTATTTGCGGCTTACCGTCCAACGTGGTGGTTTTCTGCAAATCATTAGTCGGCGCTAAAAAGTCGGCCGATCTAGCGGCTTGATCTTTTACCTTTTCTAAAAGCTTAGAAAGGGCGTTTTCGTTGTTTTCTATGTGATGTGTCAATTTACATTCTCCAAAAAGTAAAAGGGCAGGATTGCCCCGCCCTTACTGTCTCATATATTCGCATACAGCGCAAGTAAACTTTTAGAAAGTTTTAATCCGCCCCAATGTCGCCCGCTATATGGTGGCGCAATATCGTTCTAGGGGCCAAGCTTTTAGCAAATCGCGTGACCCTTTGGGCGTCGGTTTCATTTTGGACTTGATCGGCCGTATGGTTCCAATGGATTAAGACATTGCCGCCTGTCGCATAGCACCCGCCCGCTTGATCCGGATTGGCGGCTTTTTTCTTATGGACACCGTGTGCGGTAAACCCCACAGCAAAATCACGGGATAAACGAGCGCATAACGGATCGCCATTGCCACATTGGGCGCAACCGAAATTTTTTAAATATTCGGCCGGACATCTAACAATCTTAACATCATCAACCGCAACCGATTTTTTACCATTCCAAAAAGCTTCTGAAACCGTGGCAACGCTGGGAATTTTCATTTTAACATACCGCGCCGCCATTGCTGCCGTTTTTGCGGAATAGTTTATAACAGTTTTTCCAGCCCTTAGTTTTTTAAACCAAAGCAAAGGCGAAAAATGCGAGTAAGTAAAAGATTGCCCCTTTACTGGCACGGCATCAACTAAAGCGTCGAGATAATCTAAATCAAGTTTTGACGCGCCGCAACCGCTGGGGTTCAATTCACACGTTGCCGGACACGTTCCAAAATTGTTATTTGTTCCGGCGCGATACGTTACCGCAATTCCCTTTGTTTTTTGGGCGCGGCTCAATTCTACAGTTTTAAGCATCATTTTATCCCGTATTTTTTGGACCAGTTAAGGCACGTTTGGTAATTATTGAAACCTAAATCCCATGTGACTTTTGTCATATTGCCGCCATGCTCTTTTATAGACCTATTAAAATAGTGGGTCACAACTTCGGAAATAACCGATTGCAAATCAAAATCGCGCTTTATTTCACGGTTCAAAATGGTTTCTTCTGCGGTGTTTTTTGAAACTTCTGAAAGCAAGTTTTCGACTACATCGACTGTCGCGCCATCGATATTTATTGTTATATGCATTTTACACTCTCCAATGTATGCGGTTTACTTTATCCCATATTATAAACAGAAAAAAACCCGCCTGTAAAGCGGGTTAATTTTCTAACGTTTTCGACGGGTGGGTTTTCGCCTTCGCGGCTTACTAGCTTTACGGCTTAATTCTTCGTAATCTTTACCGTACAATAGACGGCCCAAAAAACTGAATAGAAACATTTATGCGGCCTCCCCGTATTGTTCTTGCCAATATGATTTCCCCTTACCAGTAACCAGCATTGCGGCTTGATCGATAAAATGAAAAACGTTTTCATTAGTAGTTCGGTAAAGAGTACCGTTGCCCACCCAATTGCTATTCTGTTTCAACGCCAACATTAATTTAGCCTCCCCTATTAACGCCTCTATTTCAACGTCCCAAAGTCTTCTACCGCAAGTGATGTTCATTTCAATCTCCAATTTGTTAAAGTTTAACAGAAACAAGGGTAAGCGATTATATGGGAGATATCAAGTCAAAAACTGCGTTCCAATCAAAAGGGTGGTCAAACGATCCAACAGAGGGGGTTTTCAACCCGTCTTCTGCAAGGGTTATGGCCTGAGAGGCGCTGTAGAGGTGCAGGGTGGCCTTAACGTCCGGACGGGCCTGTCGCTTAACTAAAACCCAACTGCTGCTTATACGGTGACGTGTGAGCCACGCAACCTGATGTGGGCTTAGATTGACGGCGTTAGCTTTACAAAACTTTAGCTCGACAAAATGAAACTTTCCTAGCTCGTCACAAACCAGTAAGTCTGGGATGCCTTGGCCTATCCAATTTTCAATTCTTGTTAGATGCCACTTTCTTCGGCTTTTTAGCGCTGTCTTTAGTTGGCGATATAGGCCCGCTTCTGTCGGCATCTTCGGTTGGGGTAATGTCAATAACGTTTTCGCCATAGCCGTCTTTCAAATCGTTCAAAGCTTTTAAAACTTCTTCCTTGCTCATGCTGTCGATACTGCCGTGGCGTATCTCTGATTTACTAACGTATATATCACCCTGCGCTTGGCCCCTCCGATACTCCGCCTGCACAGCAGCAGAGTAAGCGCCGTTTTCCAAAGCAATGTCGCGGATTTTCTGTAGGTCTCGAATATGGCGGCCATAGTTTATGTCAAACTTAGCGTCTAATTCGGCACGGTACGCTTTAATGGCGGCTACAACGTGCGGGCATTTGTGGGGGTTGGTTAGTTCATAGGCGCGGGTGTGGGCAGAAGTTTCAGGATACCCTGCCCTGATTGCCGCCTCTTTAAACGTTATCAGGCCGTCGTTGCTTACAAGCTCTTTTACAAAAAGCTCCTGTTTGCGGGTAAGCTTCCTATCGATCATCATACGTTTGTTTCCACGCGGATCAGGGCGAGGGCTGTCGGGATCAACAAGCTTGTTATGTTTTGGAACCGCCCGCTCTCTTATTTGCAGAGGCGAAGGAATGATGCCGTACTTTGTTTTCTTAACAGGACGACCTCTTCGTTTGGGTCCAATAGTTTCTTCAGTCATGCGGGCCTCTCTCAACAGCTATCTGATAAACTCTTATACGCCCGTTATAACGGTTACTGTTATATAGGCCAGAAAAAACTTTTTATAAAAAAAATCCCCCACCCCCCCATTAGGCATTTTCGTTGTTTAAAGAACCTCTCTTTGGTTACATTTTAGTACCTTCTCGGTGTAACCACTTATGTAACCAAAATTATCCTTTATATATATACAGTTAAAGGCCAAGTTACATAAGTTACGGGGGTTACGGCTTGAAAACACTTTTTTATTTTTTTTTATTTTCTGGCCTATATATAGTAACGGCGTTATTTAAGTTCCGCGGTCCGCGACCCAAGAAACTTTTTCTTCGAAGAGGACGTATAACACTTTGGCTTTGGTGTGGGTGGCTGCGTTATTCTGTTGGCACATTTGTAGCGCGAGACCTTAACCGCCTTAACCCCATGGTAAGACTATCAAAATTCACCACCCACACTATATTTTAAACCATAATCAGCGTAAATAGTCCAGCAATTTTCGCGGTCTTTGCTTGGGTTTCAGGCTTATTTTCACGGCTGTTGGGTGGTCCCAAGAGTAAAATATATGTTGACCCTCTCTAGAAACTCTATACAATTTTCGCGCCCAAAAAGGTTTGACGTAAGTTGCATGGTAGTGGTCTGCCTTACTGTAGGGCAGAAGTCGGGTATCTTGCATGATTTCGTTAGCTAGGTTCACTGATTTTTGCCACGCGGCTTTGTTTTTTGGTTTTGGCATCTTTCCATTTTTGACGAATGAGAACTGTTTTGGCTGCATGATTACGTCGCATATTTCGTCTGGAAACTTTGGAGATTTCATTCGATTGACCACGACGCGGGCGATCATTCTCTGGCCGTGTTCGCTTTCTCCGCGGGCTTCGAAGTAGATTGCGAGGGCTAGACATGTTGCGGCGATCACAGGAACTGCGCCGCGATTATTACGGCGATAAGTATGTAGGCAAAAACTGTAACCCACCACATTAGGCTTTTCATTTTTTAAACTTCTTCTTCGTTCGCAGTGCGAGGTATTGAAATTTGAATTTGCCTAGCTTTTTCTGAACCAGTTTAACCATTCCGCCTTCGTAGGCGTAAAGGGCGTTGTGTTTATGTTTTCCGGCGGCGAACTCACCAACGTGATAGATTATGGTGTCGCCATGCTGGGTGTTTTCTAGGGCGTTATCGAACCCGTCTTTTCCCAATTTATGTGAGATATCGTAAATCATATTTTCTTTCCTGCCTGCCTTAAATTTGAAACGAACGTTCTTAATTCTTCTCGTGCAACGAAAAGATCACGGTCCACGTTGTTGTTATTTTCGCTCGTTCGATATTTATCTTCTTGGAACCTATCCACTTGTTTTCGCAACCATTGCAGTTCGTTCTCTTGAAACGGCGTTAGTTTTTGTTCAGAAAGTAGGCTCATAAAATTCTCCCTGTCTTGCTAGATTTTCAAAGTGCCGCAGTCGGCGGTCTACGGATGCGGTATCGAGATCGTTCCATTGTTTGTCGGAAAGCTCGTCCCTTAGTCTTTTGATTTCTTTCACCACGTCGATCAGGCGTTCATCATCCATCAGTGCATGCTTCTTTTTGTTATTTTTTCTAGGAAGTCATCTGCATCGTCTATGGCATCTGTTTCTGTTTCGTGCATTTCGAGCATTGTAGTTGTTTGCGCGACTAGGAGCGGCCAGAGGTGCGAGAAGTTATATAGGTTGATGATGTTTGCTATGATTGCAGACATTGTTGGTGCGGACATTTCTTTAGGACAACTTTCTAAAATTTTGTTTATCATCTTTTCTACGTCGTCCATGGTTTTTCACCTCCTGTGTTTTTAAAGTTTAGTGCTTCTTTTTGGAACATGATATGTTTTTTTAATTCCAAAGGCAGGGTGGCCCGCCCAGTATCCTTCTACCCAAGTCCACCACCCGTTTTCCGCGTCTCTCTGAACTGACTTGGGGTGATTTTTTAAAGCTTTCTTCCAATGACCCCTGTTAAAATGCAGAGGCATGTTATGAAATTTCTTATCATACGGTTCTTTTGCAACTACGGGCTTGTCTATGTCCCACGACACTCTGTGCCAAGCGTCAACAGCAAAACCCATGCCTCTGGCTATTTGGCGTTTGGCTTGTCTGGTTTGAGCCAGCGGATTGATTTTTACTTTTCTTGGTTTGTTAATCAAATGCAACAAAGTTGATACTTGTCTAATCCAGAGGCTGTCTGCGTAGGCTAAACGTGGGTTTTTCTTACTTTCTGCAAGCGCTGTTGAAGCTAGACAAAACGATTTTACTTCTTTCCCATTAACCAACTTTGTTTTAATTTCTCCAAGTAAACGAGGCGCTTCTGTTTCGGGGTTTTTTATTGTTATAATAGAAAAGTTTTTAGACCCTAGCGTTTGATTAGTTGGAGACAAATACACAATTATTTCTTCTTTTCCTTCAACGTCGTCAAAAGAATTGTAATCTATATACAAAGCCGTGTAGGGCGCTGGAAGAATTGCGTCTGTGCTGGGCGGAACATTTTTGTCTGGATAAATTTTCCCTGTTATTTCAAAAGCGTGTTTATAAATTTCTGATACATCAAAGAACTGACAATGTTGCACCATTTTGTTGGCAATTTCTTTAGGAGTTACTTTTAGCTCTTCCTTTTCAAATGCCCACGGTTTTTTTACACTCCAATGATTGGAGTAATTTTGCGTTACTTGTTTTGCATACTCAACAACGTTACCCATCACTCATCTTCCAAGTTAATTTTTCCTGACCCGTTGCACTCTTCGCAGGCCAGCCATTCGACATACAACTCGCCTATGTCCCGTCCGAAGTTCGCGGACCGCGGTACGTCGGTTTCGACCTTACCTTCACCGCTACATTGGCTACATTCTTTTTGCCGAGTTTCTTGGAGTGCGGCGAGTGCGGCGAAGTTATCGAACTTTTGTTTACGCAGCGGGATTTCTTTCCACTTAGCCATTACCAACCCTCTCTATATTCGTAGCTGTAGTTGTATTCTGTTTCCAAGCCTACCCAAGCACATTCATATGCGTGGCTCCAACTTGTGTGATAACCCGTAGCTATATCATCATCAGCTATTAGTTTTGCCCAATGATTAATTGAAGGCTCATGGTCTAGCTGTAGTTCTTCCATTACCAGTTACTCCCGAACACTTTTGCAAACACTTCGTCCAACAGACGATCCATATCTTGACTACTCATTTTCAGCATATCCATAAAAAAGTTAAAGTAAAAAAGCAGATTGCTCCGCCCACGATAATTCCACATCCGAAACCGATCAGCGCGGCGAAGTCAGTGAGGTTCATCACGCGGCCTCCTTAATAAGATAATTATAGCCCATGAGCTTGTTTACTTGTAACCACTTTTCGTGGCTAAAATGTTGACCCGAAACAAAGGTGTGACCGTTTTCAGACATCATGGCTATTACGCGCCCTAAATCAAAACGCTTGCGCCTGTTGTTCCAAAAACAACAAATATATCCTGAGTTATAAGATGTGCCGTCTACGCGGCCCAAAACATATCGTTCGTTACCGCCTTTCGTTAAGACTTTTACGCCTGCAAACTTACCGTTTTGCCCGCCAAGAACCCGCTTTACCATGTCCCTATCAAGCATCATGGCGCACACTCATTGCAACGGCAAGGTTGCCTTGCCATTACATCTTCCATGGTTTCCCGCAAATCTAAGTCGAATGTTAGGGTTAAGCGCCACTCGTCCGCGCAAGATAGGTGGTTTGCCATTTGATCGGCCATTTTCCAAGCGTTATGAAGAAATTCGTCGGGATCGGGACCGTCTTCGTAATGGTCCGCTGTGATAGACGTGGACGATATAACTAAGTTATCAACGTCCCGTAGTTTGATTTTTGCTGTCATAGGCATTATGAAATCTCCACTACAGTTGGCAGACCAAGTGCTTTAATAATATTCATTGCATGTGAAGAATATGTATTGCCAAATATTTGTAGAATATTTTCAGAGCTTAGATCTTCAACGTTCATATATAGTTTACCAAAGAAATTCTTTTGTTGACCACAGTTATGCATGAGGCCGATATACAAAACCATTTCCCCGCTTTTTAATCGAAACAAGTGCGGTCCCCAATGGGGTTTACGCATTGTCTTGTCAATACCTTCTAAGTTTCCTAGCGTATGTTCTGCGGTTAGCTTAATTGGCAACCCGCCCTTAATATCTAGTGTATAAGTTTCCATTACATTTCTCCTGTTTCAATGAATACAGAATAAATATGGTATGGGAGAATGTCAAGTAAATAGTTTACACAAGAAAAAACCCTCAGTTTGGACAATAAACTGAGGGCTTTAACATTTTTTGAAACATTTGGAGAATGTCTGCGCTATTTGTAAGCGATTTTATGGGATGCGTCAAGTGTTTTATCCTTACTTTTCGAATAAACATCAAACATGACCCTAAGTTGTCCACTTATTGTTCTACCGTTAACAACAGAGTGTTCTTTAATCTCTTTGTACACCTCAATGGGCACAAGGACGCTTTTCCATTTTGTAGTATCCATTGGGTTTACCTTTTGTCGTTTTCAATAGGATCATATAGGAGTTTATGGGAACCTGCAAGAAAAAACCCTTTTGTCGTTGCAGTGCGAAACCTGACCAGACAAAAGGGCAGTTAGAAGTAGGCGGTGGATGAGCAGTAAACCGCGAAGCTTATTTAGCTTCACCCCAGCTTGGACCTACTTCAACGTCACACTTGCTAGGGATTTCTAATGGTACTGCATTTACCATGATCTTGGCAATAGCTTCTGCCTCTTCTCTGGTTTTTACTGACATGCACAGTTCGTCATGCACTTGAAGCATTGGAAGATACCCTTCTTTGTACAAATCAACCATGGCTTTCTTGGTCATGTCCGCGGCGGACGCTTGGATAAGTCTGTTCAACGCTTTGTAAGTAAACGCCCGCTTGAGACGGCATGTGTCACCATATTCAAGCACTGCTTCTTGGTACGGCATAGCTTTGGTCATCTCAAAAGAGTCTGGCTCCCAAAGATTAAACCGACACTTACGACCTAAGATTGAGCTTATCGCGCCGCCGCTGGCCTTGCTGTTCAGTCTTTCTGTAACGCCATTCATCAGTGCTTTTACGAACGGTACGCGGTCATGGTACTGTTTAACCAAGCCTTTAGCTTCGCTTGTGTCGATATCTAGCTGATCTGCCAGTTTAGCGACCCCCATGCCGTACATCATGCCCAGATTGATGGTTTTTGCTTGTTTCCGAGGGATATCTGCCATTTCCGCAACCATTGTGTGAAAATCCATGTCTGGGTTTTCTCTGTAGCTTGTTACAAACTCCTCAACACCTCGCAAAGCAATCCCGCGGCTCTTTCCATATACATGGGCGTAATGAACCAAGATGCGCGGTTCTTGTTGCGAGTAATCTATTGCCGCCCACTGTTCCCCCTCTTCTGGCAGGAACAACGACCGTATAAGTGGCCCGATCTCCGGATCGCGGGCCGGGATTTGTTGTAAGTTAGGGTTATTCATAGAAAATCTACCAGAAACTGTGCCCCCGTCGTCTCCTCTGATCTGATTGATGTGCGAATGCACTCGACCGTCGCCGTGGCAGAATTTTAGGATATTATTGATAAAAGTTCCGCTGGTTTTGTTTAAACTGCGAGCTTGGACGATCAGTTGTGGTAATTTCTCGCTGTGATCTGCTAAAAACTGCTTTTTAAACGACGGCGCACCTTTTTCTGTCTTTGGGTAAGGTATTGCTAGGTCATCGAAGGCTTCTGCTATAGAATTCGCCGCCCAAATCTCTATGTCACGGCCAACTAAGCTTTTGATCTCTTTTAGCACAGTTTTCTCGCGTTTTAGGATCGCGTCCCGCGTTCTTTCAGTTTTGTCCATATCAACGCGGACGCCTCTCCAAGTCATGTTGACCAAGCAGGGGAGCAAATCTAGCTCTAGGTTGACGATATTCCAGAGGTTTTGCTTGCCGATCTCTACTTTTAGGTAGTCCCAGAGTTGCAGGGTAACTTCTGCATCTGTCTGGGCGTAGGGTCCGACGTACATGGCGGGCATTTTCCACATGTCAGCCTTGGGATCAAAGCCAAACTCTTTGGCTGCTTCTCTAAGTAGGCTTTCGTTCTTTGCGAGGCCCAGATACTCAAACGCCAAAGAGTTAAGGGCGTAGGAAAACTTATTCTCATCTAGCAGCGAAGCGACGACCATTGTGTCGATTACCCGCCCGTTTATCTCAAACCCCATACGTTTGATCCAACCTACGTCATATTGCGCATTGTGCATTACTTTATCGGCGGGGCAGTCAAAGACCTTCTTGAGCCAGCGATTGACTATCTTTTCGTCTAGGTTTCCGCCACCACGGTGTCTTGTAGGAATATAGCCTGCCCAATCTGCTGTAGCCACTGCATAGCCGACCACTTCACCGTCACCTACAGCCCAGCCGGGACCGCTTGTTTTGATGTTAGGGTCACGGGTTTCTACGTCGATAGCGATTGTGCTTGCGCCTGTTAGGTCTGGAAGTTCTGCGGGCGGAACCCACTCTGACTTTAGCGAAGGGCTGGCTATTTTAAGCTTCATTTTTGTAACTTTCTCTTTACTGCTTCTATCTCTTGGATCATTTCGTTCTTTTGTGAGAACTCGCCACCAAGAGCGCTATAACCAACTTTATCTATCCAAGAGTC
>Ga0209337_1001762_pt1 | contig 16185 bp, 12 predicted proteins | sample LinPmetageLP53_FD_184044 | JGI IMG/M metagenome (GOLD analysis project Ga0209337, IMG submission 184044) | Marine viral communities from the Pacific Ocean - LP-53 (SPAdes) (version 2) | ecosystem: Environmental > Aquatic > Marine > Oceanic | place: Pacific Ocean | collected 2010-02-08
AACCATTTCTCTTGGGATACTTTGAGAGCATCTGGTTTAATCGGAAGATGTAATATGATTTCTTCTGGCTCGGAACATTTGTCGCAGAGTGGGTCATCAGAACCGTGGCAGCACGCTGCTTCGACTTGTTCCGACTCTTCTGGTATTGTTGGAAGTTCCGACTTTTCGAGAACTAATCCAGCATCAATACCGACTAATTCACAATCAACCATTATATCGATAAGTTCCGACTTTTTTAATCTACTAATTCCGTTAATACTGGATTTCTTACAGATATCTTTGAGTTCTTGAACTTTGAGTGTAAACAAATATTCTTTCAAATTCATTATATATTAATATGAGATAGTTTTTTTCGCTTTTCCCATCGGTTTCATTTTTTTCTTTTTAACTGGTTTAACTGGTTTAGAATCTTTACTATGTTTTTTTCCAGTGTGAACTGTTCCGTCTGGCATTTTATGAGTTTTGGCCTTCTTTTTCTTATCTTCTGCTTTGCTTGCTGGAGATTTCCTTTTCATTCCTTTCGTGGTTTTAACAGTCATTTGTCGATTAGCATCTGTATGATTATACATATGGGGCATTTTATAAAATTAAATGAGATAAAAAAATTAATATGAGATTTTAACTACGAATGTTTGGGCTGCGTTGTGATTATTTATAATTCTTACACGATAATATCTAAAACCCCTACCTATAGTGGTAATTGTTCCTTTACAACTCAAAGTATTCGCAAAATTTAAATTAGTATCTTGGAAAAATAATGAATTATCAACTGAATATTCTATAAAGGCTGAATAACTCGCATTTGATGGTGCTGTAATTGCGAAACCTACATTTTCAATTTCTCTTGTTTTTGTGAATGTGCTTGAAACTCCTTCGCCACTGCTCTCGGCAACCGACGCATTCATTATTGTTTCAGTAGTCATAGCACCATATCCATTATCTATGAGTTGAACTGCTGTTTCAATATCCGCCAGTTTCGCATTAGCATTTGTAAGTAATACTTCGTTTGCTGCGGCATCGGTTTCAATTGCTGTTAATGTAGTTTCAAGTGTATCTAATTTTCCATTAGTTGAAGTCTGAAGAACTTCCAACGCTGCTAAGTCGGTAGCACACGCTGCTGTAGAAGTTTTAATAGCATCTGTATCACTATCTATCCCAGTAAGTAATACTTCAATTGCTGCGGCATCGGTTTCGATTGCTGTAAGAGTTGTTTCCAAAGTATCTAATTTTCCTTCAACTCCATTCACGTGTCCAATAATATCATCTTGTTTTGCTTCAGTTGAACCACCAGATGCGGCTGAAGCGGCCACTCGGAGTTTTCCATCATCATCAATTGATAGTGGAGTATAATCACCATCGGCGGCAAAATCTGCTTGGGAACTTTGTCGAACACCTAACAACATCACACCTTTCTGGCCAGAACTGTGTGCGGCATCTTCAGCGAGAGCAATATCATCCAATGCTTGAACTGAAGTTTCTATATTTCCGAGATGAGCCTCAGCATTAGTTAACAGAACTTCATTGGCTGCGTGGTCTGTATTGGCTGCTGTGAGTAATACTTCAATCGCCGCCAAGTCTGTAGCACAAGCAGCCGTCGAGGTTTTAATAGCATCTGTATCAGAATCAATTGTTGTGAGTAATGCTTCGTTGGCTGCGTGGTCTGTATTGGCTGCTGTGAGTAATACTTCAATCGCCGCCAAGTCTGTAGCACACGCTGCTGTAGAAGTTTTAATAGCATCTGTATCAGAATCAATAGTTCCGAGTAATGTTTCATTTGCTGCGTGTTTTCCATTTGCTGCTGTAAGAAGAACTTCAATTGCTGCTTGGTCTGTTTCGATTGCTGTAAGAGTTGTTTCCAATGTATCTAATTTAGAATTAGTAGTAGTCTGTAATACTTCTAATGCTGCGGCATCGGTTTCGATTGCTGTAAGAGTTGTTTCGAGTGTATCTAATTTGCCTTCAACATTATCTACGTGTCCAATAAGAGTTGATTGATTTGCTGAGGTAGATGCTCCACTCGGAAGTCCAGAACTTCCAGAAGAAATATTTACATTCACTTTTGAACTTCCCACACAAGTAGCAAGAGATGCTGTGGAAGTATCAATAGTTCCGAGATGTGATTCGGCATCATTTAGTGCCGAGTTAGTTGCTGTATGAAGAACTTCCAACGCTGCTTGGTCAGTTTCAATTGCTGTTAGGGTCGTTTCAAGAGTATCTAATTTAGTATTAGTTGAAGTCTGAAGTGTTTCCAATCCATCAACATATCCAGTAATTGCTGTGAGACTTGCCTCAACACCATCCATATGTCCAATTTGGGTATCTTGTTTTCCTTCCATTGATGTAAGACTTGCTTCCAAAGTATCTAATTTAGTATTGGTTGAAGTCTGTAGTGTTTCTAAACCGTCAACAGCAACAGTAATTGCTGAGGCTGTAATTTCAATTTCATTAACAGAACATTCTAATCTTCCAGAAGAATCTAATTTTAATCGTTTGAGACCATTTCCAGCGGAATTTTCAGCGAGTAAGACTTGACCTTGAATATTAGACATTTTATATTATTAGAATATATTATTTTTTAGATATTTTTTCAATTGAAGTTGGTGGACACTTACATACTTTTTCCCCAGTCTTTGGACATCTCTTCGCTGGAGACTTGGCATCTTCTTCTGGAACTGGGGTAGGTGGTTGAATCGGAACATCAATTCTTAGAATTACAGAACTATTTTCATTGAGTTGTGGGTTTGATAAATCTGGATTCAATATCTTAACTCGGATATTATTGATAGGTGTATTCTGATTGAGAACTTGAACTATATCCGAGTTTGCGAGTGGAATGAAATCTTGAGAACTCAGTGATGTTTTCGGAACTACTCCGAGTAATCCGAGAGGGTCGCCTTTACTCACAATATCTTTATATGTTGGAACTAAGTCGGAAGTAATCAAATAGTATCCAAATTTACTCAAAGTCGGTAGTTCTTCTGCTGATATCGGAGTCGGTTTTGCTACAATATTAGTCATTGCTGTGAATGTATGAATTGACCCAGCATATGAATCTTGATTCGAACCAGTTGCTGGCATTTGACTACTCTGAGAACCATCTGGATATATACGTTGTAGTTCTGTTCTTGGTGTATTAATATCAAAATTATTATAAACTTGAGGGGCTTTGATGTTGCCAGTGCCATAGATAACTTCTATACTATAATTGGAAGGATTTGCCAAACTTGAAATAGTCGGAATTACCGAAGTATCTATGATTGTGTCGGAAGTAATGCCTCTTAACTTTTTGTCCTTAGGTTGGCAGTATTGAACAATTGGTTCAAAATATTCATCTTCATTAAATTGTTGATATGAAAATCCGAGTTTTCCCCACAGAGTTTTTGTTTTCCATATTTTCTCTGCTTGACTTTTTGAACTGAAGAAATCTCTGAAACTTGCGTGTTGAGAATATTCGGCATCGCCAGAGACACTTGGTCTATCTGAGAACTTCATTGCTGTTGCTTGGGCGAAATTATAAACTATTACTCCACCAATTCTGCTTTTAGGTCTTTGGAAACTTGTAATCATTTGTTTCTGTTCTATGGGAGAGGCAGACTCTTGACCAGTAATTTTAAATCCGATTTGGTCATCTGTAAAACCCCCCTTAAATACTTGTTTATTATCATTATAAGAGGGTGGAAATTTGACTCTAACAGAGTAAAATCCAATTGGGTCATCTGGGTCTGGATAACCTTTTGACCCAGCAGATTCACTATCTTTAGTTGCGGCTGGAACAATTTCAATGATTTCTACATACTGACCATTATCTGGGACTGGTAATTTATCGGAACTTTGGCTGTGAGGTGCTGTATCAACTGGTTCTAATTTAGCACCGAGAGTCATAAAAGACGTTGACCCAACATCACCATTACCATCTAAAAATCGGATGTTCTTTAAAACATTAGTTCCAGGGTCTATTTGGGCTCTGAGTTGTGTGGCAGAATTATCGGTAGTTTGAATAGTTCTATTAGCAGAACCCCAAATTTGTTGAAAACTCATATAGGGTTGAGCATCACATATTGTAGCACATCGTTTTAATCCTACACCGACTTCGCCTTTATTTACAATATCATTTCCAAGAATGTCTGTGCTGGGGATTCTCCAACTTGCGTGGAGATTATTTAGAGAGAAGGCAGAAGTATCTGTATCATATTGAATATTTGCTTCTGGAGCACCTATAGTAATACTGGTAGTATTTCCGATTCGATAATCTGCTTTGGCTTTCATATCGGTCGATGGTTCGTCCGTTCCACCTTGATTAGCCGCTTGAGCCGCTGTAGATAAATCTACAGCAGCCCATCCTTGAATAGAATATGCTTTAGGAATTGTTTTCAAAGTCAATCCATCCGTAGACTTTACCCCAGTAATATCATTATCCATCATATATCCGATATATCCAGTTCCAGAAATCTTTGTTGTAAAATTAGTTCTATTTTTCATATTGATTGCTTTTCTTGCTTCATATGACTCAGCATAATCATAGGCTGGAATAAATGTGTGGTCTGGAATAGTGTTTCCAAATACAGCATTTTCCTTAGGATTTATCTCTGATAGATGAACCGAATCTGGGGCATCTCGGTATTTAATAGGTTTTATCTTTGTTGTGAATCCTTGAGTTCCTTGATTAATCATTCCATCATATTCATTTGTTAACAGTCCAGATTCATATGGTTTAGTCGGAACTTTTGAATTCGGCACTGCTGTGCCATTTAATTGTCCATTTATTAGAGAAACTAACTGTTGAATACCATAGATTCCTTTCGGAACTGTAATTTGTGCCGACAATGCTCTCGGTGAACAATAGTAATTTTCATCATCATTCACAAAGATTTCAACATTAGTCTTTATTCGAGTATCAACTGTAGCGACACCAGAAACAGCACCAAAATCTATTAGAGTCCCAGCCTCATTCGATAAGAAGAATCCACTTCCATCTGGTTTTAGACTTTGAATCTTACATCCCATAGGAATAATAGTATTTCCGACTTTATCATAAACTCTATCTCCGACTTTCGGTGCTCGAGTAGAAAAATCATTAACAAGTTTATAGCCAGATTGCTCGGTATCTATTCTGCCTTTTTGAAATTTAGTATCAATTTCACTTGCTGTTCCCTTACCCTCATTCGGAACAACACCAGCAATCGGTTGTCCACTTCCATCACCCCAAGCATTATAGATTGGAACTGTATATTCTCGGATTGGATTTGAAGCATCAGCAGTCCATCCTTGACTAAATGTTCCGTGTCCAAAAGTCGGTGAATTAATATCCGAATCTAAGGTAGCAATTTCTAAATGAGAATCTGAACCATAGACTTTAGTAAAATTAGGAGCGGTTGGAAGGCTCTCGCCGAAGTGAACTCTGTTCGTAGTAATACCTCTTAGATTTCCACTCACCAAAATTATATCCATAGCCGAATCTCGAGTTGCGATAAATTTATTTAATCCAGACTGTGGGGTAAGTGTTAATGTTCCGACAAGAGAATTAGGTGGAGTAATACAGACGTTGATTGGAAACTCGGTAGTTTGGTCTGGTGCTGGTGGGTCGGAAAGAATGAGTGGAGTTCCACTTCCTCCATATTTAGTAGCATCTAAATGTTGATAAGTTCCTTCTGTAATTGTATTTAGAATATTCCACAAACCATATCTACCCTTACCTCGACCAGCAGTAGCACCACTGGCGGCATTATTAAGTAAATTCATATACCCCCATAATTGGTCATTCATATCGTGTCTCTCTCCTCGCTTAGTTTCGATTGGGTCTTGTAGAATCGGAACTATTTGTTCTTGTTCTGATATATAACCATAATAGTTAATGGTTTCGGTAATATCTTCTTCAAATTCTATACTCTGTCCAGTAATCCCCTTCTGATTGATGAAGGCTTGATGAACTGAAACTTCCGACCCACTGGGAGCAACAATGGTATCATTTAAAGCATAATCCCATATATTAGTTTGTTTTGATTCACTGTCTTGTGCTGAGAATCGGTTAATATCTATATAATAAGATTTAGTTGGGGCACTCATATATAATATGAATAGAAAATTAAAAATGAATAAGAAACAATATAAATTAACTTGAGACCATAACTGAAGTTCCCTTCGGAAGTTTTTTCACAATCACCACACGGCTATGAGTTATGTAGTAATCCACGTCCATTTCACCTCTGTAGTCTGGAGATTTTCCAAGAGCATTGGCAGCAGCATTAGTTCCATTTCCAGAACCATTCATTCGTGGTTTTCGTTTGTATTTCCAGATTAATGGACTCCCACTCATAATTGTAGTCCCCCCCCCAACAATCTGTGGATTACCATTAGATAAGTCTGCTCCCAACGGTTTATACTGTGCCATAAGTCCGTCCTCAAGAGGTGCGAGTCTTTGTCGTTCGGCATTAGGGTCATTGTAATACATCGGTCTCGGAAGAACTAAGTCTTCTCCCATAACTAAGGACATTTGATTATACTGACTTGCGTTTTGGAAAACAAAGTTCGGATATAAATCTAAACCATTGACTTCGAGATTATATTCTTCTTCATCGACACCGTGAATTGCTTGATGCTGTAAGATTTTTCTTGCTAAACCCATAGAGTTTGGATTAGTAAAGGCCATATTTTCCGTTGCTGTTGCTTCACAATTACCACTTAGAACAAGAGAACGTCCAGCAACATCTACAGAAATCACATATTTAGGAGTTCCAGCAGTCGAGATAGAAGCAGAAACTGCCAAAGCACCAACACTAATATTTTCACAATTTATATTGGTAATAACACCAGAAGCAGTTCCAGCAGCGGTGGCGGCACGTGTAATAGTTGAGCCTTCTCGAGTTTTATAATCTACAAATCGTTTAGCCATAACAACATTATGAACTTCCTTACCAGTCTGACCTAATCTGTGTTCGACTTCTTGGACTTCTTTACTTTGACCGACTGCTGTGAGTTTTTTCTTAACTACAGCAATCTCTGGGAATTCAAATCTGTATCCGCCTTGTTTAGTAGTTTGTTCTAAGAAATTGTTGATTACCGAAGAAGGTGGAAGCATATAGTCCACAACGAGTTGAACTTCAGAGAATCCGACATCTGTAGTAGACGCTGCGTATGGCGAACCAGTATCAGCAGCAGCGGATGGTTTGTATGGAACTGGTTGTCCAGCAACAGTCGCTGGTAAGTGTCCAGCAGCAAGGCTGTAGGCATATTTATCACTAAAGTTCATTTCAAATTCTAACTGGATATTGTAGTCAGTGAATAAGAAGAGTGGAAGACTTCTGCCTTTTAAGCAAGGGAAAATCATACTGAGAGGAATACCATATTTTTCATTAACATCAGAATTAGCAATAATAGATAAACTATTAACTTTAGCATTTGTTCCATCAGCGACGTGTCCAAAATTAACTCCAGAATCATTTTCAACAATAACAACTTGACCACGACCAGTCGCAGCAGTTCCAGAACCTCGATTAACATTAGCAGACTCAAGAACCTTGAGTTCTAATGAATTACCGAGATAATGTCCTAAAACATTTCTTCGCTGTAATACCGACTTATTGAGATTCAACATAGCGGCAATTCTGTCTACATCTTGAGCATTCTGAACTTCATAATCTCCGATTCGTAAGTGAGCATTCTTAATACATCCGAGTGCTCCAGACCAAAGATTAACTCGGAACTTTCCATCATTTCCACCAGAAAGATTTTTTAATTTAAAAGTAAGCATTGAAGTTCCTTCGAGAAACCCTACATTTCTAATCGTGAATTTAAACACTTTAGAAGTATCTGTTGTAGCATTATTAGTTTCAACTGTTTCAGTTCGAATTTCCGACTGTTGTGGCACTTCTTTCAATCCATAATCAAGTAATTCAGCAATAGACATTTTATATATTATTAATATATTTTATTTTTTCAATTTCTTTTTTTCTTGAAATACTTTTGGATTCTTTGGTTTCTTCTTTTTATAGGGAAGTGGTTTTTGTTTCTTAACTATATCAAATTCTTCTTCTGGCGTCGGTTTCGGCTTAGGGTCTATTTGAACTTCACCATCAAAAATCTTCTGAGAGTTGTGTTTTTTATTTTTAAACTGAATATCTGGATACAGTGAATTCCACGCCTTTAACTCAACTGGGTCAAATCGTTTTATTTTCATTTGTTGTGCTAATGAATTAGGTTTCTTAGGTTTTCGTTGGTTAATATGCTTAGTAGAATTTAGATTGTTCATATATATAGTTAAGGTTTTTCTATTGTAAAATTAATTACACTCCCACTAAGACCTTCTGCGATAACATTGGTTTCAATGTCTCTAATCTCTACATCCAATGAATTAAGAACTTGTCGATTATTATCTAAATCTAATTTTTTCTGAATGGAAGGTTGGAAAGTTCCGACTATAATATCACCAGTTCCGCTGTTAATTACCTTTGAATCTGAATAAGGAGTCGGAACATCGTGGATAATAGGTTGAGCATAACCAGCACTCTGAACATTACCACCAGCACTCATTGCTTTACTCTGTATATTCTTGTAGGCTGAAATCGGAAGATTCTTTAGGAAGATACTATAACTTTCATCTGTATGTTGGTCTGCGTCTTCTTTAACAATAGTGGATACTTGATTCTCTGGCATATTTGGATTAAATTTTTCAGATTCATTTACACCCACAAATCTGGCTAACTCGGAACTAATCTTAAATTGATAGGATTGAACCAAAGTAATTGGAGAAGCATTAGTCGCAGTTCCGAGTGGAGAGTTTGCTCCAAACTTTTCCCATCCAGCCATCTTAAGAGTTTCAAAACCTTCACCGTTCTTTTGGGCAGACATTAGGACACTGAATGGAATTTGAGAATTTGCCTTCTGTGCTTTCTGAGCATCTGTTCCAGAATTGATAGTAGTAAGACCTCTTTGTCGGAAGAAATTATAAGATAACCATCTAATGGAATTTTTACTATCATAAATCATATTGGAAGTATCAACATAGTTTGAATTAATTAGATTGAAAAGTCGGAACTCTAATTTATCATTTGCTGAGGCTTGAAATCCTTCTGCCCAATAAGTTTGAAGGGCAAATCGAGCATTCACATCATTAGCATTTGCTCCTTCTAACAGTGTAGACATTGGACAACTCCATACCTTAATCATTCTGTTAACTTCTGCGGCCGCTCTTGTGGGGGCATTGTGCCGAGTTGTATAATTTGATGCTCTCCATATATTCAACATCTGTTTATTACCATCTGGTTGAGAAGAACCAGTAATTTCTATACCAAGAAATGCTTGAGGAATTCCAGAGGCTTTATCGGCTGTTGAAGCATCAACTCGAATAGCATTGGAAGTATTTGGTTTATATATAATCGGAATAAATAGGTCTTGACCACCAGCCTCTGGTGCTTGTGTCCCAGTTGTGCCGTGAGTAAAACTATTGACTGAACTTCCATCAGCATAGGCAGTCCAATCATCAGCACCAGCCTTTAGTGAATCTGCTATTTCGTGAGAACTGAGTCCCATAAAAATACTTCCGATTTGAGTTCCTATAGTCATATTTGCTTGAAATTCTATTAAATTGTGATTTTCTGAATTAGGGGAAAGTGCCGACTGATATGAAAAATCATAAGTTTGTTTCGACATACCAAAGCAATCATAGAATAAATCTGTTTGGTCTGCTCCAGCGTCAGCGGAAGATTTAACACAGACATCTCCAATACCATTCTCACCCATTCCAAGATTGTGTTCTGCTGATAATCCAAGCCAAGATGGTAAATTCAGAACATTATAATCTTTATACCAACCTATAGCAATCTTTGAATAATCTTGTCTTTCATAAACTGGATTGTAGAGAAACATCTGTTTCGGAACTCCAGCAACTGCTCGGATACCAAAATCAGCATCGACCTCTGGGTCTCCACCGAGTCTTACATTAATAACTTGTTCTAATTGAGCGGCTGTATATCCAGTTTGATTTGTTAATGGATTGATAACTGGAATCGTAATTGAATTCGTTCCCATTACAGTATTGGAAGTTCCAGCGGCGGCTGGTAGCACTGTCGGAAGAACGTCAATTAATACGACTTCTATAGTTTGGTCTGTATTAAAATAAATTGATGAGTTTCTTTTAAACTTCGCAAAGTTCAGATAAACTTTGGAATTTGGTTCTATAACAAGGGGTTCACGAAATCTAACTGAATAAGTGTGTCCATTATCCACTGGCGAGACAAGGTTTATTGAAGTCATATTTATATATATAACTGAGAAAATTAAAACTGAAATAATAAATGTTTGAACTCTTCTTCTGGTTCATCTGTATAAATATATTTTCGTTTGGTTTTTTTGGGGTCTACCCTCATATAACCATCACGAAATTCTTTTTTAAGGGACTTGACTTTCATCCGAACACCTTGTTCGGCAAGTTGTAGTTTCATTAAGAGTTTTTTTGCTGGGTCTCGACGCATAGGTCTTTTCGTAATGTAATACCTTCGTCCGTAAGTTTCTCCTAATCTTGAACCATCTTTTTTACCGATTTTATATCCGTTGTTGATTTTAAATATCTTCAAGTCCATATTAATATAATATTTTATTTTTCTATTTGGTGTTTAACTAATTGACTATGAATATCTGGCTCGATAGAACATTTAGATTTACAACATATAGTCATCTTACACACGACACGCTTTAAAAAATTTCCGAGCATATGATTTAAAGAGATTTTTTTTACATAGTCTTCACTAAAGTCTGAAGATTTAGAGCAGCATTGTATTTAACGAAGGTCTGAACAAGTTCCGACTTATTTCGTCTATCAACTGGTAAGAGTGTAGAACCAGCATTGACTCCAGAATGAACAGTATTAGAGTAATCTCGGTTGATGTAGTTAAGAGAATTTCCGACACCATAAGTGTAATCAACTCCTAAACCGAGAAGTTCTGGATATAACTGATTTCCGACTCCAGATGTGATGGCCACAGCAGTTCCTTCAACAGCAGCATTACCAGCAGTATAGATACCATTAGTTCTGTCTCTGTAATCAAATTCTAAATTGTTGGCAGACCTTCGCATATTAGCGGAACTTCGTTTTGATTCTGTTCCTCCGAGTAATGCTCTTTCGAAATGTTTTCTAAGTTCTACATCACCCATTATATTTTCACGCTTGAGCATCTGTGAAGGGTCAAGTGAACCCTCACCTAACTCAACTAATGATTCATAATTAGGTTGTGATTTGAGTGGGTATGTGAATGGAAATCTGAGATTATCTTTCTTATGTTCAACTTGTTTCATTCCCACTGGAAGTCGGAAGTTTGCTTGTTGATAGGCTAAGTTGTTAGTTTGGTCTTTATCTAAATATAAATTACACATTGCCTTAACTGAATTGAGTTGTGGAGTATAACTAATATTATCTTGGTCTGCGTGGATATCATTTAATAGGTTGAGTTGAGAGTTGAGAGGAATCTGTGCTTGGTATGCTTTCATTTCTGCTGGAGTCGGAACTATGTATCGACCCTCAAGTTTTAAGTTTCGAAGACAATACATCGAATTTGCTAAATCATTAGCGGCTTGATTACCTTTATCTCTGAATCGTTGGAACAACACAGAACTATCTGGAGCAAGGTGGATTGTGAGCATAAGACCATTAGTGTATGCTTGACCTAAATGAATATTTCCAGACTGGAATAAATCAATATCTAATTTGATAGAGAATGGAACACCTAATTCTCGGTTGTTGTTAGTTTTCAAATCTTGAGCAGTTTTATCGGCAATAATCTGAATTCGTCGATTTACTTCATTGGCGTGATTGCCTTGAGCAAGTGAGCGATTTGGTGCGACACCCCACAAATAATCTTCATCGTTGTTTGTATAGGCTTCTCGGAGTGAACTGTATGCTGGATAGTTGTGGATGTTGATTAACTCGGTATTAGTTTTTTTTGTTTGAATTACCACTTTATCTATAACATTATGAACACCTCCGTGATTCGGAATATTACAAGCAACTTCTTTAGTAATATCTGCTCCATTATCATTTTCCATATTGGCGTAGTTTGGGTCTCTGAAACCTTCGTCTGTATCTTGCTGTTTAATTATAAACTGGCCAGATAAGACTAATGTTTTTGTTTCTAACATTTTCTCTACTGCTGGCAGAGAGAACTTAATAATTGGATTTGATTCTTTAAATGAGAATCCACCAGCAACTCCGTTAGCACCAGAACTTTGTAATGGATTATCGTTGAGAGGCGAAATCTGAAAATAATTCTTTTCAATCGGCATTTTATATATTAATAAAATATTTTAATTATAAATAAATAAAACTTTTAGAAAACTCATTTGCTCTAAAGATTTTTTAAATCTTTTTTATAAAATAAGTTGGAGATTATCTTTGTTAATCATTATAGTTTTTACTGAGAATACAAAGTGTATCATTCTCACATTACCAGCGGTAGCACCATCGACTGCTGTATCTCTTCCCTTAGAGAATGTAAGTCGGATTTGTGGTTCAGCATCCTTAAGATTGTAGACAAACTGTTCACCTCGTGCGAGTTCTCTGGCGTGTAAGTAAGTGTTGGTATAATCACAGATGTTTCCAGCACGGCATTCACCAAGTCTTTTCACATCTTTTCCTATTGTTTTGAATGCCTTGACCAATTCATTCATATTAACAACTTTATCTTTTTTCGCATCTGGATTATAGGCTTTGAGTGGATACAGTTTGTTGTTTATGAAATACTGGACTGAATCTAAAAATATCCGATGTGGTGGTTGGCCATTGTAATAGTTCTGAGCATATTTCTCATTTTCAGTGTTTACAGAGATATAGTGTGTGAAGATACTTTTCGCAGCAGAAGCAACAGAAGTAATATCAGATTGATGACTAAGACTTGTCTGTGGAAGATTATCAAGGAAACAATCCCAAGAGATGTAATCGAACTGACTTTCCTTAATCATACCTTTCATCATACCTTGAGGAGGGATTACTTGGAGAACTTTGAGTTCAACATTCTTGAGTTTGTATGTGGATTGAGTGGCATCATTATCAAAGTAAATAACACCCCTATTAGTAGTCGTGCCAGCCTCGGTGAGAGCAGTCTTAGAAACTACAACAATTCTTGCTGTCGGAGTTCCATCGGTTTGTGAGAATTCTCTGTGGACGTGGTCTATAACGAATTTTTGAACACCAGCCGCTGGAGCACCCCCAGTATTTTCATAAACCATAGCAGCACCCTTAACAATACCGAGTGTTGCTGGGTCGGCAATGTTAGTTCCAGTAATAACAATAGTTTTAAGTGTCTTAGCACCACGACCAGCATTAGCAGCGGCAACTCCGACAGCGTCTACAGCAATACCATTAGCAAATGAATCGGCTTTCACTACAGAAATGGCTGAAGTTCCATCGGCAACATTTAATCGAGTCATAACACGCTTGTCTTCAGCAAAAGTGATTTCAACTCGAAGACCTCCGAATAATAGGATTGGAGTAAGTTTTTCCGAGACACCGAAATGTGAGAAAATTCCAGACTTCAAAGGAATACAGAACTTCCGAGCAGCGAATTTCTTAGCACACATCTCATTATCAACATTTGATTCTTGAAGAGCACCACTTACTACACCAGTTCCAGAAGAAATTTGACTGAAAAGTTCCGAGCCTAAATCTAATGTGCTTCGAGCATCACCAGCATATCCTCGTTCTGTAAGAACATTTGTTTTATCAGTGTCTGTTTGGACACAAGAGTATGCTCGTGGTTCTGGGTCAGTTCCATTCTTAAGTTGAGAGTGGGCATTATCTTCTTCACAATATTGATTTTCTAAAGAACTCCATAAAGAATAATTTGTGAGTGATTCGAGTAATTGGCCATTTGCTAAAGAGTAGATATCCATTCTGTCGATGACTGATGAAGCACCAGCGGTGGCTGGGAATGAACAGACACGAGAATTAGGGCAAGTGTTAAGAATATCGTAAGAGAGATAAGAATCTTTTCCCTTAATAAATCCGATATCTGGATGAATAGTAAAGATTGCTTTTTGTTCGGAAGTAAATTCAGTTCCATTATCGGCAACGAGGGCAATAAATTTTGAGTTTTCGGCAACAGACATTTTATATATTATTAATATATTTTTATTTTTCAAATTAAAATATCTTAAATTAATATAATGTCGTTAAAAGAAATCGTAGAACCTATCTATACCCAAATAGAGGATAAATCTGCTCGTGTTAACAATACTTTCATAAGAGCAATTGATGATGCTGCCGCCGCTGGAACTTTCACATTAGGAGCATCTGGCCACTTGCTTGCTTTTAAAATTGGAGATGGTGCTGGTGCGAATACTGCTTTAGATTTAGTTTCAACTTCTGCTCTTGATGTTAGAACAACTGGGACTGGTGCTCGACAAGTGAAGGTTGAAGGATTATTTGCTGATACTTCCGATGGTAATAAAAGAAAACCACAGACGTGTATTTTTAATTTAAATGGAACTACAATAGTTAATACTGGAACTGGTATTGCTTCTGGAACTAATTTGTTCTGTGCTGTAAATAAAATCACTGTATTCACTTTTGGAAATACTTACTCTAACGCTGGAGATATTACAGCAAAACAAACTGGAACAGCAACAGTATATGGAGTTCTTCAAGCCACCCATTTTAGTTCCAAATGCTTACATTATGCGACGAGGTCTTCAGAAGAACTCTTGGTCAAAAGTATTCACATCTCATCAAATATGGCTACAGCGTGTTCTGTAGAATTATTTGAACAAGATTTAGATTCTGGAGAGAAAGAATTACTTGGAAAAGTATTTGTCGGAACTACTCCAGATATACAGCATCCATTAAATTTAAAAATTGGTAAAGGAAAAGCCTTCTACGCAACAATAACTAATCTTGAAGCATTACTCGGAAGTAATCATATATCTGCTAATGTATCGGCACTATCGATTTAAAGATTTATTTCCAACTTAATTATAATGAGAAGATATACAGAGTGGTTAAAAGAGAAATTAATGTGTGATATTTGTAAAAGAGAAATCAGTAGAGGTCATATCAATAACCATTTAAAATCAAAAATTCATATTAAGAACTGCGACCTCCTCGCAGAACAAGAAAAAAAGAAAATTTGCCAACCAGTGATTATTCATTGGAATTAAAAGTTGGCGTTCTAAGTTCATTTTTATTTTATATTCATTATTATATGCTTAATAGTGAAATTTTGGATGTTGGATATATATATCAGATTACTTCTGAAGATGATGATAAAATTTATTACGGTTCTACCAAGAATTGGAAGGAAAGATTAAGAAGCCATAACGCTCGGAACAACAAGTGTATGACGATGTATATGAATGGAAAAAAGAATATTAAAGTTCTTAACCAATTCTATAATATTACAAGGGAAGACTTACAGAAAAAAGAAAGAGAATATATAGAAAATCATAATGAAGAAATCTCTGGATTTTGGTGTTTAAATAAACAAGTTCCGACTCAGACTCCAAAAGAATATCATAAGAAAAGATATGATAAGAATTCTTTATATTTCGCTGCTAAACAAAAGGTTTATTATTGGGAAAATTTAGATAAAGAACACGCTCGTAATAAAAAATATAGAGATGGCAGAAAAGGCGATACTTGGTTCTGTAGTCATTGTAATCAATTATATGCTTGGACTACTCGGAAGAAACATATTAAAACCTTAAAACACTTAGACAGTGTAGCCACCGCCACCACTACCCAGTGTATTCCCCTTGAACACGGAAGTATCAAGACCACCAGCAACAGCACCACCGACTGTTGATGCCGCTGATGCTCTGGCTTCTTCACCCTTTTTATCTAATCCGTGAATTAATCCACCGATTAAACTTCCGATTCCAATTACTTCTCCGATAACTGGAATACCATCCAATGCCGCATTCATTCCTCCCATAACTTTGGAAGCAACGTTGGCGGCGAGGTCGGTCGCAATATCATCACCAGCCCCAGCAGCACCAGCCCCACCAGCACCACCAGCACCACCAGCCCCAGCCGAAGAATTAGTTGCTACACTCGCTTGACTTACAGCACCCCCAGCATTACCTCCAGTTTGACCAGCAACTTGGCCAGTAGCGATATTTACTTGCTGTGCCCCAGTATTTACGATTGGAGCATTAACTAATGGTGTCGCTACAGCACTTGGATTAGCGGCTACAGCAGCAGCAGCG
>Ga0209337_1001763_pt1 | contig 16184 bp, 7 predicted proteins | sample LinPmetageLP53_FD_184044 | JGI IMG/M metagenome (GOLD analysis project Ga0209337, IMG submission 184044) | Marine viral communities from the Pacific Ocean - LP-53 (SPAdes) (version 2) | ecosystem: Environmental > Aquatic > Marine > Oceanic | place: Pacific Ocean | collected 2010-02-08
AGAAGTATACAAAGATCCGAAGAACAAATGGGTGAAATTCGAGTATCCCAAGGAGTTGCAGAGAATTAAAAATATATTCGATTGGAGAAACTATCCGGAAAGCAGTAAAGAAAAATGGTACGATTACATAGACGAAGAGTTTAAAAGAAGGGAAGAAGGATTCTGGTTTATGAATAATGGTAAACCAACCTGGATAACGGGTACGCAGTACATGTACTTACAATGGAGTAAAATTGATGTGGGTGCTCCAGATTTTAGAGAGGCAAACAGATTATTTTATATATTCTGGGAAGCTTGTAAGGCAGACAAAAGATGTTACGGAATGTGCTACCTTAAAAATAGACGTTCTGGATTTTCTTTCATGTCATCAGCAGAAACGGTTAATTTAGCCACTCTTGCAAGTGATAGTAGATATGGAATACTATCTAAAACAGGAGCTGATGCTAAAAAAATGTTTACCGACAAAGTTGTACCTATATCAATTAACTATCCTTTCTTTTTTAAACCTGTACAAGATGGTATGGATCGCCCTAAATCCGAACTTGCTTATCGTGTACCTGCTAGTAAGTTTACAAGAAAAAAGATTACAGCTAATGAAAAGCTGGAAGACATACAGGGGTTAGACACAACTATAGATTGGAAAAACACTGGAGACAATAGTTATGATGGTGAAAAACTAAACTTACTAGTACATGATGAGAGCGGTAAATGGGAGAGACCTGATAATATTTTAAACAACTGGAGAGTTACAAAAACGTGTTTACGATTAGGTAGTAGAATTATTGGTAAATGCATGATGGGCTCAACTTCAAACGCTTTAGATAAGGGTGGAGAGAATTTTAAAAAACTATACAATGCCTCAGATGTCACGAAACGAAATAGAAATGGTCAGACAAAGTCTGGCTTATACTCTCTTTTTATCCCAATGGAATGGAACTATGAAGGATTTATTGACGAGTATGGAGTTCCAGTCTTTACTACTCCTGATATCGATAGACTCGCACCAGACGGTGAACTAATAGACGTAGGTGTAATAGATAACTGGCAAAACGAAGTAGATGGTCTAAAAGATGATCACGATGGTTTAAATGAATTTTACCGTCAATTCCCAAGAACTACAGAGCACGCGTTTAGAGATGAGGCAAAAGGAAGTATATTTAACTTAGTTAAGATATACGAGCAAATAGACTACAACGAGGAGTTGTCTAGAACGCTAGGAGTTACAACAGGTAACTTTCAATGGGTGAATGGAATCAAAGATTCCCAAGTTATATTTTACCCAGATCCAAAAGGAAGATTTAAAGTTAGTTGGGTTCCGCCTTCTGGGATACAAAACAAAATAATACTTAAAAACGGCATTAAGTATCCTGGTAATGAACACATGGGAGCCTTTGGTTGTGATAGTTACGATATATCGGGTACTGTAGACGGACAGGGATCCAAAGGGGCTTTACATGGCTTAACTAGATTTAGCATGGAAGACGCTCCAGCAAACAGTTTCTTTTTAGAATACTTATCAAGACCACCAACAGCTGAGATGTTCTTTGAGGACGTTCTAATGGCTTTAGTATTTTACGGGATGCCTATACTCGCAGAGAACAATAAACCTCGTCTCTTGTACTATTTAAGACGTAGAGGATATAGAGGGTTTAGCATGAACAGACCGGATAAGATATGGAACAAATTATCTGTAGCAGAAAAAGAAGTAGGTGGTATACCTAACTCTTCAGAAGATATCAAACAAGCCCACGCAGCTGCGATCGAGATGTATATACAAGATCATGTTGGAATGAAGCAAGATGGAACGTTTGGAGATTTGTATTTCAATGAACTACTAAACGATTGGAGTAGATTCGATATAAACAAAAGAACAAAGCATGATGCATCAATAAGTTCTGGTTTAGCTATTATGGCTAACAACAGGCACTTGTATGCGCCAAATGCAAAGATAGAAAAACCAAAATTAAATGTACACATGTCTAAGTATTCGAATACAGGTGGTATGTCTAAAATAATTAAAGAATAATATGAGGAATTTTCCAAGTCAAGTCGTTAGCGATGCAGAGAAGATAAGCTATGAGTATGGGCTTAAAGTTGCTCAAGCTATAGAGGGAGAGTGGTTTGATGAAACAAATAGTCAAAGCAGGTATACTAACGGTAAAAATAATTTTCACAATCTTAGATTATATGCTAGGGGAGAACAATCAATTCAAAAGTATAAAGATGAGTTATCTATTAACGGTGATCTATCTTATCTAAATCTAGACTGGAAACCAGTGCCAATTATCTCTAAGTTTGTAGATATTGTTGTTAACGGTATAGCTGAGAGAACTTATGATATAAAAGCGTATTCTCAAGATCCATTTGGAGTTAGTAAGCGAACTAAGTATATGGACGCTATAATGGAAGATATGAGGTCTAGGGAGATAAAAACTTTTGTTAAAGAAGAGTTTGGCATGGATCTATTTAAAAGCAACCCAACGTTGCTACCAGACTCACAAGAAGAATTAGATTTACACATGCAGCTTAATTACAAGCAGGCTGTGGAGATCGCGGAGGAGCAAGCTTTAAATGTTTTGTTTGAAGGAAATAAATATGAATTAACAAAGAAGAGGTTTTATCGTGATCTTACCGTTTTAGGTATAGGCGCAGTAAAAACCTCTTTTAATACTTCTGAGGGTGTGACTATCGATTATGTTGATCCCGCAAAATTGGTTTACTCTCATACAGATTCACCATATTTTGAAGACATTTATTATGTTGGCGAAATTAAAACAATTCCAATAAACGAGCTTATAAAACAATTTCCACACCTTACAACTGAAGATTTAGAGGAAATCCAAAAATCAAGCGGCATTAGTAATAGAAATAACAAGAGGCATAGAGAGGGTGAGGTTGACAAAAACAAAATAGATGTGCTTTACTTTAATTACAAAACCTATATGAATGAGGTTTATAAGTTGAAAGAAAGTGCTTCTGGAGCAGAGAAAGCTATTGAAAAAGACGATACCTTTGCTCCGAAAGAAAACGAGAACTTTAGTAGAGAGTCTAGAAAAATGGAGACTTTATATGAAGGCGCCTTGGTGTTAGGTACTAAAAAGCTTTTAAAGTGGGAGATGGCAAAAAACATGATGCGTCCTAAAAGTGATTTCACTAAAGTTAAAATGAATTATTCTATCGTTGCCCCTAGGATGTACGAAGGCCGTATTGATTCTTTAGTAAAAAGAATTACTGGTTTTGCTGATATGATTCAGTTAACACATTTAAAGCTGCAGCAGGTGATGTCGAGAATGACACCTGATGGTGTTTACTTAGATGCTGATGGTTTGGCTGAAATTGATTTAGGTAATGGAACAAACTACAATCCTCAAGAAGCTTTAAACATGTACTTTCAAACGGGATCTGTTATTGGAAGAAGCTTTACAAGCGAGGGAGATATGAATCCGGGCAAAATCCCTATTCAAGAAATAACATCAGGTTCTGGTGGGAATAAAATGCAAGCACTTATAGGTAACTATAACTACTACCTACAAATGATTAGAGACGTAACAGGATTAAACGAAGCTAGAGATGCTGCTAATCCAGATCCAAAATCATTAGTGGGAGTTCAGAAAATGGCAGCTGCAAATTCAAACACAGCAACTAGACACATATTACAAGGCGGATTGTTTTTAACAAGTGAAGTAGCAGAGTGTTTATCACTTAGAATATCTGATATTGTAGAATATTCCCCAACTAAAGACGCTTTTGTTCAAGCGATAGGGGCTCATAACGTAGCCACTTTAACAGAGTTGGCGGACTTGCATTTATATGACTTTGGAATATTTTTAGAGTTAACACCTGATGAGGAGGAGAAAGCCATGTTAGAAAACAATATTCAAGTAGCATTAAGTCAACAAAACATAGAGCTAGAAGACGCTATAGATCTTAGAGAAATAAAGAATATTAAACTAGCCAATCAACTTCTTAAGATACGTAGAAAGAAGAAAATAGAGAGAGATCAAAGAATGCAGCAAGAAAACATGCAGTCTCAGGCTCAAGCTAACATACAGCAACAGCAAGCATCTGCTGAACTTGAAATGCAAAAACAACAACAAGCGGCTCAAACAGCTATATCTATAGAAGAAGCAAAATCAAGGTTTGAGATTGATAAGTTAAACCAAGAAGCACAAGTGAAAATGCAGTTGATGGAACAGGAGTTCCAGTACAACATGCAGCTTAAAGGCGTTGAGACTGATCAAAGATCTCAAGGCGAAAAAGAAAAAGAAGATCGTAAAGACAACAGAACAAAGATTCAAGCAACACAACAATCCGAAATGATTGAACAAAGAAAAGGAGTTACAGGACCTAAGAATTTTGAATCTTCAGGTAACGACGTATTAGGAGGCCTTGATATGTCACAGTTTGGTCCTAGATAAATTTATTAACTATTATTATATTATATTATGGCAAAAAAAGAAGAGCCAATCGCTGATAGCGAGACTGGCAAAATTAAAGTAAAAGCAAAAGAAGCGAAACAACCAGATGGTAACGAAACAAAAGGAAACGTTACAAAGGTTAAAGCTAAAATGAAGAAACAACCAGAGGATTTAAGTGAACAAACTATTACAAAAGTTGACTTAAGCAAACCAGTTGAAGAACCTGTTGAAAAAACAGAAGAACCAACAGCAGTTGTTGAAGAGGTTGTGGAAGAGGTTGTTGAAAAACCTGTGGAAGAAACTACAGAAACACCTGTTGTTGAAGAAATAACAAATGAAGTTCAAGAAGAGGTAGAAGAGGTAGCAGAAGTAGTAGAACAAGCTATTGCACAATCAGAGCAAACTGGACAAGAGTTACCAGAAGACATTCAAAAGTTAATGTTCTTCATGGAAGAAACTGGTGGTGATTTAACTGACTACGTTACTCTTAACCAAGATTTTTCAGAACTAGATAATCATACTTTACTAACAGAATACTATAAGTCTACTAAACCACATTTATCACAAGAGGAAATTGAATTTGTTATGGATGACACTTTCTCTTACGATGAAGATGTGGATGAGGATAGAGAGATAAAAAGAAAAAAATTAGCTATGAAGGAGCAAGTTGCTCAAGCAAAGCTACACTTGGAAAGTGTAAAATCCAAATACTACGAAGACATCAAAAGCGGATCGAAACTTACAAAAGAGCAACAGGAAGCAATTGAATACTTCAACAAACAAAACGAGGAATCGGAGAAAAACCGTGAGATCTACAACCGACAAAAAGACGCGTTTGAAAGTAAAACCAACAATCTATTCGATGATAAATTCAAAGGTTTTGAATATAATATTGGAGAGAAAAAGTTTAGGTTTAACGTAAAAGACGGGGCTAAGGTTAAAGAAACTCAAAGCGACATTAACAACTTTATCAAAAAGTTTTTGACTAAAGAAAGTACAATGAAAGATGCTGCGGGTTATCACAAGGGACTTTTTACTGCAATGAACCCAGATCAGGTTGCCAATCACTTTTATGAACAAGGTAAGGCAGATGCTTTAAAAGAAAGTATCGCTAAATCTAAAAACGTAAATATGGATCCTAGGCAAGCTTATAGTGAGAACATAAACACTAGTGGATTAAAGGTTAGAGCTTTAAATAACAATGAACCTGATTTTCAGTTTAAAATTAAAAACAAAAATAAATAACAATTTAAAATTTAAAAATTATGGCAATTTCAAATCCTGGTGGTTTGTTAAATAGTACTCCTGCTCATAGACAGCAGACGCTAGCAACAAATTACTTTGACTTTACTGCGACGGCTGGACAAGGCTGGGCGCAACAATACTTACCAGATCTAATGGAAAAAGAAGCTGAGGTTTTCGGACCGAGAACTATCTCAGGTTTCTTATCACAAGTTGGAGCTGAAGAATCTATGACTGCTGATCAAGTTGTTTGGTCTGAGCAAGGTAGATTACATTTATCTTACACAATGACGCTTACTACTCAAGCTGGTGGTAGTGCAACAAACGGTGGTTTAATTACAATTAACGACCATATTGACACTAACGCAACTTACAGTGACGATCACGGTGTAAGGGTTAATGACACTATTATTTTAGCTACAGCTAACGCTGTGTTAAAAGCTTTAGTTGTTCACGTTAACGGTAATGCTTTAAGTGTCGAGCCTTACGGCGCTGCTAACTGTGCTACTCTTGGTGCTGATACTACTACTGGAACATTATTGGTTTATGGTTCTGAATTTGGAAAAGGTGAGCAATACAACAGTGCTGCTGCTGCTTCTACTGATCAGAGAGGTGCTAACGAACCACAGTTCAAATCTTACACTAACAAACCAATTATAATGAAAGATTACTACGAGGTATCAGGTTCTGATACAGCTAGAATCGGTTGGGTTGAAGTAGCTGCTGAAGATGGACAAGCTGGTTACTTATGGTACTTAAAAGCTGAAGCTGACACAAGAGCTCGTTTTAATGATTACGTTGAGATGGCTATGTTAGAAGGTGAGCTTGCTGCTCAAGCGACTGATGATGTTGCTGCGTTTATCGCTCCTGCTGCTACTGATGCTGCTGGTACTGAAGGTTTATTCGCTGCTATCGAATCAAGAGGTAATATTACTACTGGTGTAACTGGTGTTAATGCTGCAACTGATTTAGCTGAATTTGATGCTATCTTAGCTGAGTTCGATAAGCAAGGTGCTATTGAAGAAAACATGATGTTTGTGAACAGATCTACTTCGTTAGCAATGGATGACATGTTAGCTTCTATGAATTCTTATGGAGCTGGTGGTACTTCTTACGGAGTATTTGACAACTCAGAAGATATGGCATTAAACTTAGGTTTCTCTGGTTTCAGAAGAGGTTCTTATGACTTCTACAAGTCTGACATGAGATACTTAAACGATAAAGCTACAAGAGGTGGTATTAATGACGCTGCTGGTGCAAATGCTATCAGAGGGGTTATTGTTCCAGCTGGTACTTCTACAGTTTATGACCAAATGTTAGGTAAAAACTTAAAGAGACCATTCTTACACGTTAGATACAGAGCTTCACAAACTGACGATAGAAGAATGAAATCTTGGGTTACTGGTTCTGTTGGAGCTGCTACATCTGCTTTAGATGCAATGCAAATCCACATGCTAACTGAAAGATGTTTAGTTACACAAGGTGCTAACAATTTCATGTTAATGAAATAAGCACTTATTATATTAAAGACCGGGGCTTCGGCCTCGGCCTTTTATTTTATTAATTTATATTATATTATATTATGGCAAAGAAAACAAAGAAGGTTGAGGTAGAACCTCAAATTGAAACAATGGAAGAAGTAGTTACAGAGTTTTTTGAAGAAACATTTGAAGAACATGTAATTGAAGAACCAAAAGCAAGAGAAAGATTAAAACCTACAAATGAGTGGGAAATAAAAGATAGAGTTTATTATCTAAAGAGTAATAGAAAACCACTGTCTAGATCGATTAAATCAACGGGTATATATTATTTTGACGAAGAAAAAGGTTACGAAAGAGAACTCAAATACTGTCAAAACCAAAGAACACCATTTGTTGATGAGATGAAAGGTGACCAAAGATTAGAACACATTATATTTAGAGGAGGTGCACTGCATGTTCCTAAAAATAAAGTGGTATTACAAAAGTTATTATCTTTATACCACCCGAACAAAGATATTATCTACGAAGAGTACAAACCAGCGGCAATAGCAGCTGAAGAAATAGATATACTAGAAATGCAGGTTGATGCTTTAGTAGCCGCTAAAAATATCGATATAGATATGGCAGAGGCTATCATGCGTGTAGAGAAAGGATCTGAGGTATCTAAGTTAAGTTCTAAGGAGCTTAAAAGAGATTTACTTATATTTGCTCGTAACAACCCTAAACTATTCTTAGAGTTAGCGGATGACGAAAATGTAATGCTAAGAAACTTTGGTATTAGAGCGGTAGAGCAAGGTATATTAAGATTGTCTTCTGATCAAAGAAACTTTTTATGGGGCAGTAACGGTAGAAAGTTAATGGTTATACCATTTGATGAACACCCATATACCGCGTTAGCACATTGGTTTAAAACTGATGAAGGTATGGAAATCTACTCTAATATAGAGAAAAGATTAAATCAATAACAAAATAATATGGTTGCCCTTCGGGGCGACCATTTATTAAAAATTTAATTTTATGGAAGAAAAATCAAAGGGTTTAGGAGACTCAATAGAAAAATTTACAAAAGCAACCGGAATAAAGAAAGCTGTAGACGCGGCTAGCAAGCTAACTAAAAAACCTTGTGGTTGTGGCAAAAGGAAAGATACTTTGAATAGATTGTTTCCTTACAAGAGATATTCTTAAAACAAATAAACAAAAGAAATTATGGCAGTAAGTATAGATACAGTGTATCAAAGAGTTTTAACTTTGGCTAATAAAGAGCAAAGAGGTTATATAACACCTCAAGAATTTAACTTACTAGCTAACATGGCTCAGATGGAAATATTCCAACAATATTTTTACGATATAAAACAATTTAACAGCGTGGCTGGTAACATGCAGGAATTTTCAGATCCATTAACTGTTCTATATGAAAAAATTGGAGAGTTTGATGTTAATCAAGGCGACGCTTGGATGCTTATAAACATGGCTCCAGTAAATGACACTTTAACTATACCTTGGGATATTATATATAAACTTGGTACCGTTAGGGTTAATGGGGCTCAAGTAGAAATGGTTAATGGTAAAGATTTTCAAGCGGCTATGATGACGCACAAAACCGCTCCAACACCACGTAGACCAATAGGTACAACTACATCGCTTGGTCTTAGAGTAGCGGTTGGTACTGATGCGTTCGTAAATGAAAATGTTACCTTTGCAAATCCCGGCAATAATCAAAACATGAGTATAAGTTATACTATGAGACCACCAAGAGTAGAGTGGGCTTATGTTGTTATTAACGAAAAAGCTTTATATAACGATAACATATCTATTGACTTTGAGTTACACTCTTCAGAAGAGACAGAGTTGGTTTATAAAATATTAAAGCTTGCTGGTATAAATTTAAAAGCGGCTGAAGTAGTTCAAGTTGCACAAACTTTAGAAGAACATCAAGTTCATCAAGAAAAACAATAAATAAATGGGATTATTAGATCAAACAGGACAAGAATATTATCAAGGTGGTGATTTTGGAGGTTATCAATTTATTTCCTTGACAGAGGTTATAAACCAATTTATGTTAGTGTATGTTGGTGAAGATAAAATTATACCGAAAGCAAAAAGAATAGACGTTGCATTCCATGCTCAAAGAGCTTTACAAGAATTATCGTTTGACACATTTAAGTCTACAAGGTCTCACGAAATAACTCTTCCACCATCTTTACAAATGATTTTACCGCAAGACTACGTTAACTACACCAAGGTTAGTTGGGTGGATTCCGCTGGTATAAAACACTTGTTGTACCCTGCTTCTAAAACATCAAACCCTACAAATCCGCTTCAAGATACTAGTGGTGATTTTGAATTAAATGCAATAGGAACGCTTGTAGATGCTTCAGAATCAATAGTGTTAGATGGCGAGTATGGAAACATACAAGTTGGTATGTTTGTTTCTGCACCAAATATTGATCTTTTTTCTACTGTAGTAGCTACGTCTAACGCTGGTGGTATCACAACAATAGAAATTAGCAACCCTGTTACTTACACAGGTACAGAAACACTGCTGTTTACCCCAGAAGATGATTCTTTAATTTTAGAAGAAGAATCTACTTTTATTTTAGAAAATGTGACTTGGGACGTGGGTGAGGATAAAATAACACAAGCGCCAAATACAGACGTGTCTAATATAACCGTCGGAATGCTAGTGTCTCATGAAGATTTTCCTATAGGAACAACCGTGATTGATGTTAACGGAGCTGTTATAACAACTTCAAATCCTGCGACAGCGGTATCAACATCAACAACAAACGAGGTGACATTCATTTCAACACCGAAAGATTCTGACACTTGGTCAAATTACAAATCAGCAAACCTTAATCAAGTTCATCATCACGATCACCTACACCCCCACCATAATCACGACCACAACAATATGTTTAACAGTAGGTATGGTTTAGATCCTCAACACGCTCAAGCTAATGGATCTTTTTACATAGATAACACTACTGGAAAAATTCACTTTAGTTCTAACTTGTCTGGAAAAACTGTGATCTTAGATTATATAAGTGACGGGTTGGCGCAGCAGATAATTCCTATTATACCGCGAAGAGATGAGACTGGCGCGATGGGAGAGATTGCTTATGATACTAACGGTTTCGAACCTTTGATTCATAAATTTGCAGAAGAAGCAATGTACAAGTGGATATCACACGCTATTTTGTCTGGTAAAGCTAACATTCCAGAACACCAAGTCAATAGATTTAAGAAAGAAAGATTCGCGGCCGTAAGAACTGCAAAGTTAAGGTTATCGAATATTAAATTAGAAGAATTAACTCAAATTTTAAGAGGTAAATCGAAACAAATAAAACACTAGTACATGGCAGAGATTAAGCACCAATTTACCGGTGGTAAGATGAATAAGGATCTCGATGAGAGACTTGTTCCAAACGGACAATATAGAGATGCGATGAATATGCAGGTATCGACTTCGGAATCATCTGAAGTTGGTACTGCTCAAAATGTGCTAGGTAATGAATTAAAGGGTATTTCTAATCCGAGTGGTGGTGAATACAATCTACCAAGTGAGGCTGTTACCATAGGGACTGTTGCTGATGAGAAGAATGATACTCTATACTACTTAGTGTGGACACAAGATATTGATTATATAATCTCGTACAACGGGGCTGTTCATACAATGGTTTTTGTCGATAAAACAAAAGAAGTTTTAAAGTTTGCAAATTGTACGATTATCACTGGTATAAACGTGATTGACGACTTATTATTTTGGACGGATAATATTAACGAACCAAGAAAAATAAACATACCGCGTTGTATTCAGGGGACGGGTTGGTCGGCTACAGCACCTAATCAAACCGAACTATATAACCCTGCAACAGGCGCTTTGACAGAAATCAAAGAAGAACACATAACCGTTATTAGAAAAGGGCCTCAACACTCTTTAGACATGGTGATGAGTACTAATAGAAGCCCAGACTTAATATACACTGGGGTTGTGCAAATATATAGTAATGATGACGCTGCGGATCCAGCTAATCAAGTGGGTAGTTCTTTTATTGGAGAATCATTTGATGAGGGTGTCTTTGATTTTTCATCTATATCAACCGACGCTAGTAGTAATGAGTTTTCTGTAGAGATACTAACAGGTTTAGACAACACTAGTACTGAAGTTGATTTATTAACTCCCCCTCCTACCGCGGGAACAGGTACGTTAGAACGTTTAACTGGATGGATACCTACGGGAGGTACTATTCAAAGTTTAGTTGGGCAAAAAGTTGTTTTGCAAGCGTATAAAGAGATTGGTGGGGTATTTGTAGTACCGTCGGTACCTTTAACTGACTTTGTTATTAAAGGGGAGATAACGGAAGTGTTGAATGACATACCCTCCACCGCTACGTCCCCGCAAACACCACAATCTAATTCGCAAGCAGGAAACTATGGTATTACTAGTAATTATGGTGTAAAAATTAAAGTTTCCACTGTAGATGGATTTCCAGAACAACCAGAGGATGGGATTCAGTTAAAATATGTTATAGATTTATATGAAGAAAGCGACAAGCTTTTTGAGTTTAAATTCCCAAGATTTTCTCACAGATATAAATATGAAGATGGGGAGTATTCTACATTTGCTCCCTTTACTCAAGTGGCGTTTTTACCTGGAGCTTTTGATTATCATCCTAGAAAAGGTTATAACCTGGGGATGACTAACAAATTACGAGACGTAACGTTATTTAATATTGTCACGATTGATACTCCTAAAGATGTTGTAGCTGTTGATGTATTGTTTAAAGATGATTCCTCTCCAAATGTTTATGTTGTAGACACTATAAAACCTAACGATTGGGCGCCACCTGGTGACTTTAATTTGTGGAATAAACTTTTACAATCGAGTCAAGCGCCTACCAGCGCAACACCTTTTGGCTTTATCATAGAGAGAGAAGCGATAAATAGTGTTGTGCCGTCTAACCAACTATTAAGACCATGGGACAACGTTCCTAGAAAAGCACTAGGACAAGACATAACGGGAAATAGAATTGTATATGCTAACTATGTCCAAAACTATGATCTATTATCCTTGAATGGAAAAAACTACGTTCCGAATCTAAATGTTACGCAGGAGTTCTTTGATAGTGATGACAACCTAGTCTTTAACTCAGGAACAAATATAGGGGCAAGCGCTTATAAATCAATAAAATCACTAAGAGAATATCAATTAGGCGTTGTGTTTCTAGATGAATTCGGAAGAGAAACGCCTGTTTTATCCAATACTTCTAGTACTGTAAGATATGAGAAAGACAAGGCTGATCAAGCCAATAGATTTGGAGTACAATTTGATTCCGATGATTTTCCCCATGCATTAACCCATTTTAAATTCTTTGTTAAAGAGACGAGCTCAGAGTATTACAACCTTGCCATGGACCGCTTTTACGGCGCTGGTGATGGAAATCTTTGGTTATCTTTTCCTTCTAGTGATAGAAATAAAGTAGATATTGACACGTTCCTAATTATGAAAAAAGGAACTGATTCAGACACATTGGTTAGGGACGCGGCGAGATATAAGATTTTAGCTATAGAAGGCGAGGCCCCTGATTTTATAAAAACAACAAAAAGAAAGTTAGTTTCACTTAAAAACGGTGGTACTGGTTTGTTTCATAACTCATCTGACATGCCTTTTAAGGGATCTACTGAGTTCAGCATTAAAACACAGCGACTATATGGAACTGCTGGACAAAACATAGACAATATCCCAGTTAATGAGAGCGAATTGTGGGTTGAATTTGAAAGAACTGGAACACCTCAAGTTTCCGATAGATACAAGATTGTTGGAGTAGCTAATTCTCATATCGACCCGGATGACTCAACAGCTAGCCACGAGTTTAATTTTAAGTTAGATAGACCGTTAGAAGAAGATGTTAATTTTATATCAAACGATCCAAGTGGATTAACCTCTAATGATATTGAAAACACTGCAATAGTAAACATATACAAATATACTGTAGAAAATTTGGATAGATTTGACGGAAGATTTTTTGTAAAGATTTATTTTGATGACGTCTTTAAGAGAAACATTGCCGTGGGTATGGGTGACGATGCTCTTAGAAGAGTAGCTTTTAAAAAAGTGTATTTATTGGATGAGGATCTTGTAAGAAAACATACAAGCGACTTACAAAGATTTGCTACAAGAGGGGTAGGTGGTAGCGCAAGCACTCGCGCTGGTAGTTGGGGTGGACCCAATTTTCTGAGTTCCAATTCCAACGTACCATACGGCTATTATAGTGTTGATGAATTTACGGCTAACGCCCTGTATTTTAGAAGATATAGAGAAAAAGAATATAAAAAGAATGATTACGGTGTAAATCAGACTTCCAGCACCGCTCACGGTAGTTTAAATAACGCTGGATACAGAGCTTTAGTACATTTGTCTCATGAGACTCTGGACGGTGGTTCTGGAACAAATATTGGTGATGGATCGTCTTGGATACCATATAAAGATGGTTACTGGAAAGACACAAAAGATTGGTGGAAGGAATTCGGTTATAACACAGACGCAGAATCGTCTACAAGAAGAAAGGAAAAAAAACTAGGAACAAGGCAATATGGAGTGACGTCGGGTTGGAAGGCGCATACGTGTGCTATTCATAGGCAATTAACGGGGTTTTGGGAGGATTGGGACCTTACAACTGATCATGAATTTGATTTTTATGTTTACTCTTACATAGAGCATCGTGAAGGATATGAATCTGATAGAGACTCCGCTAAAGATACTGACGTTTGGTTTATAGACAAAGGTCCTACTGATGGAGAATATTGGGCTACCGATGATTATGAAGAACTTAAGTTTAACAGAGATCCTTTACCGATACCTCCCGATGGAAATGGGTTAGTTGTAAGTACTGGACAAGAAACTTGGGATATGGATCTTGGTTTTGGTGGTGTCATCCCACCTAGCGGGAGTGGTACACAAGTGTGGAATGGAAAATCCAATGTAGTTGGTTTTTGGGATGTTGGAGATTGGAATGAATACAACGTCGCTCCTGCTAACCCTAATTATTCTGACGAAGGGGGTTTTATAAGTAGAATCAACTCAGGGTTTCAGTTTAGATGGGATGAAGACAATACTAATGATGGTGTGGGAACTCAATATATCGCGGCGGGTGAGGTAAACAACAAGAATTTTTTTAGGCATAGTGACGGGCGACATTTACCGCATTACATAAGTGACGGTTACACGGGCACAGGTCAATATACAAACCACGATCAGACTACTGATTACAATAATGAAGAGTTTTCATCTCAACTTAAATCAGGTTCAACGTCTTCTGATGATTTACACAGTATGGCTGAGGGGCTAAGTTTTAACATGTCTAAACGATGGCAGATAAAAGATATTGAGCCAGCAATAACATGGAACCCAACTCACCACGGCGTTATCCCTGGTGGGCTTACGATTGACAGTCCAATAGCTCTTAATGCAAGTGGAAATACTACTGGTGGCGCAACGGTGGAGGGACCAGACAAGCAAGACGACTTGGTTATATATGTTGACTCTATAAAGCAAACAATTAACAGCGTACAGAGAACCATACACGAGGGAATGGCTTTAACCGGTTGGATAAAAGGTGGCGCGGTAATTGATATTTCAGCAGGTGGGAGTATTGATGCTGAACTTTATGTTATAAGAGAAATTCAAACAATAACCGGTAGTAGTAATGATTATTTTAAACTAACACTTGGCGGTTACAGTCAGCCGTTTCTTGTAGCTGATCATACTTATTTACATACTACTAATCCACCTGACCTCAATACAGCTTATACCTTTAAGCAAGTTGGTATGAATGGTTATAGTCCAAACTCTGAATTCAATATAAACACAATAGCCAAACCAAATTCTGATAGTGTTTGGGGAGCCGTAGCGGCAGTTGGTTATACGCTTTCTTGGTATGATACTTTAGAGGAATCAGAGGAGATGTCTGAGAATCCAGCTATCTTCGAAACAGAACCTAAAGACATGACAGAGTTAGACATATATTACGAGGCTTCGGGATCCATGCCATCGGTAATAAATGATGATACTGTTGCGAGTGCACTTCCTATTGGTACTAGATTTGAATATATTGGTGAAAATTATACCGTAATGGGATATCATTACAGCCAATTACTTATACAAGGGAGTGGTGCACCTCCGTCTGGTGTTGTATTTCAGACAAACGGGACTAAGTTTTTTAGACCTGACGATTTGATCGTGCAGTTAAAAATCACATACTTCAGTGCCACTCCAAATCCTTTGGTTTGGGCGGTTACAATAGAAAATCAAGTAGTAAACCCAAGCAATACATTTATTCTACCTTGGCACAATTGCTACACTTTTAAAAACGGAGTAGAATCCAATAGAATTAGAGATAACTACAATCTACCATATATATCAAACGGCGTTAAAGCTTCAACGACTTTAGAGCAAGAGTATAGAGAGGAACATAGAAAATATGGTTTAATATACTCCGGTATATACAATTCTGTTTCTGGAATAAATAATTTAAATCAATTTATTCAGGCGGAAAAAATTACAAAGGACGTAAATCCTATATATGGTAGTATTCAAAAGCTACACTCTAGAAACTCTGATTTAGTTGCGCTTTGCGAAGATAAAATATTAAAAATATCAGCTAATAAGGATGCTGTTTATAATGCCGATGGTAATCCGCAATTAATAGCTACTGATAGAGTTCTTGGACAAACTATTCCTTTCTCAGGTGAGTATGGGATATCAACAAACCCAGAATCATTCTCATCAGAGGCTTATAGATCTTATTTTTCAGATAAAATTAGAGGAGCTGTGTTAAGATTATCTAAAGATGGGTTAACACCCATATCTGATTTTGGCATGAAGGATTGGTTTAGAGATAACCTTAGATTAACCCGTAGAATTATCGGTAGTTATGATGATAGAAACCAAGAGTACAACATTAAGTTACAAATGGATTCATGTCAAGATATTCCTTTTGTTGGAGATGAAATTAACTTTTGCGAAGGTGAGGGAACTGCGTAT
>Ga0209337_1001764_pt1 | contig 16170 bp, 18 predicted proteins | sample LinPmetageLP53_FD_184044 | JGI IMG/M metagenome (GOLD analysis project Ga0209337, IMG submission 184044) | Marine viral communities from the Pacific Ocean - LP-53 (SPAdes) (version 2) | ecosystem: Environmental > Aquatic > Marine > Oceanic | place: Pacific Ocean | collected 2010-02-08
TGCCACTCTAGAATTTACTGCGAATCAGATATCCACAAATTCAAAAGAAAATATGATTAAGTATACCATTCAGGAATATGGATACAATCCAAAAACATATCACCTTCCTATTGTAGAGGAATAGCCATGAAATTTCAAAAAGATAACACCGATACTGCACTGACAAAAGAGATGATTGCCGAGCAAAAGAAAAATGCAGAGGAACTCAAGAAGCGTCAAGAGCAACATCAAAAAGAAATGAAGGAAATGCGGGAAAAGCAGGAAAAACTCCAAGCCAGACTCATGGCATATGGTAGTATGGCAGACCAGTTGGACATGTTGTGGCATGATATGGATGAGGGGAGAATCAAAATAAATAAAAAAGACAAGAATACATGGTATTATAAGGTCAAAAATGCCAAGGAAAATAATCCTTTACCTAAATAATACAGGGAGATTTTGTATAAATGGCAAGCAGAACTAAAAACATTACAATAGACCAAGGCTCAGACTATTCATTAACGGTTAATGTTTTTTCAAGTCCATCTTCAACATCAAGGATAATACTTGATGCGGCTTTTCATGCAAACGCACAGATGAGAAAGAGTTCTTTGCATACAAATTCTGTAATTACATTTGCCACCTCAATTAGCACAAGTGCAGACACCTTGACCATAAGTGCAAATAATATGATTACAAAAGGCGCAAAAAGCGGAAGATATCTATATGAAGTTATTCTTACTGATAAGAATGGTACTCTTCCAATCAAGACAAGAGTTTTAGAGGGAATCGCAACAGTAACTCCATCCATAGAAGTCGGGTCGATGTACACAGTAAATTCATCTGGATTAGACGATTCTTCCAATTATAATTAGGAGATATTACTTCAATGGCTATGCCCACAAACAGAGAAGAATTTAAGGATTATTGTCTAAGAAAATTAGGCCATCCCGTCATTGAAATTAATATTGATGATTTTCAATTAGAGGATCGTATTGATGATGCTCTTCGCTTTTGGCAAGAGTATCATTTTGATGGAACAGAAATCATTTATGAATCTTACGCCATTCAAGCCGCCGATATTACAAACAAATATGTATCATTGGGATCTTCTCTTGACAGTAAGATAATTTCAATTACAAAATTATTATCTTCTGACGCAACCACTTCAAACATGTTTAGCATTAAATATCAAATGAGCTTAAATGATCCCGGAACATATTCTACAGTTGATTCTGCGAGAGAAATGTCATCTTATTGGATGAGAATGAGCCATCTTACAATGACTGATGATCTAATATCTGGATTGCAGCCAATTAGATTCAATCGAAAAACTAATAAATTATATATTGATTGGAATTGGGATGAGACTAAAGCAGGAGATTATATCGTCGCAGAAACTCATCAATTGGTCGATGGTACAAATTCCGAAGTATGGAATGATGGATTTTTAAAAGAGTATGCAACTGCTCTTATCAAAGAACAGTGGGGAATGAATTTAAGTAAATTTGAAGGTGTTCAATTGCCGGGTGGCGTTACCCTTAACGGTAGGGCGATACTTGAAGATGCACGAACAGAAATTCAGGCATTAAAAGAAACAATGTCTCTTCAGTATGAACTTCCCGTAGATTTTGTAATGGGGTAATAAATGCCTACTAATTTTTATGTCAATAACCATGACCATAAAGCACAGCAAGATCTCATTCATGATCTGATTGTTGAGAGTATTAAATTCTATGGTGTGGATGTTTATTGGATACCTAGATATAAATCCGCAAGTGCAGATCAATTATATGGAGAAGATCCTCTCACTTCATATAGACAAGCAAGATTGCTTGAAATGTATATCAAAAATGTAGATGGGTTTGAGGGTGACGGTGATTTTATTTCTAAATTTGGTTTGCAAATTAAAGATCAAATTACATTCACTGTGGCTGTACGAAGATTTGAAGATTTGGATGCACATGAGGTAGAAGGTATTGATTCGTCCTCAATATTTCGTCCAAACGAGGGAGACTTGATTTACTTTCCACTGAATAAGCATTTATTTCATGTTCAGTTTGTTGAACACGAATCTATGTTTTATAGTGCAGGATCACTTCCCGTATACGATTTAATATGCGAAACCTTTGCATATAACAATGAAACAATTGAGACAGGCATTGAAGAGATAGATGCAATTGCGGATAAACATGAATATTCAAATACCATGCCTTCCGGGTCGTTTTTTGATAATACTATTATCGAATCAGCAGCAAACAATATATTAGATTTTTCTGAATCTAATCCATTTGGGAGTTATTAAATAATGTTTTCAGATACTCCATTCGGACATAATATAATTAGAGATCATGTGATTGCATTTGGTACGTTATTTAATAATATTAAACTAACAAGACCCATTCAATCATCTACTGCAACACAAACAATTGCAATTCCATTGTCTTATGCTCCAAAGCAATTGTTTCTTAGGAACACTATAAATCCTCAGTTAGATTCTGGGGTATCTACTGTACTTCCTAGAATGAGTTTTGAAATGGATAGCATGGCATATGCTCCTGATCGAAAACTTAATACTATTCAAAGATATGCTGGATATAGAGCAGATTCCAATACGCAACTTTATTCCACATACACACCCGTTCCTTATGATCTTAATTTCTCTTTATACATTTATATTAAAAATATAGAAGATGGGACTGCAATCATCGAACAGATCCTTCCTTATTTTACTCCTGAGTTTACTGTTACGCTCCAAGGAGTATCTAAGATGAATATAAATCAGGATGTTCCTATACTTTTAAATTCAGTAAATATGGAAGATAACTATGAAGAAGGATTTACCACTCAACGAGTTTTAGTTTGGACACTAGAATTTACTACAAAGGCTAACCTGTTTGGGCCTATCTCCGATACTGGAGTTATTAATCAGGTCTATGTTAATCTTCATCCAACAATGAATACTTCTGCAAATTCATATGACCAAATCTACACAAGACCAGCGATGTTTGCAAATGGGTCACCCACAACAAATGTAACTGCTTCTGTCCCATTAAATGAAATTGCAGCCAACAGTGATTTTGGAATTTATCAATCAATAACAAATATTATAGGTGAATAGTGTGAAAGAAAAAGAAGAAGAAATTATAGACATTCTTCCTGCCAAAACAAAGGACGAAAGTCGATTAGACCATCAGGATGATGATTACGAATACGTTCGTAAGAATTTAAGAAATCTAATTGATAAGGGTAGTGTTGCTCTTGAAGGTGTTTTGGATCTTGCGTCTGCATCAGATCATCCAAGAGTATATGAAGTTGTTGGGCAGATGATACGAAATCTTGGTGAAACGAATCGGGATATTATTGAGCTTCAGAAAGATATGAAGAAATTAAAAGATGAAGAAGGTCCGTCTAAAGTCACACAAAATGCAATCTTTGTTGGTTCCACTGCTGAGCTTCAGAAGTTTTTGAAGGGCAAGGGAGATGTGAAAAAAATAAAGGACAAGTCCGAAGATGGAAACTAGCTATCTAGGGAATTCGCAACTAAAACCTGCGGGTGTCAATTACAACTATACTGAAACGGAGCTTGAGGAATATATTAAATGCTCTGAATCTCCTGAGTATTTTATTGAGAATTATGTTCAGATTGTTCATGTGGATCGAGGCTTAGTTCCATTTGAGTTATATGATTTTCAAAAAAAAATGGTTGACACCATGCACAATAATCGATTTTCGATTTTTTGTACTGCGCGTCAGGTAGGCAAATCCACTACAGTTATTTCCTATTTCCTTTGGTATGTTCTCTTTAATGAGTCTGTCAATGTTGCTGTATTGGCAAATAAAGGTTCACTTTCCCGAGAAATCTTAGGAAGATTGCAGTTGGCATATGAAAACCTTCCCAAGTTTCTGCAACAGGGCGTTTTGGTTTGGAATAAGGGTAATCTTGAACTTGAAAACGGTTCTAAGATCATTGCATCATCTACTTCCAGTTCTGCAATTCGTGGCGGATCATTTAATATGTTGTTATTGGATGAATTTGCATTTGTTCCTCCCAACATCGCCGATGAATTTATGTCATCTGTTTATCCGACCATTACTTCCGGCACAACAACAAAAATAATTACAGTATCTACCCCAAAGGGGTTGAACCATTTCTATAAGATGTGGGAAGATGCAAAAGAAAAACGAAATCTTTATGTTCCAATACAAGTTCATTGGTCAGAAGTTCCGGGTCGAGATTCCAAGTGGAAGAAAGACACTATTGCAAATATTGGAATGGATCGATGGAATCAGGAATTTGAATGCCAATTCCTTGGGGGTCAAAACACTCTCATATCTAGTAGTAAATTGAAAACTATGGTGATGAAGGCTCCCATCGAAACATTAAATTGTCTTGACATTTATGAAGAACCAGTAGAAGATTGCGTATACACCGTGACGGTTGATGTGTCTCACGGTGAAGGTAATGATTATTCTGCATTTTCTGTTATCGATTCTAGTAAGTTTCCGTATAGACAGGTTGCAAAATACAGAAATTCAAATATAAGTCCTTTGTTATTCCCTTCCGTGATTAGTAATGTTGCAAAAAAATACAATGAAGCCTGGGTTCTTATCGAAACAAATGGTATTGGACAACAGGTCGCAGATATTCTTCATGATGAAATTGAATATGAGAATATGATCTTAATTACATCCCGAGGTCGTGCTGGTCAGGTGTTTGATGGTGGCTTCGGGGGCAAGGGTCAAGCCCAATATGGAATTACTATGTCCAAAAAGGTCAAACAAGTTGGGTGTAACATGTTAAAAAACTTAATTGAAGAGGATAAGTTGGTAATTAATGATTTTGACACCATTGCAGAGTTGTCTTCTTTTGCCTCAAAGGCAGGATCTTATGAAGCAGAAGCCGGGGCATTTGATGATTTAGCCATGACCTTGGTTATGTTTGCATGGTTAAATTCACAGACATATTTCAAGGAAATTACAGATCTTGATTTACGAAGGCGAATGTTGGAAGAAAAAATGAAATTAATGGAAGAGGATGTGCTTCCATTTGGTTGGATACAGGATGGTAGTCACAAAGAAACCTTCGTTGATACGGAAGGAACTGTGTGGACCGTAGTGGAATAACTCATTATTATAAATATTGTTGAACTGTTTCAGATTTCTATGTGGAATACATTGGTAGGCCATATTTTTTAAGGAGAGTAACCCATGCCATTTCAAGTTTCCCCCGGTGTAAACGTATCCGAAGTTGATTTGACGACCGTAATCCCCGCTGTGTCTACCTCTGTCGGCGCATTCGCTGGCGACTTTAATTGGGGCCCAGCCGAAGTAGTAACCCTAGTCGAATCGCAGGACACATTGGCTTCGATGTTCGGAAAACCAGACGCAAATACTTACGAGAGTTTTTTTAGTGCAGCCAATTTCTTGGACTACACCAACGCTCTTCGCGTTGTTCGTGCTGCACATACAGATATGAAAAATGCTGCTTCGGGCAATGGTGCTGCATACTTTTTAACCCTTTGCAAAAACGATGACCATTATGAAAGCTCGGAGCCAACATCCTTTGTTGTTGGAAAATATCCGGGCGAGATGGGAAACGGTCTTCAGGTAGAAATTTGTGATAGCGAAGACGCATTTGGAGACTGGACATCAAATACTCAGTTCCCCGGTCCTCCCGGAACATCGACATATGCCAATACTAAGAACTCGGCGAATGACGAAATGCATGTTATTGTCAAGGATAATTCAAAGGGATCTTTTTCGGGAACTGCCAGTGCAGTTCTAGAGAGATGGACTTATGTATCCAAGGCTCTTGATGCCAAGGATGACGAAGGAAATGAATCCTATTACAAGAACAAGATCAATCAGGGCTCTGCCTATATTCGATTCGGTGCTGGACTTGGAGATGTAAATGCCCACTCTGCTTCAAATACTACAACTTGGGGTACTGCGGCAACTGATGGCAAGCAATATGGTATTTCTGCTACCAAATATGCCAACACTCTCGCTGGTGGTCAGTTTACAGCAGGCACTGATGCAAATATACAAACTGCCTATGATCTTCTCAAAGATACAGATCAGGTTGATATCTCTTTGGTGATCGCCGGACCACACAGCCCAACAGTCTCACAGCATATTTTGGATAATATTGCAGACTTCAGAAAGGACTGTGTGGCATTTGTTTCGCCCGAGAAGGATGATGTGGTAGGAAATTCTAGCGATGCGGCTCGACTAACTGCGGTTCAGAACTATAAGGATGTTCAACTGAATAGAGCAACTTCATATGGTGTCATGGATAGTGGTTGGAAATACCAGTATGATAAGTACAGCGGAAAATATCGTTGGATTCCGTTGAATGCAGATGTTGCTGGTCTTTGTGCTAAGACAGACGGAGAGCGAGATGCATGGTGGAGTCCTGCTGGACACAATCGAGGACACATTAAGAATGTTGTCAAGTTGGCATACAATCCAATCAAGGCACATCGCGATGATCTTTACAGGAATAGCATCAATCCAGTTGTGACATTCCCCGGAGAAGGTACTATTCTTTTCGGAGACAAGACACTTCAGTCAAGACCCAGTGCATTTGATCGAATCAATGTTCGGCGATTGTTCATTGTGCTAGAGAAGGCAATCTCCACTGCTGCCAAGTTCTCACTCTTTGAATTCAATGATGACTTTACTCGATCACAATTCCGAAACATGGTTGAACCATTCCTTCGGACTGTACAGGGTCGCCGAGGCGTTACAGACTTCAAGGTTGTGTGTGATGAAACAAATAACACTGGAGATGTTATTGATCGAAACGAGTTTGTTGGTGACATTTACATCAAGCCCACTCGATCCATTAACTTCATTCAGTTGAACTTCGTTGCAGTTAGCACTGGAGTTGACTTTACCGAAATTGTTGGTAAATTCTAAGTCTACTGACTAAATAAGATTAGGACATTAATACAAGAGGAGAACACATAATGCCTTTTTCAGTAAATAATTTCAGGGCTCAATTATCCGGTCAGGGTGCGCGTCCTAATTTGTTTGAAGTTATCATGCCATTCCCCGGTGCGGCAAATCCCGGAGATGCAAGTGAAAAATTTACCTTCATGTGCAAGGCGGCTTCAATTCCCGGTTCTGATATTGCTGCATTTGATGTTGCGTATTTTGGAAGAAACGTCAAAATGGCTGGTAACAGAACCTTTCCAGAATGGTCAACAACAATAATTAATGATGAAGACTTTGCTGTTCATAGTGGAATTGTAAATTGGATGAACATGATGCAAGCTCATACTGACAATATCCGAACAGGTGGTCCAGATGATTGGCAAGTAGATGCACAGGTCAATCACTATGGAAAGTCGGGAGATTTGATTAAGTCTTTTACATTTATTAACATGTTCCCAACAAGCCTTGCAGGAATTGATGTTGGTTGGGATCAGAATGATGCCCTTGAAGAGTTTACTTGTACTTGGAATTATGATTATTGGTCAGTCAGCGACGATAAGACCCAAACAACTTAAAAAAATGTTGTCAAAGATTAAGCCTATATAATATTGATGTTTATTTGGCAAAGGAAAGGTTTATTTTATGGCTTTTAAGTTTTTGGGTTTTACAATAGGTAGAGATTCGGACGAAGTAGTTCCAGAGGAACGACTACAGGCATTTTCTCTTCCTGAAAATGATGATGCTGCATTAATTGTTGACGGCCCCAGTGCATCTTCTGCGGGAGCGTATGGCACTTATCTTGATCTTGAAGGAACCATTCGGAATGAAGTTGAATTAATCTCAAAGTATAGATTAATGTCCCAGGATCCAGAAGTTGAACTTGCTGTTGATGATATTGTAAATGAAGCCATTGTCTCTGAAAGAGATGTTTCTCCTGTTGCAATTTCATTGGGCAATTTAGATATTCCTAAAAAGATTAAAATCAAAATTAAAGACGAGTTTGATGAGGTTCTTCGTCTTATGGATTTTAATGGTTCTGCTTATGATATTTTTAAAAAATGGTACATTGACGGAAGAATGTATTATCATGTTATGATTGATTCTAAGAATCCTGAAAACGGAATTCAAGAACTTCGGCACTTAGATCCAAGAAATCTAAAGAAGATAAAGGAAATACAGAAGCAGAAAATTCTTCCTGACAATCAAGTTGCTGCTCTTCCGACAAGCACAATAGAATATTATGCATATTATCCAGAAGGTGTCTCTGCTGGAAGGACGGGATTGAAGATTTCTCCAGACTCCATTGCATATATTCATTCTGGTTTATTGAATTCAGAAAAGACAATGATTCTTGGATATCTTCACAAAGCAATTAAGCCACAAAATCAATTAAAGATGTTGGAAGACTCGACGGTCATCTATCGCATTTCCCGAGCCCCCGAAAGACGTATTTTCTATATTGATGTTGGCAATCTACCAAAAGTAAAAGCCGATCAATATATTCAGGGCATCATGGCTAAACACAAAAATAAGATTGTATATGATGCAGACACGGGTGAAGTTCGTGATGACCGTAAGCACATGTCCATGCTTGAAGACTTCTGGCTTCCCCGCCGAGAAGGTGGTAGAGGAACTGAAATTACAACACTTCCCGGTGGAACAAATCTTGGAGAGATTGAAGATATTATTTACTTCAAGAAGAAACTCTACAAGGCATTGGGTGTTCCTGTCTCACGGTTGGAACCAGAAGGTTCGTTCAGTCTAGGTAGAGCAACAGAGATTAGTCGGGATGAAGTTAAGTTTACTAAGTTTATTAATCGGCTCCGATTACGATTTAGTTCTTTGTTTGATGAAATTCTAGAAAGACAATTACGATTAAAAGGAATTTTATCAAAAGAAGATTGGGAAGAGATTAAACCCTATGTTCGATATACATGGCAACAGGATTCCCATTTTGCTGAAATGAAACATGCAGAAGTTCTAAGAGATCGTGTCGAGATTGCACAAACTATGGATGAATATATTGGTCGTTTTTATTCTACTGAATGGGTAAGAAAGAATGTTCTTATGCAGACCGAAGAGGACATTGATAGGATTGATAAAGAAATTGAACAGGAAAGTGCTGAAGGCGTAGAACATGGAGAAGGCGAAGATGATGACGATTCCTTTGAGGGGGGAGAAGCTCAGCCTGCTCCACCACCAACCACAGAAGAAAAAAAGATCAAAATAATTAAAAAATTAAGTCTTTTGGAAAATAAAAAAGACGATCTTTGCAGTGATGAGAACTTATAAATATAAAGGAGATATACTACATGTCTGAATTAAAGGATGCTATTAAGAATATTTTATCAAAAACGGGATCTAAAGCAAAAGAAGGTATCGAAAGCATATTGTATTCAAAGGTAGATGATCGATTAAAGACGAAGAAAATGGAAACTTCCGCCAATTGGCTTAATGGAATAGAGGCATCGGACGAAAATGAAACTAATAACTGAACTTGTAGACGATGAAAATATTAATTTTCTCATAGAGGAAGACGATAAGGGTAAAAAGGATTATTTTATCAAAGGTGTTTTCATGCAAGCCGAGCAGAAAAACCGAAATGGTCGCATCTATCCCAAGGGTATCCTCAAAGAACAAGTTAATAAGTATGTAGAGTCATACGTCAAGCAAAGCCGCGCATTTGGTGAGCTTGGTCATCCTGATGGTCCTGTTGTTAATCTTGAGCGTGTATCGCACATGATTAAGGAACTTAAAGAAGAGGGAAATAATTGGGTAGGAAAGGCAAAGATTCTTGATACTCCATATGGTAAGATTGTAAAAAATCTTATTGATGAGGGTGCAAAACTTGGCGTTTCTTCTCGGGGCATGGGTTCACTAAAGCAGCAAAAGGGTGCCAATGTCGTCCAAAGCGATTTTTACCTTGCAACTGCCGCAGACATTGTTGCAGACCCGTCTGCTCCTGATGCTTTTGTTGAAGGTATTATGGAAAATAAAGAATTTTGGTATGAAAATGGAGTATGGAAAACTTCTGAAGTTGAACAGTTTAAGACTGAAATGAAGAATGCAAAAAAGAATGAACTTGAAGAGACAGCACTTAAACTCTTTAAACAATATATGTCAAAATTATAGATAATATAAATAAAGAATAGAGTAGTCTTTGTATTCCGTTCTTTTAAAGGGAGATAATAATGGACGCAGTAGTAGAAGAAACCCATACCGACGAAGAAATTGATCGGATTGCAGAAGAGATTGCAAACGAACTTTCTTCTTTGGATGAAAAAAAGTCAGCCAAGAATGAGCAAGATGATGAAGAGAATGTCGAGGATGAAGAGGAAGTAGAAGAGCAAGCTGATTCTGATGAAGAGGAAGAAGATGGCGAGGAAGAAGAAGTAGAAGAAAACCTTGCTAATCTTGGCGACAAGAAGGCAAAGCCCTATGGTAAGAAGAAGAAGGGTGCAAAGACTGAAGAAGCCGAATCTGATGAAGATGAAGATGAAGATGAAGATGTCGCAGAAGAAGTCTCTGAAGGCATCACCATGCAAAAGCAGGACATGATTCGCAACCTATTCTCTCAGATGCAGAAGACTCGCCGAGGTAAGATCTCTGATTCTTATGAAAAGATGATGGGCCTTCTTATGCAAGAAGAAGAGGAAGACGACGAAGCTGATAACGAAGACGAAATGGAAGAGGCTCGCAAGGCAGTAACTAAGGAAGATATTGATATTTCCGATGACCTCTCTGCAATCTTTGGTTCTTCTCCCGATGCTCTTTCCGAAGATTTCATGACACAAGCCAAGACAATCTTTGAAGCTGCTGTAGTTTCAAAGATCAATACTGAGCTTGACTTGCTAGAAGCCAATTATGCTTCCAAGCTAGAAGAAGCCGAAGAGGCGATCCTCGATGAAATGACAGAGAAGGTAGATACTTATCTTTCTTATGTCGTTGAAGAGTGGGTAAACGATAACGAACTTGCTATCGACACTGGATTGAAGTCTGAGATTACTGAAGACTTTATCGGTGGATTGAAGCAATTGTTTGAAGAGCATTACGTCGAAATTCCAGATGATAAGGTCGATGTAGTAGAAACTTTGGCGGGTCAAGTCGATACGCTAGAGAGTCAACTTAATGAAACGATTGATCAGAATGTTGAATTATCTGCACAGGTTAATTCCTTCAAGAAGGATGAGATCATTGCCGATCTTGCTGATGATCTAACTGATGTTGAAGTAGAGAAGATGAAGGGTCTTGCGGAAAATATTGATTTTTCTGATAACGATCAATTCCGAGAGGCATTGGTAACAATCAGAGAAGGATATTTTTCTAGGAAGACAAGTAGTACACCAACTGTGGATCAAACAGAGAACGAAATTACCGAAACTGTATTAAATTCTGTTTCCCCTCAGATGGCGAATTACTTAAAGGTCATTGGTAAGAACGTCAAAAATTACTAATTTATAAATAATCATAGAACTGTTATTGCAACAGATTTAAGTTTTAAGGAGTAAACACATGTTGAACGAACAACTAATCAATAAGTGGCAGCCTGTGCTAGATCACGAAGATCTCCCCGAGATCACCGATTCTTACCGAAAGATGGTAACGGCACACATGCTGGAGAATCAGGAAGCCGCCCTCAAGGAAGAATCAACCATCGTAGGGTATCAGTCACTACTTGGTGAGTCTGCCACAGCAGCTAATCAGAGTCAGGATCTTGGTGGCGACGTCAAGGGTTTCGATCCCGTTCTCATTAGCCTTGTACGACGGACTGCACCCCAGTTAATTTCGTTCGACATCATGGGCACACAGCCCATGAGTGGACCAACTGGTCTTGTGTTTGCTCTTCGCCCAACTTACAACAAGGGCAAGGACGGAACACAGGCAGGATCTGTCAATGCATCGGTTGACGAAGCAAACACTGGCTTCTCTGCTGGTGGTGTTGATTCGACTCCTCAGAGTGGTGTTGGCTTCGCTGCAAATGCCACATTCACTAACTTGACACCTGCTGCAACATTCGCTACAGCAACTGGTATGTCAACTGCGACTGCCGAAGCAATGAACAGTCAAAGTGGTACTGCTGGACAGATTCCTGAAATGTCATTCTCGATTGACAAGGTTTCGGTTACTGCCGTGTCTCGCGCACTCAAGGCAGAGTACACAACCGAACTTGCTCAAGACTTGAAGGCAATTCATGGTCTTGATGCAGAAGCCGAACTGTCGAACATTCTAACGACTGAGATCAACGCAGAAATCAATCGTGAACTTGTTCGCTCAGTCTATGCAGTTTGCAAGAAGGTTACTCCAGTTAATGCCAAGACTACTGGTGGAACCATTGGCGAAGTTAACCTTGATGGTCGCTGGCTCGTCGAGCGATTCCAAGCCCTTCGTTACAAGATCGAGCAGGAAGCAAATGCAATTGCCCGCGATACTCGTCGTGGCAAGGGTAACTTTGTGATCTGTTCTTCGGATGTTGCCTCTGCACTCGCAACTGCCGGAGTTCTTGATCCCAAGGCTGCTCTCACGGTTGACGATGCCGGAAGCACATTTGCTGGAACCATCGGTGGGTCGATGAAGGTTTTCATTGATCCCTACAGTGTAACAGGAACAGGCGACTTTGCAGTAGTCGGTTATAAGGGTACAAGCCCATATGACGCTGGTATGTTCTACTGCCCATACGTTCCACTCCAGATGGTCAAGGCAATTGGTGAGGACAACTTCCAGCCCAAGATTGGCTTCAAGACCCGATACGGTGTTGTTGCTAATCCTTTCGCCACACCTAACGGAACTGGCGCACTGGATTCTGGCACCAATACTTACTACCGAGGATTCGCAATTAACGCACTAGGTGTAGCAAATACATCAGCCTAATAGCTAATCCAAAAGCACCATAGAAAAGGGAGTCTTCGTAAAGAAGGCTCCCTTTTTTTGTCCTAAATATACTCAAGGAGGATTACTGAAATATGCCAGTTAAAACATTAAACCAACCAACTAATTTAAATCTGTTGCCCCCTGCTGGATATAGATTTTCAGTAGACAATCTCCCAAATACAAATTGGTTCATTACATCAGTTAATTTGCCTGCATTGACATTGGCCGAAACTTCATTCCCCACACCCACTATGGATACAGCAATTCCGGGCGATACATTAATATTTGATAATCTAGAGGTGTCTTTTATTATAGATGAAGATTTGTTAAATTGGAGAGAATTATATGATTGGATGGTTGGACTCACATTCCCAGAAAGACATTCACAATATAAGACCCAAAAGGGCAACTTCATATATTCAGATGCAACGCTCACAATATTAAATTCAAATATGAATCCAAATATTAAAATATTGTTTAAAGACCTTTTCCCCGTGTCATTATCTGATATTGTCTTTGATTCTGCCCTAACAGACGTTGCAACAATCAAAGGAACCGTTGGATTTAAATTTCTTAATTATACCTACGAAAAACTATAAATTAGCCCTTGACTTTTGGTGATCGGTGCTTATATTATAGAACATACAAAGCCACATCTTCCCTTGGGGGGGTTGGATTTATTAAATATAATTTTCGTTAATTTAAACAAAAGGATATTAAAAAATATGGACATTGAAGAAATTCAAAAGGAATGGAGTGAAGACAGTAAAATTGATGACACTCAACTTGATACAGAATCCCTTAAAATCCCAACGCTACATTCAAAGTATTTGAGCTTACTGAATGAAGAATCAAGGGTACATCGTAAGATGGCAGAAACACATAAGATGTTGGTTCAAGAAAAGATAGAATACTACTCTGGTCACATGACTCAAGAAGAACTTAAAGAACGTGGGTGGGAGCCTTTTGATATAAAGGTACTGAAACAAGACCTGCCGAGATATGTCGAAAGCGATCCAATAGTAATTCAGAATGTTCTATTGATCGGAGAACAGCGAGAAAGGGTGGAAACTATAAAGTCCATATTGACTACTATTAATAATCGTTCATTCCACATTCAGAATGCAATTAATTGGAGAAAGTTTACCAACGGCATCAACTAACCTATTATGTCTTCATTACTTTCTTTAAAGAAAATAGATGAGGTCTATTTTCGCGTAGATGCAGAACCTCACATCATAAGAGAACTATATGATCGATTCACCTTTGTGGTTCCCAATGCCAAATTTATGCCTCAGTACAAGGCCGGCTTGTGGGATGGTAAATTGCATCTTTTCTCTTACAGGGACAATACCATCTATGCTGGACTCATCTCTCACATAAAAGATTTTTGTGATGAATATGAATATGAGCTTGTTGACCATTCGGAAGTTGGAGATTTTGAATTTTCTGTTCATGAAGCCGAAGAGTTTATTAAGTCTCTTGAGTTGCCCGATCAATATAAACCAAGAGATTATCAGATCGATGCCTTTATTTCTGCTGTCCGAAAAAGAAGAATGCTTCTTTTATCCCCGACAGGATCAGGAAAATCACTTATCATTTATTTGTTGACTAGGTATTACTTAGAAAACCAAGAGAAGAAGATACTAATCATTGTTCCTTCGACTTCTCTTATTGTGCAGTTAAGTAAGGACTTTATTGATTATGGTTTTAACAGTAGACACATACACCGAATCATGGCAGGACAATCTAAAACTACAAATCGTCCTGTTGTTGTGTCTACATGGCAGTCTTTGTTCAGGCTATCAAAGAATTTCTTTGATGACTATGGAATGGTTGTGGTGGATGAGTGTCATGGCGTTAAAGCAAAGTCATTGACAGGCATAATGACAAAGACACCTAATATTAAGTATCGATTTGGCACAACTGCAACATTGGATGGAACACTCACAAACAAATTAGTGATTGAGGGCTTGCTTGGAAAGGTACATAAAGTAACAGAAACCAAAAAACTCATTGATGAAAAGATTCTATCTGATTTTCTTGTCAAGGCTATTATATTAAAGCATGAAACTTCAATAAAAGCAAATACAAAGTACCAAGATGAAATAGACTACCTAATAACCTCAACCGAAAGAAACAATTTTATTAAGAATCTTGCATTAAGCCTAGATGGAAATACGCTTGTTCTGTTTAATTATGTGGAGAAGCATGGAGTTCCTCTCTTCAATCTAATTAAGGGGACAGACAACAACCGAAAAGTCTTTTTTGTTCATGGTGGAACAGACCTTGGCACAAGAGAGGAAGTTCGCAATCTTGTGGAACAAGAAACCAATGCAATTATTGTTGCATCCAGTGGTGTATTTTCTCAAGGCATTAACATTAAGAGGTTGAATAATATCATATTCACGCATCCGGGCAAATCAAGAATACGCACACTCCAAAGCATTGGGAGAACCCTGCGTAAAATTGATGACAATGAAGCAATTCTATATGATATAGTAGATGACCTTTCGGGTGGAAGAAAATATGTTAATTTTGCGATAAAACATTACCAAGAACGATTTACGATATACAAATCAGAAAAATTTAAGGTCAAATCATATAATGTAGAGTTGAAAAAAGGAACGGTGTAGATGACTAGAGTTCAGAATCGGGAACATTATGTTAATAATGAAGAGTTATTAAAAGCATTTATTCAATATAGGGGAGAGGTGCTTGATGCAGAGGAATCAGGAGACGAAAAGCCCCAAGTACCAGACTATATTGCAAGATCTATTTTAAAAATTGCAACAAGACTTTCATATAAGAGCAATTTTATAAATTATGGGTTTAGGGAGGATATGATTTCAGATGCAGTAGAGAATTGTTTGTCGTATATACTGAACTTTGATCCAGATAAGTCTAAAAATCCATTTGCATACTTTACGCAGATCATTTACTATGCATTTTTGCGTAGGATACAAAAAGAGAAGAAGCAATTGTACATTAAGTATAAGTCCTTAGAGAATTCAGAGATTATGAATGAATTAGAGCTAAATGATAATGAGCATTCTACAGTATCTACTCAAGGATTTACAAAAATATATGATAACATGAGAGAATTTGTCGAAACATATGAAACAAGTACGATTAAAAAGAAAGAAAAAGCTCAACTAAAAAATAAAAAGATTAAGAAGAAGAAGGCAGCAGCGAACAATCTGTTGGTACATATAGGTGAGGACTAATATATTATGAAAATTGCAATAGTAACTGATACCCATGCAGGAGTGCGTGGGGATAGCGATACCTTTGCGGACTACCAAGAGATGTTCTGGTATGATGTGTTCTTTCCGTATCTGGAAGAGAATGATATCAAGCAAATAGTTCACTTGGGTGATA
>Ga0209337_1001765_pt1 | contig 16169 bp, 7 predicted proteins | sample LinPmetageLP53_FD_184044 | JGI IMG/M metagenome (GOLD analysis project Ga0209337, IMG submission 184044) | Marine viral communities from the Pacific Ocean - LP-53 (SPAdes) (version 2) | ecosystem: Environmental > Aquatic > Marine > Oceanic | place: Pacific Ocean | collected 2010-02-08
TTACATTAGCTGTGGTGCCATTTACCGTTAGGTTACCAGCAATTACAGTATCGCCAGAGGGGTTAATGGTAAGGTCACCCGTGGTAGTGCTAATGGTTGTGGCCTGCGTAAACGCTAAAGCGCTGTCACCCTCAACCGCTTCTCGCGCACCAGATCGCGTAAGCCCAGCACCAGAAATATCATTTACACCAGCCATTACCCTTTCTCCTATCTAACTTTGGTTCCCCAGGACTCAATATCGATCTTTGCAGTCGCACCAATAACCTCTACTGCCACATACCTGTACGGAGGCAGGTCGAGCCCTCCGGTTATAATAACAGCATCGGTGTTGGCGTTTCCATCATAACGGCCCACTTCTATAAAGTGCGCTGCGTCATCAGAGGCAGAAACGTAGACAACTACAGCATTCGCTGCGCCGCTGACGGTATGCTTATGCACTAAAACTCGATGATGCATATCTTGGCCGTTATAGCCGAGGTGGTTTTTAACCTCTACATCGACCGTGCCCCATGGCTTATCTCCGTCTGCCTTGTCTGCGCTGGGGTTATCGTACAACCAAATTAAGGTGCGTGCTGCCACGTCTGAATCGTGTACCTTTAACTTGTGTCGCTTAGTGATTGCCATTACGCTTTCCTCTTCTATTAGTTTGCGTAGTGGCCTGGTCGCCTTTAGCAGACACCATTTTACGAAGTTTTTCAACCTCTGTTTTTAAGTCTTGAACTTCAGCCTTTAATAGCTCAATGGAGCACTCGCTTGATTCAAGGACTTGGCCAAGGTGCGCCAAGATGCGTTTAGCGGACGTAGATCGCCCATAATGCTTATGGTAAATACTATTAACAGTGCCTGTTCCGACACCTCTGAGTAGGTCTAGTTTCATCTTCTTCTCCATTTTATTGCTACTTATAGTCTGGGTTTTGTTTCTTAAATATTTCTTCTTTGCGCTTGTCGTTTGCTATTTTAATCATAGCTTTCCTTAGCCTGACAAACCCTTCCGTGCCCCTGTACTTCTGCGGTAAATTGACTCGATTGTCTTTGACCAAATTGTTAAACATTCGCTCCGCTTTTCGCAGCATTGGGCCCTCTACAAGAATGCCTCTCGTTTCGGCTTCATATATTCCAGACAAAAGATCCTTAAATCTTTTATTTATGGCTGCGCGATCAATTCTTTGTTTCTCGCCAGGAGCAGCTTCACGGCCAGTGTCTTGCTTTTCTGTTTGCAGGGCTCGCATAAACTCGCCTCTGCCGTACTCATCCATAAGGTCCGTAGCCTCTCGCTTCAAGGCCCGATCTACACGCGCCTCCTCGTCAACATCCGACTTAAGCACCTTCACCCCAAACAGATTAAACAGGAATGCGTTTAGTAGGCTTTCTGGCGGCTTCAACATACCAAGCCTTGACGGCTCACCAAACATAGAGCCCAGCACCATCGATGTTCTTGGGCCCGAGCCACCAACAAAAGCCCGTCCTAATTTTCTCCAGAAACTTATGGGGTCTTCGTTTCTTTTGGCAGCCAATTCTTCCCAGTCACCTATGTCGGCATCGTTTGCGAAAAAGTTATAGCCCACCTCTACGGGGTTAATTTGTGTGCTTCCGTACGCAACCTGCGTCATTGTGTCGAGCATGTTAGCAAACCAGCCCTGCAAGCCCGCCCCTCTAGGAATACCTTCCGGTGTTAGCCTGCTGTAACCCTGTGCCGCTCTTGCTAACTCCCATACTGGGTTTTGCCAGGCGTCCATCTCAAACCTATCACTACTTAATACGCTAAATCCGCTTTCGTCTAAAAAACCAAACCCGTATTTACTTGTGTAAGCCTTTTTAAATCTCGGCAACCCGCGCCACTCTTCCATTGTCTCAGGATCGCTTAGCTCAGAGGCTTTAGAGTACTGGTCCATCAATATTGCCGCTCTAACTCTCTTAGGGTGTTCCAGCATAAATTGAGTGAAAATCCTGTAGTACTTAGTTTGATACACACCAAAAACACTTTTGATGGTAAAAATCTTTTCTGCGTCCGTAATGTTTTGATAATCAGGCCAAAGTCTAAACATTTCTGCCCGAAGAACCTCGCCGCGCATGCCCTTATCTTTGTACAGATAATAGGCCAAACCCATTTTAAACGACTCATCAGTGTCTTGAAAGGCACGCTTACCTTGCATTAAGAACCAGTTGTCAGGGCTAACGCCTTCGCCCGGAAACGGCATAAGAGCCTGGCGCGTTTGTGAAACTGGCCCGCCCGCCTTTCTCTTGGGTTCTATGTACTCACCGACAGCACGCCTTGCAATGTGCGCTCTAGGCTTTGACGCCAGGTCGGTGTCAACAGCGGCCTCTGCTGACTTTATTAAATCGCCATCATCAAGCACGCCGGTACGCTGTAGCCTTCTCGTTGAAAGCGCAATATTCTCTGACGCCCTAATTCCCTGTAAACCGGCCACATCCATTTCAGACAGCCCCTTATCGAGGCTTGCCGTGTAGTCGTCCATTTCATGTTTTAAACCGGATATCCACGCATCAATAGCGACATTCTGTCTTGTGTAATCATACCCAATGTCAGCGGTAATACCGGACTGCACTAGCTCAAGTGATGTTATTTCATCGAGAAACGCTTGATCGTACCCGCTTACTCTCTTCCCATTCCGATATGACTTCCAGTAAAGCCCAAACCCATCCCACCAAGACTTACTCGAAAACGCCCCTGGCGTCATTAAAGCGGTAAGCATAGAGTTTGCTTGCACGTTTCTTGTTTGTGGGCCCAGCGCTGAAAGCATTAGCTTTCGTATTTTAAACTGCTTCGTTATAGGATTCTTTCTTATAGCGTCAGCGATGTTAGTTGCGCCGTCTAGCACTTTAATAAGTTGCTCTGGAACATTCCAAACAAGCTTTCCCCAGAAGCCGTGTTTAGATTCTGCAAGTGCCTGTATAGCGTATTTGTAAGCTACTCGGTCCTCCACCTGCATCATCTGGGCCTGCGGGCGCTTCATAAAAAGCGCACCCTGCCTAGCCGACTCAATAAGGTCACCGTACAAGTATCCTAAGTCCCTCTTTGGTCCTTTGTCTGAATACAAGCCCATTCTTTTGGCCGCAGCCTCTATGGCTTGGCTTTCTTTTATCCACCTCGCTCTCACCTCAGGGCTTATGCCTTCAGGCTTTGTCGCTTTAATAATGGCGTCGACTCTAGCCTCTGCGTTTAGAGTAGCAGACGGCGGTAGCGGAGATACCGCATCTTTAGGTACCTTAGAGCCTGTGCGTAAGTGGTTTAGGTCGACCTTTATGTACCGCGATTCTTCGCCTTTTGGGGGTGCCCATGTTCCATCGAGCCGCTGCCTGCCCACTATAAGCGAGCCTTCTCTTGCTAAATTATGAAACTGTTGTTCTCTGTGCAGCTTTTGCTGTATCTCGACCCTCGAGAAGAATGAAGCCTCATATGGATCTAAAACAGCCATAACCTTTCGTTGGCCATCGAGCGTTTGATTCACCTGCGCGTCGACAACCTCCTTGTAAGTCCGACCTATGTTTGCTGCTTTGTGTGTAGCAACAGCAGGGTTGAACTCTAGCGGATTACTGTTGTGAAAATACTTATCAAACGTGCCACGATACACCCTACTATAATGCGTTAACATGTTAGACACACCATGCGCTGAGTCATCACCTAACACGTTTATGTGCCGAGCCAAGTCTAACGCTAGCCCAGACTGTACGTCCGACAGGCTGGCCGTAAACAATTCGGATAAGTGCGCATACTGCTCAGGAAGAAGAGACTTGTAGTCATAGAACTTGTTTCCTGGGCCCCCGAACTTTGGCAAGTCCGTGAGCATGGCACGGGTAAAGAGGGTTTGATGCCAGTGCTTGCTGTACTCAAGCGTGTAGAGAGTAGAAAGCACGCCGAGCGGCGTAAGCTCTGGATTACCGTTTTTAATATTTACAAGCCCAGCGCCTTCCCACTGATTCATAAAGTGCTTGTTGTCCATTAGATAAGAGGAAATGGTCCCCTCTTTTAACCACTCTAGGTATGCCAAACGGGCTTCCCATGTAAGGCCAGTTAAAGCTGTTTTTACAGCGCTGTTTGGGTTGCTCCTCATGCGCTTCAGGGTTGCAGCTTCTGCGACACTATTAAGCGCCGTAGCCTTACCCGCAACCCTAGAGTTTGGCCCCTGGCCTAGCTGCTCTGACGCAAGCGCTATAGTTTTCCTGAGACTGTCTACGTCATTTGATGCATTATTAAAAATGCGACCTATAGCGGTGTCCCTAAAGTCAAAAGCTTCTGCTAAAGCGCCGGAAGCCCTTAGTTTCTCTATATCAATATTTAGCTCTTCTCGTTTCTTCGGAGTCAAGTCTTTGAGTTTTTCTACAAGGTCCGCAAACGTTACAGCTTGGTTTGTTTCTGCATAGTAAACCACCGAGTACGGCCTTTTTTTATCTCTTTTAGCCCGCATGCTCTTGTCGACGAAGTCTGGCGTGTTGCTAAATGTTAGCTGCTCCTCGAAAAGTGTGTTCATTTTTTCTAGCAAGGACTTGCTTCGCACTGAAAGCATCGGCTTGAGGCCAAACGTCTCCGCTAACTCTTTAAAGGCAACACCATTGCTCATTTCCAGCTTCGGCTTATTGCGGATACCACCCGATAAAGTAACCTTGGCGGGGCTAAGCTCGCTTAAAATTTCAGCTTTGGTAACAAGCACGCCATCTGGGACAACGAATAAACCTGTGACCCCGCTATCTGTAAGCCTTGATATGTACGTCAACATTGCGCTCATACCATTAGCGCTTCTAATCGCACCCGGCCTAACCTTTAGCTCTGCATCCGATTGGCGCATAATGTATTGCATAGCAGGTGACGGAACGTAGTTCTTGCCTTGCTTTTGCACCATGCCGAGGTCTACTAAGTCGAGGCTTATGACCTGACCACCTCTCATTCCAGCCTTGGTGTTGCCGCTCACGGACTCATGTCTTATTATTTTACCTGACCTGTCTGTCACAAACCCAGCGTCTGGCAGGTTGCTTCTTTTCATTCTGTGCTTGTCAAGCACTTCTTTTGTAATCCGAGATTTATACTTTGCCGCTGACTCGCCCGCTGGCCTTCTTGTGCGTGCTTGCGCTCGATATACCTCAACAACAAAGTCTAAATACTCGCCTGGGCTTTTAAAGTCTGCGTCAGGAATTGGCGCATGTGTTTTGCTTCCTTTCCTTATGGCGGCGTTGTCTTTACTCCACACGGCTAGGGCAGCATCATGATCAACAAAAACCTTAACCTGCCCATCAGCCTCAACCACCTCACCTAAAGGTGCGCTCTTCTTAGCTTTTTTTCTAAATGCTACGTTTGGTAGCTGCAAGCGAATAACTCTTTCCGCAGCATCACCCTCAAACGGCTCAATCTCTGGCGCGGGCTCTGCGCCTGGCTCCGGTTTCTTTTTAGGGTCGACATCTAAATCCGACATGTTTATGTCAACATCGGCCACCCTGAAGTGAACCATGTATGCTCCGTCGTTGCCTTCGACGAGCCGGTTAACGTGTCCAAACTTAGCCATTGTGCTAACAAAAAGACTCTGTAAAAGGTTAAGCCTTTGAGAGTCGAAAACATCAATAAAGTCAGACGTTAAAACGTTAAATTGTGTTTTTTGTGACCTATTTAAGCCGTGGCGTTTTACCATTGTCTTCAGGGACGTTGCTCTAGCCACCTTGCTGTCACCGAACCTAAAGTCCTGCCTTGTAATTTCTTGCTGCAAGTCAGTTAAAACCTTTCTTGCTTCTTTACTCGACTTTGCGTAAGCGGCCTTAAAGGAGTCTGTTGCAACGTATTTGCCACGTTTTTTTTCTAGTATTCCAAGATCTTCCAGATTGAAGTAACCGTTGTTCCCATCTACATCGGTATACTCAAAGTGGAAATCATCTATAGATATGTCTTCACCGGCAGCAACCTTTTTGAGTGCTAGGTCGAAGGCTTCATCTGAGGCAAGGTCTTCAAAATATTTAGAGTCGAAGACTACTTCGGCATCCTCACCCTTAAGCGTCATTTTGACAATGTTTGGCTGGCCAAGCTCTGCCTTTAAGGCGCTAGACCCAGGCATGTCGAGCACATCTTCTATTGGGGCAATGGTGGCAGGGTCCACCAGCCTTCTCGAAAGAGCGTTCATGTTGTCAACATGCGCAATATACGAGTCGCTGGTTAAAACGTGTACTTTCTTGTTTCCAGCCTGGACGGTAACCTTCATTGGGTTACTCATATACTCGCTTTGATTTAAAAAGTACGAAGCCAGCATGCCAGTCGGTGTGCCCTCTGCGGCCTTTTTTATTATACTTTTATGTATTGCATTAAACGCAGGCCCGATAACAGGGACTACAGAGTCCAAGGAGTCTAGCGTGTTAGCTGTAATCACCACCGCAGGGTGATATGTAAGTTGGCTGTTTGGAATGTCTTCTCCAGCCAACATTTTTTTAGCAACTGCGTCTAAGTGCAAATCGCTAAGAACCTGCACAAATCGACCAGGAGCCCTAAACAACGGAACCCATTGTAGCCCAGCGTCCTCTCCTAGATTGACTAACCTGCTACTTAAATAGCCACCCTCTTGAACTGCGCTTACGTTTTTAAATGGGTTTGCTAGTGGGGCTTCCGCTGCTGCTGGAACCGGAGCGCCAACTCGGCTGCTGACGCCAGGAGACAACTCAATCTCAACAGGGTACGTCTCTCTTACAGCTTGATATAGCTCGTCCGAGTCGATTTCAAGTATTGATGCTTCACCCTCTGTTATTTCTTGGCCGAGCCTTTGTTTACGTTTTATGGCTAGCTGTGTGACGTCAAGCTTTGTGGCGCGTGAAAGCATTGGTATTTTCGCTGCTCTCGCGACGGCATAGAAACCCAACACATCAAGGCCGACACCTAGTGGGTCAGAAGCTAGCTCGCCTTTAAACTTATCGAAGTCTGTAAACGTGTTAAAATAATAAGAAAGCATCTCTCGACCGACGAACGGGACGGTCTCTGTTATCTTTCTGTTTGCGTTACTGATGCCCTGGTCTCGAACCTCGTCAAGCGCTACAATGAGGCTTGTTGGTTGCACAACCTCTCGCATTGCCATGCGTGGATCAATCAGGGGGTCTCCGTTTTCATCTGTTTTAACCGTATAAATGAAACGACCATTTTCATCTAAAGTTCGCTCATAAAGGTCTTCATAGGGCCTGTCGTCATATGGCCCCACTGTAAACTTGGTGTCTGTCTCCTGAAAACGGGATGTTACAAACTTCCTGTCGTCAAAGGACTCTGTAGCCCCTGCCTTAACAAGTCTAGCCCCAAGAGACGCAGCGCCACCAACACCCGCCTGAACAAGGTCGCCTGCCAGCAAAGTGCTTTCTTTAGCAAGGATGTACGTTCCGTGAACTGCTTGATTGAAACTGTGCGGTAAATGCACAAAAAGTATATTTTCTAAATTATATGTGTCGTCGTTTTCTAATAACTTTAAAACGTCTTCATAAAAAAGCTCGCTGTGTTGCTTTCTTGTGTAGCCGTTTATTATGCCCTGCATGTTTTGACGGCCCTGTACTGGCTTGTTGTTCCTGAGGTCAGCTAAGCTTTTGCCAACGTGAGCAGCGTGGGGGCTAAAAGAAACGGCGTCATTGTAATCGACCACGCCTGTCCCAACGGTCTTGTATCCGGCCTTAAGTTTTTCTTCGCTAATTGGGTAATTAAAAGCGACTACTCCACCGTTTGGATCCCATGGTTGATCTTTTGTCTCATATATATTGTACCCAACAAGGCCGACGTGGGTTTGTTTTTCTTTATATTGATCTGTTTTTGGTTGCAAATACTTAAGAGCATCCCTGGTTAAAGGAATGCGCCTGCGTTTTCTGTCAGAAATCCACCGCGTGCTTGGGTGCGCCATCATAAAAACATCTTCAGGAACGAACTCACTGTTTCGGTAGTAGACAGTCAGCCTCCTCAAAGAGTCCTCTCTGTCAACATCGATGTCTTTCCAAAAACCAGACTTCTGCTCGGTAGGAAGAAACCCTTCCATTAAAATCTGCTTATATTTAGCGGCGTACTTTGCCCTACTTAAGTTCCATCTTTTTATCGCTTGCGGAAGCGTTATATCCCTCTCTTCCTGCTCAGAGATAACACGACGGTAGTTGTGTATATTTGAATGCTGTGGGTTTGCTGGCAGCGAGCGTATATATGCGTGCCTTAAAACTTTATAAAGCTGCCTTTTTAAGCTTTGCTGCTTTAGTTTGTATTTCTTTTGAGCAAGCTCATGCGCAGCTTCGCCCTGCAAATCTCTACCGAAAAAACTTTCTACGGGAGCAAGGGGCCCCCTTTCGGACAATGCCAGGTCCACATCAGGGCCCAAAAGGTCTTCATTTGTTATGCCATACAGCGCTTGCAGCATAGGCATAGAGTGCTCTAATGGCTGAACATGCGGTGTTGCAAATAAAGCCGTTTTACCTATTTGATGCTGAGAAACACTTTCAGACATGTACCTGTGATGCCCAAACTGGTTACCCGCCAACAACTCATGAACAAAGTGCTTACTTTTAATTTGCTCTTCAATTAAGTCGAAGTTTTTACTTGCGCCACCATCTACAACAAACTGAAATTCTCTAGTAATTTCATCAACCGCGCCCTCTCCAATAAACTCTCTTCCGTCTGCTCCGCGATACGACTCAAAGCCATCTAATATAGCAGCGTTATCAAACCCGTTAGGGTCATGAATTAAAAACTCTGGAGCCCAGGCTGCGTTTGTTCTGCCTATTGTGTCTTCGTTGTTTGCAAATTGTATTTTAACAACACCGCTAATTCCGGCAGCAGCGTCCCTAGCTAACTCTCTCTTTGCCACACCAACAGTGTTTTCAACTAGCTTCACCGCTTCTTCGGCCTGCTCTTCAGTAAGGAGAAGTGGTGCTTTCGTTAAACGCGCTATAATGCCTTTTCTTGGCACACTGTCTTCATCAAAAACAGAGTTAAGAAAGCTTTCAGAGGTCATGTCTGACCACACATCCGCCAAAGCACCAGCCCTTTCTAGCAGCCTTGTTGGCGCTGCCCCTCCCTGAACACCCGACACATCACTTAACGTTCTCTCGGTTGAAGAAAACCCCGCAACCTCTTCAAGCGCCCTAATCTGCCCTTCGGGCAATAGTTGCACCGACCTAGCCAACACCTCTTCTCTGTTATACCCATAAAGCGATGCTGCTGATGCAAGCGTTTGGCTAGGGTTCGATATAATAGAGTCAACCAAACCCTCCCTGTCTAAACCGGCCTCTTGAAAAACTGGTGTCGCCCCAGGTTTTGCACGCTCAATAGAGCTTGTAGTGCTAACAAGCCACTCTGGATGAAACTGCAAGAAAGACTTATTAAGCATTATCTTGGTTATTTCGTTAACACGCTTAGCCTGCTGTTCGTCAGTCTCACCAATTAAAGGAGCAAAAGACTGCTTAGCTATGCCCTGCTTTACTACTAACTGAAGCTGCGGCTTACCCTCTTCTGTTAACTCGACGTTAAACTCTATTTGGTCTGGCTTAGCTAAACCAAAGTTTTTCCAATATTCTTTCTGCTCAAGTGGATTCTTGCTAACTCTAAGCTTCTCTAAAAAAGGCGTTATGCGCTCTTTCTCACGGTTTACAAGCTCTGACACAGCGCTCTCGCGAATACTTAGCGGCCTGTCCTTATCTAAACCAGGATACCTGGAAGCTATTTCGGAACGCTCAACATCGTCCTTTGCAAAAATCATTTCATTTTGCATAACCTCGTAGAGGTTTTTGTACTCAGCCTCTAGGCCAGGAAGAAGCCTGTTTATGTTTGCGGTTGGGCCCTGGAGCAAGTTAGCCCTTGCTTCATAGCTTAAGTCATCACGCTCGATGATCTCCTCTACCTGCTCTACTGCGCGAGCAGGCTCATCAACACCCCTTTCCCTGGCCTCAAGCTCTAGCGCTGCCTCTGGTGTTTTCGGTCGCCCCTGCTCCTGCAACGAACGAAACTCCATGCCGCTAACTTGCCCACCCTCATCTAGCCGCTTTTGAACTAAAGTCCTGTCGTCGTACGGTGTAGCGGGCATTGGAGTAAGATTGCCAACATCTAACTCTTCCTGCGCCATAAGCTCAAGCGCAAGTGGCTCAGTGTCAGCTTTTACTTGCTTTTGTTCTGATGTTTCAGGTTCTGGAACTGCCTGTGTAACCAACTCTTCCTGAACCTTAGCCTGCTGCGCCACCATTTGATCCGGCAGCGCCGACTCTTCACTGCTAACATCCGTCCAGTGCCGCCCCTGCTCTACCAACTGCTCAAGTGTGACCCCCGCCTCCCTAGCCTTCAATGCTATAATTGGTGCGTATACGGCTGGTAAATCTGGGTACTGCTCTGACCAGTCATCATATGGCCCTGGTGGTGCCGTGGGTAGCTCTGGAAAGCCGGTTTGTGCCTCTGGCAACATTGCGGCCAAGGCTTGTCCTTGATCAAGGTCTAAATTAGTTACTGGCGCACTTGGTGCTGGCTGGGCTTCCGGCTGCGGCATAGGCTCCATAGCAGGTGGCTCAGTGTAAATCTGGCCTGCTGGCATTTGCTCAACAGGAGGCGGGCCATCGTAAATTTCACCTGCTGGCACTGGCTCAACACTAAGGCCAGTGATAAGGTTTTTTAAGTTTTGAAGAGGTTGACCTACACCTGGCGGACTTATTGGGCTGTTTTTTGCCACGCTGCTATCTTCCTTCTGCGTAACCAGCAAGCCTTTTTATAATTTTGCTGTTAGACATCTTTGTCCTTATAATTCCCTTTAGCTCTTTAAAATAGCTTTCGCCTATTTCCTGTTGCTTTTCTTTTTCTTCGCCAGCTAGAGATGCGTCATAAAAACTTCTTATAGCGTCTTTGTAAGCGGCCTTCACCTCAGCGCTACCAAGGATAATCTTTAACTCCGTGTCGTATTGCCTTTCATTAAGGTCCGGGTTAGTGCCATACCCAAAGAGCACTGTTTGAAACGCTGCCCTCACGTCTGTGTTTCTAGAGTCCTCACCCAGGACTTGCTTTAGGGCATGTGAGGTAAGCGTCTGGCTTGAGTCTTTATTTAACAGGTCCACCTCGAGGAAAGCACCTTCTTTGACCGCATCAGTGATTGTAAATTTAATTGCTGTAGGAATTTTAGCAGCCCTTTCCATGGCCATCGGCAAATTAGTAAGAGCTTTGCTTTGCAGGGATATGGAGGCAAGCACTGCGGGCACCGAAGCGTTTGGCATATTTTTTAACATAGCCTGGTACACTTTGTTGTCTTTAAAAGACTCGTGGCTAAACGATTTAGCAGAAACTAAATTGCTAATTTCATTCTCAATACTTTCTTTAATTCCTGTAGAAATTTTAAGGTTTTTTAAAATATCCTCACCCTTAGATTGGGTAATGAGGTACGCCTTCTTTACTGCTATTTGTATGCTCCGATCTTGGTCTTTTATTACGTCTTCAAGAGGGTTCCAGGCTTGCTTCATTGCAGCTTCATAAACCTTTATAGAGGATGTCGCGTCATTCGCTATTTCTCTTGTTGCTTCTCTTTTTGCGCCACTTAAAACTCTTCTGCTGAGGTTTAATCCGCCTTGAACCTTGACGTTTATTCTCGATACGTTACCTCTAGAATCATCTCTAGTAAGATCGTTTATTGCAGTATCGAAAAGCTTGTCTTTTGTTGAATTCACATCATTTACTGGAACATTAAGCTTGTTAGCCGCAGTCTTCCTGGCCTTTAGTAGACCATGCTTCTCTATGGATTTTTCAACAAAACCTCTTCCTGTTTTTGTTTCTTTTGAAACAGCACGGGTTGGGCCACCGTCTTCCGAAGATGTTTCCGACGCATCTAGCCCACGGCCCTCTAAGTCTGGGTCAGGAAGGTTAGCTGAGCTTTCCAGCCTGGTCGCCTCGAGCCCCTCTTTTAACGCAAGCTCTTGATCTAAAAGCTGAGGCAAAGTCAGGTTGTTTATGCCACGCCCTAAAATTGAAAACTCTTGCCTGTTTAACGCCAGGGCCACCATTAAAGCTTTTCGTCGGTTTGCCTTCCACTGCTTTAAGGTGTTTGCGTACCTCTGCCTAGTGCTTTCTTTTAGTCCTGCGCCCTTGCTTTCTGTCGAAATGGTTTGGCGCACATTGTCTTCCTCGTCAGCCTCTATTTGATCTAATTCTCTTTTATAGTTTGCGCGGAGGTTATCTAGGGTGTCATTAGCCTGCGCGTCTCTAGGGTTTATCTTTAAAGAGTCTTGAAGTTTTGCGCTAAGGCGGTCAAATCTAGATCTAGCGTCTGCCCTTGCCTTTTTATAGCTCCAAGACTCCCGATGCTTGATGTACATCTTTAACAGCTTTTCATCTTCAGCCTGATTAACCTCGGCATATTCCCCTTGAAGCTTCATGTGCTTTGACAACAGCTTTCGTTGCTCTGCGTTCGTAAGTTTTCTTGCAGCAGCATCTTCCTTCAGGAATTGCGTTTGGCGCTCTCGAATAGCGGCTTGCTCTTTTTCGTTTTCATCAAGAACACGCTTGGTTAATCCGCCTGCTATTTTCTGAAAAAGATCTTCTTGCTTTTCATCGCGCTTGCGTGCGTCTACACCCTCTTGCGTTATAGCTGCTTGTCGATCTGTTAAAACCTGAGGCAGAGCCTGTACATCTTTAAGAACCATTATGCTGCCCTCACATTGTAATCATTACGTCATATCGAGCCGCTGCGTTAGCTGGATCCATACCGGCCTGTATATTTCTTTGATACTCAGCCTCTGCTCTTTGCAAAATAGGAGCAAAAGATGCATCGCCTAAGCGATGAGCGACCTTAGACAACGACTTCTCCTTCATAGAGAGCGCCATGTTTATAGTGTTAGAGTCGAAGCCCATAGCCGCCATTTGCGACTGAAGCACCTGGCCTGTAGCAGCCGCTACCTGAGCCAAACGTTGGCCCTCTAGCTGCGCCATATCTGCCTCAACGCCCCTCATGCCGCCCATAAGCGCTTGCTGCGCAGGAGCCCTTAATGCGCCGGTTCCAGCACCGCGACCAGCAACACCGCCGCGACTTGCGCCTGACTGAAGCTGTCTTGCCATTGCGCCGGACTTATCCATAACCTGCTGCTGTGCCTGTCGGCGCGCCTCACCAAGGTCGCTCATACCACCAATCATTCCACGCAAATTCCCCAACATCTGCTGGTTTTCTGCTGTGTAAGCTTGTGGTGCGACCTCTGTCTTGCTCTCTAATGCAGTATCAAGCTCTTTTGACGCAGAGGACGCCTCGTTCTTTTCCTTTTGCTTTGCAAGGGCTAACTCTCTAGCTCTTTTTTCTCTTTCTCGGGCCTCGAAGCCACCTACTCCAGCTACCATTTTGTCCTCCTACGGAATTGGAACCATCGCGTCACACATCAGGTTGACGTGGAAGCGAAAATGAAGAGGGTGTAGCGCTTCACCAGCGCCACATGTAAACTCTAACGCACCCCTGCCATAAACAACTATATACTGCCCACCGAGAACCAAGGTGCCTGGTGCTGCCTGTTTAACCACAGGGTACGTGCTGGAGCTACCCGAGTAACCCTTTGCAAAGTCCCCAGAAACAGGAAAAGTCATTGAGCTTATAGCCGTGCCAGGCGCAGAGCCCGCGTTCTGGTCCCAGGCGGAAATCGCCGAGACAAACCGAGCGCCGACCTCTAGGGGTGTTGCATTGTCTGCAATCTCAATTGCTGGCGAGTCGGTGTAGGGCAAGACCGTGCTATTTAAAACATCCATCGTCCTCACGCGCACCGCCTGGCACCATGATGGAACCTGAAAAACACCAAACGCTGTATACCCATCGTAATCTGCACCAGCATTTCCAGACGCATTGTATATGTAAGTACTAAGTCCACGAATCACCGTGGCGTTTCCTGCGTGCCCTTCTGGCAGCACCACGCTTATAGGACACGAAAAGCTCAAAGTGCTGAATCGCTCATGCAGTGTGTTTGCGGCGTTCTTCAACACATTGAAGTTGTTCTCTAAATCACTGGCCTTGATTATTGTGCCTTCTGTGATCGAAGTTGTTGTTACTGGCCAGTTAGGCATTTTCTTCTCCGTTTGCGATTAAACCTAGCACAAAAAACCACACTTAGGCTATGCCCTTTCGACGAGCGTGGCCAGGTTACCGCTGACCACATTGTCGAGTCCAGTTTTTACCGTAATTATGCCAGCCGTTGCATTACAAATATTAGAAGACACAACGCAGTGCTTCACCGCGTCTTCACAATACACCGCAGCATTGTCATTAGTTGCGTCATAATCAATCTCGTTACCAATCACAACGCCAGAGTCTGCGGAAACCACAACAGCGCGACGGATGCCAGAAGGTATATAACAATTTTGCAAACGAGCCCGCGCTCCATCCAACTTGACAACACTGTTATTATATGTAGAGGAAACACTGCTGGTACCACCTGGTGTTGTAAAAGCTACCCCATCCTTCGCAAACGAGTATCCCGTTAAGGCACCGTCTGCTGTTAGATCGAGGTCAATGATGCAGTCCTGAAGCCTTCCGTAGGCGTTGATTGTAACCACCGGGCCATACTCTGGATTGTCTTTATCAAAGTTTATTTTAAGCTTTGTTTTATTCGGAACGCCACGAAGGGTTACATAGCTTGGAATCGTTATGCCTTTCGGCAAGTTGTAAATATACGGCCCAAGCTCTATAATATCGCCGCCCTGCATGTTAGCGCTGTTCAAAATAGCCTGCAAAGGCTGGCCTGGCTGGACCTCTGGCCTTCCTGGCCAATCGGTTTCTACGGCGCGATGCTTGCGCTTCCTGTATATAAACTGCGTCATGACCTTCGTCCGACTTGCGCAGCCACCCTTAAGTTTACGTTAATCGCTTTTATGTTTACTGGGTTCAGTGTGTGGAACTGAAACATGTGCGATATGCCTTGGGCGCTAGTAGATGCAGTAGATAGCCTGTGGATATCTCTTGCGGTATATCTTGTAATCGGAAGCTTTCCTGAGACGTTAGTGCCGTCAGCCTTTGCATAATATGCATAAGAGCCACCTACGCCTGTCGCGCTCTTGTACCAGGAGTCCAGTGTTCCGTGATACAAGTCGTCAAGCACCGATACGTCAGCGGTAGTAAACTGGCTAGTCTCTAGTGTTGACTGCCCTTCTGATAAGTCCGCAATATGACTCCAAACCTGAAAGCGTAGCTTGAAGTCATCGTCCACACTGTCGTCGACTCTAACTGTGTGATGCACGTTAACGTCTGGCATTACCACAGCGGCGTCAATGTTTGGCACAAGCCTGCTTTGAGCAGCTATAGCGACATATGGTTTTGTCGATGATACAACCGTGGCTTTGCTTGCGCCGCTACCAGAAGTAATCCAAACCTCGTCAACACCTGTCGTAGACTCAAACTTTGCTAGTCCGTAGCGCGTCATCACAAACGGTGTCGAGTATTTTCCGTTATAGGCAAACCCGCGAACGCCCATATTTTTCGGAAGAAGCCATACGGTGCTTTGGTTTGTTTTTTGGTTATGCACTAGGGCAAGCCGATTGTCGTCGCCTCGCTCGTGGTCTTCCATTGAGCAAAATAGAATGTATAGGTCATCCCATGCACCCGCTACTGCACGATCAAGTCTATCGTGGTCAATCTTGTAGTTTTGCCATGGGTCACAATCTAGCGTTTGGTTATCTGCCATTCCGCCTTGCGGCGATGAGCCACCCTGGTACGCGCTATATGGACCCCTGTCCATCTTGACACCGTGTCCGAAAAGCTCGTCGAATGCGTCTATGCGTGCAACCTGTGCGCCTACAAGCTTGTGTACGCCCTGGTGGTTTGCAAAGAAAACGCCGCCTCGCATGGACTTTATGCTGTGCCTTGCATCACAACCCATCGTGTTTGTAATGAGCTTGACTGTGCCGTCTTGTCGATCACTACCAATACCATTAAAGGTCTGGATTGCGTGTCTTGAGAAAATGACGTTGCCAGCATTCGTGTCTGCCATACCAATAACCTCATCATCAGCACCAGACGCCTGGTTCAGAGGAAACACACCAATAGTGTTAAGGCTTTGTGGCAATAGCTCTTCGCTAACAAAAATATCATAAGGCCGCATAATCAAAGTTGACGCGCCTGCGTCAATAGATAACTCTGATTTATCGAACAGGATACGCTCTGTCGGTGTAACGCCCGTAAATTTATATGGCGTGTTTTTAAACCCAAACCAAAATGTTTGCCCCAGCCGGT
>Ga0209337_1001766_pt1 | contig 16162 bp, 9 predicted proteins | sample LinPmetageLP53_FD_184044 | JGI IMG/M metagenome (GOLD analysis project Ga0209337, IMG submission 184044) | Marine viral communities from the Pacific Ocean - LP-53 (SPAdes) (version 2) | ecosystem: Environmental > Aquatic > Marine > Oceanic | place: Pacific Ocean | collected 2010-02-08
GGTACAGTTGTGGGTATAAACCCAGGCTTAGGTATAGATACTATAGCAAATAACACAAGTAATCCTGAAATAGACGTAGATTTTACTGGAATTAACAATTATATCAGTAGAAGCGAAGATATACACACTATAAATCCTGAAGATTCTGTAGAATTTCACAATTATGCCACGCAAAACGTAAAAGCAGTGGAAATAAGTAAAATACCTAACAATCTTTTTACTGCAGTTAAAAAATATGTAGATGATAACGACGTAAACAGCCTGATTAACACTACTGACGATAAATTTACTACAGCGAAGGCAATAAATATGGTATCATTGACAAATTCTGAATACCAAACGCTTGTTGCTAACAATACTGTAGATCTAAATACATTATATTTCATAATAGGCGCAGGTGCTTCCTATACACAAACTTTAAATAGGAATGTAAATGTAAGTGGTGGCGGATCATACGCAATAACTGGTAATTCAGCCTCTGTTACCGGGCCAATTGGTACACCTTTTAGTTTTTCAAGTGATATTAACGCTACTGGATCATCTACACTTACTAGTAAAAACACACCGATAACTACAAACGGTACTATAGCGTTAAATGGAGGTACAACAACACATAACATAGTAGCAAATATCTCACCTCCGCCTGGTAATAGTGTAAGAGTTGAATATACTCTTAATCTAGCTGGTAACTTAGCTAGCAATGCATCTTTATTAGATTATTCTGGCGATGCAACCGGTGCGAGTGATCCGTCTAGTGGTTTTAGCTTTACTAATGTTAATGGTACATTTAATTCTAGTGTGGTTATAAAACCTGCAAACGCAACTGAATATGAATTAACACCTACAAATCCTACAACATCAGTAGGTTATAATGAAACACCAACTACTCCAAGTCAAACAATAGGAGTAAATGCTACATTAACAGGTACAGTAAGTCTTAGGACATATACTATTACACAACCTGTAACTGAAAGTATTACTTTTACAGGAACTCCTTTAGCTACTATAGGTGACATTAATATTGTTTCTTTAGGTAATTTAACAGCAACAGGTAATTTAAATGATGCAGTTACTTTTACTATAACCGCAACTCCTGATTCAGGTTTTACTTTTAGTGGTTCAACATCAACAACTGTTAATCATACAATAGTTGGTGATGCAACTTTACCTGCAGTAAATATAACTGGTGTCTTAGATAGAACAGCTGTACCTGTTTATAATATGATTTTACAGTATACTAATAATGTAATAGGTGGTACAGAAGGTACTGAGTATACAATAAATCCATCTACAGCTTCACTAGCTCCACCTGATGGTAGTGCTAGTCCAGGTGTTGGTGCATTTGGTATACAAGCAGGTAATCCATATTCTGTGATCCAACCAACAGCTACTATAGCTACTGGTTATAATTTTTCAATACCATTTAGTACAACTACAACAGCGGGTAGTAATCCATTGGTTGGTAGTAGTATGCCAGCTGCAGACTCTATAACAGATCAAACATTAGCTGGTACAATACAAGCAGACACATGCACGTATTCTGTTTCTCAAGTAGCTGTTCCAGCAAGCACATCTATAACATATCAAACAGCATTTATATCAACAAGCGGTACAAACGGTATAACAACAACTAATACTCAATCAGGTAGTAAAACTAACCAAGCAACTGGAGGTGGTCAAGTTACAGCTTCAGTTAGTAGAACATCACCAGGAGCTAATGTTGAATCAAACTTAACTGTAACGTTTAGAAAAAATGGAGTGTTCCAGTCTTCATACACTGCAAGCCCAGGTTACAGCGCTTCCGGTTCTTATACGTTTACAGGTGTTGCTAATAATGATACACTTTTAGTAGACATAGATGAAAGTTAATAAAAAATAAAAACATGGCAATAATATATAGTTACCCTTTAGATTTAAACCCAACTACAACAGACCTGCTGTTGGGTAGTTCTATATCTAGTGGTAAACCAACAAAAACATTTAGTATAGCTAGCTTAGTAGCATTAGTTAACGCTCAACCTGCGACAGGTACTGTTACTAATGTATCTACGGCAAATTCAACATTTATAAATGTACAGGGTGGACCAATAACTGGAGCTGGAACAATAACAGCTTCTTTATCAGCAAGTGGTACTCCATCTAATTCTACGTTTTTAAGAGGTGATAACACTTGGGCCGCTGCTAGTTCCATAGGTAGTGCGTCAATATCTATATTAGATGAAAACATACAACTTACATCCGACGTCGCATCTATAAACTTTACAGGTTCTGGTGTTAATGTAACAAACGTAGGTGATGCTGTGACTGTTACTGTTCCAGGTGTAGTTGGTGGTATATCACAAATAATAGCAGGTACAGGTATTAGTGCAAGTGCAGCTACAGGTAATGTAACTTTAACAAATACTGGGGTAACACAATTAACAGCTGGTACTAATGTAACACTCAGCGCAACAACAGGTAGTGTTGTAATAAACTCTACAAACAATGTAGGTACCGTGCAAAGTATAATACCAGGTAATGGTTTAATATTACAATCAACAACTGGTACTGAAATATCTACACCTACTATTGGTATAGATAAAACTGGATCTAATAATTATATTATAGTAGGTAAATCTGATGCAGTTCCAGATCCTGTTGATTTTATAGCTTTTAACGACACAGCAACAACAGCTATTAAAACAACAACATTTGCAACCATACCAATGACAACTTTACCACTGGTAAAAACATATATAGACACTGGAGATGCTGATGTAATAAAAAATACAACTGATGTATATAACACAACAGCTAAAATAATAAATGTAGTTACATTAACAGTTGATGAGCATGCGGATTTAGTCACTGCAGGAACTACTAATCTTAATACTTTATATATAATAATACCTAATGCATCTGCTGGGACTGAAGTAACAGTTACTCTTAATACTACAAACAATATAACAGGTGGTACTGCTGGTGTTGATTATATAATATCCGGTGATGCTAACGGTGCACAAATAAAAGGAGTAGAAGGAGAGCCTTATACATTTACAACAATATTGACACCAGCTGCAGGTAAGTATTTTAGTACAGCCGCATCTGGTATGGTTGTTGCTGGTGCTATACCTAATTCAAGTGGTAATGCTAATCAAACACTTACAGGTGTTATAGCCGCAGTACCAGCCCCTCAAGTTACAGCTACATTATTAGTAGTAACAAATATTCAAGGCGGACCAGCTTCAGCTTGGTTAGTAACAGGTAACGCAACAGGTGCAACATCAACCGGCGCTAGTCCATTTACATATAATTTTTCAACAACTAACATAAGTATAACAGATAGTAATTATACTTGGGTTGTAACACCTACAGTGGGTAATGGAGGTATAGTTCTAGCCGCTGGTACAATAAACGGATCACAAACAGTAGTAGCAACAATAACAGGTACACTACAATTAACATAAAATAAAAACATGGCAATAATATATAGTTATCCATCAGAAACAAATCCACAAGCTACCGATTTATTAATTGGTACTTCTACTGTTGTTACTAATGGTGTAGAGGAAAACGTAACAAGAAGTTACTCTATACAAACTTTAACAGATTATATAAAAGTATTAGGAGGTATTGGTGTTGAATCAATAACATTTACATCACCACTTACTGGCGGTACTATAACTAAAGACGGTACGGTAAGTATACCAGCTGCAAATACAACAACTAACGGTTATTTAACTAGTGTTGATTGGAATATTTTTAATAGTAAACTAGGTAGTACAGGTGGAACACAAGATGCTATAGCATTATGGCAATCAACAACAGCGTTAGGTAGTTCATCTCTTACTGAACCTACTGGAGCATACATATATTCAAATAAACATTTTTCTCCCTTATCCGACGCAACGTGGGATCTAGGTACTTCAACTGTTTCAAATAGATGGAAAAATATTTATTCATCAGCAACTATGTATTCTACTAATATTAGTATATCTGGTTATTTAAACACAGGAACTGGTAACGGTACAGCTGGTCAGATATTAGAATCACAAGGTACAGGCCAACCAGTAAGATGGGTTGATAATGCGGTTGGTGATATTACAGGTGTTAGTTCTTCTACACTACAACAATTAACAGTTGCAAATTCAACAGGTCCTGTACCTGCTTTGTCTATAGTAACTGGTCCTGTTACAAATGGTGGTACAGCTTTAGCTACAAGTGATCAAATATTTGATTTTGTAGATACAAATTATGGACCTGGTACAGTAACTAATGTAAGTATTGTATCTACTGAGTTTCCTGGTATAACAACTACAGTAACAAACGCAACAACCACTCCACAGATATCTTTAACGTCAACTGGAACACCAACCGCTACTCAGTATTTAGATGGTACAGGTAACTGGTCTAGTCCAGCTGGTGTAGGTACTGTTACTAGTGTTACTGGTGCGAGTGCTGATACAATAACAGTTGCTGATTCAACATCAACACCTGTAATAACAGCAGTCACTGGTGCTGTTAGTTCTTCATCGGCAAACTTAGCTACAGGTAGTCAAATACAAACAGCTATTGATGCAGCTGTGGCAGGATCAGTAACATTTAAAGGTGGATTTAACGCTGCTACTGGTGCTATTGATGCTGGGGGAAATTTAACCACAGGTGGAACAAGAGTTGCTATAGTTGTAGGTGATTTATATGTAGTAACTACTGCTGGTAGTTTTTATGGATCAGAACCACTAGGTATTGGTGATCAAGTTATATGTCAAACAGCCGCATCTCAAGGTGCTTCTGTTATTGGTGACTGGACAACTGTAGAGGCAAATGTTGTACCCGCTGAAGCAGGTGCTACAGACGCAGCAACTACAAAAGGTGTTGCAGGTTTTGATGATCAAATGTTTGCGGCTACAACTGATGGCTTTGTTACGTCAACAACTCTTAACAATATAAATATAACTGTTACAAATGCTTCTGGGGCTAATAAGTATTATGTAGAGGGTGTTATTCAAGCAAATATATACTTAGCAAAAAGTTCTACATTTTTAATTAACCAAGATTCAGCAACTAACAATGGTCATCCATTAGTATTAAGTACTGCTGCTGCTGCAGACCCTAGAGTGGTGTATAGTACGGGTGTGGTATATTTACTAGATAACGTAGTTACTTCTCAGTCTGATTATGTTAATACAACAAATTTTAATGCTGCCACAACTAGAAGATTAAGAGTAACATTAACACAAGCTGCACCTGCATTATCATACGCATGCTATATACATGCTGCAATGGGTGCTGATATAATTCAAACAACATTTACAGCTTCAGGTGTTTCTAACCTAGCAACAGGTAATGGTTTAACAGGTGGACCAATAACATCAACAGGTACAATATCACCAGATTATACAACAGCTAATAATATTATATTATCTGCAGCTGATGGTACAGGTGACACTTTGGTTGATGCTGATCATTTTATGTTTAATGATGAATCTATAACTCCCGATGCTGTTAAGTATGCAACACTTGGTCAACTTAAATCATATATAAGTGCAGGTGGTGGATCAGTTACAAGTATTGGTATAACAGAAACAGGTACAGCTTTAAATATTACTAATTCACCAGTTACATCAAGTGGTAACATTAATATTGCTGGTGCAGGTACTTCATCTCAAGTAATACTAGGTGATTTAAGTTTAGCAACACTACCAACAGGTACGGTAACAAGTGTTGGTTATACTAGTAATATATCTGCTTTTGTTGTAGGTGGTCAACCTATAACCAACTCAGGTACATTAACATTAAACTTAACAGGTGGTAGTGTAGGTCAATTTTTAAGACAAGATGGTACTTGGGCTTCAGTTCCAGCAGGTTATTCTGGTTGGGATTTACAAACCGGTAGTGGTTCTGGTGCTAAAGTAACAGTTGCTCAAGCTGATATTGTACAACTTGTTAGTGGAACTGGTACTTTAACAACAAGTAATAGTGGTTTATCTGCAAGCATTGATATGACATCAGGTGTTGTAACTGCTGGTTCTTTTACAGCTGCAAATATAACGGTTGATACATACGGTAGAGTTACAGCGGCTGCTAATGGATCTGGTGGTGGTTTACAAACTAGAACAGTGGATACTAAAACAGGTGATGGAACAACAGTTGCGTTTACATTATCAGTAAGTCCTACAAGTACAGCTTATATAGATATTTATATAGCTGGTGTATACCAACAAAAATCATCTTATGCTTTAGCCGGTGCTGTGGTTACTTTTAGTACTGCACCTCCAACAACAATAACTAACGGTATTGAATTTGTATCATTAACTTAATATGGCAACAACCAAACTCTCAACAGACGTAATAGATCTTAGTGGTAACACTGAAGCTTTAACTATACCTAAAGGTACAACTGATTCTACTTTAGAGGTAGAATACCTTGTTGTAGCTGGTGGTGGTGCTGGTGGAGCAAGTGGATTTGGTGGTGGCGGTGGCGCTGGCGGTTTAAAAACAAATTTTGGAGGAACTGCAGTATCTTTAATTACTTCAACAAATTATTCAGTAACAATAGGTATTGGTGGTAGTGGAGGTGGAACTTCTACCCCAGCGCCAAACGGAAATTCTTCAGATTTTAATGGGATAGTAGCTATTGGTGGTGGTGGTGGTGGAAACCATCTTTCTAATGGTGGTAATGGAGCTAGTGGTGGTGGTGGTGGTGGTGATGCAACCTCTTCTGGTGGAACTGGTTCAGATGGTAATAATGGAGGTTTAGGTTACGACCCAGCTCCAGAAAGTGGTGGCGGCGGTGGCGGATTTGGTGCGGTTGGACAAAATGGAAATGCCACCCAAGGAGGTGACGGTGGTGCTGGAGTACAAAACAATATAGACGGAAACAATAGTTTTTATGCTGCTGGTGGTGGTGGTTGTATTGGTAGAGGTGATTTAATTAGTGGCGCATCACCAGCTGCTGGAGGAAGTTCTATAGGTGGAAATGGTGGTATTAATAAATATTTTGGTGGTGGTGGAAGTACTGGAGCAAGTCCAACAGTTGGAACAGCTAATACTGGTTCTGGTGGTGGTGGTGGTTCTTCTAATTCAAGTACTGGTGGGAGTGCTGGTGGAGCAAATGGAGGCTCTGGAATAGTCATATTAAGATACCCAACAGCAAATCCAATAACTTTAAGTTCTGGTTTATATGGTAATCTGGCTTATGCTACAACAGGTGTTTGTAATTATCCTACAACAGCTGTTGCTTTGTATCAATTTGAAAGCAATGGTAATGATACTTGTGGTAATTGGAATAGCACATCAGAACCAGGTATAACATATTTTACACCTGGTAAATTTGGGTATGCTGCAAATTTTACTCAAACAACCAGTGGTGTATATTTACCTAAAATAACAACTATTACAAATGATGTTAGTGTATCAGGATGGCTAAGACTTGGTAGTACTACTACTTCTAATGGATTACGTTTTATTGAAATAAATGCAACAACAGTAGGTTATGCTGGAGTTTTGGCTGTTTTTTATACACCATCAAATGGTGAATGGAAAGTAAGAGTAGGAGATGGAAGTTCAAGTGAAACAGACGTTTTAATACACACTTATACTTTAACCCAAGCAGTTTGGTACAACGTGTGTGTTACTAGAGATGATTCTAGCAATGTAACAAAACTTTATATTAATGGATCAGAAGTAGACAGTGAAACAATATCAGCAACTCCAACAGTGCAAGCAAGCGCAATTAGTGTTATTGGTCAATATGTTGGTAGTTCAACTGGGTATGGTTGGTTAGGAGATATGGATCAAGTTAGATTATTTTCAAGTGTTTTAACAAGTGATCAAGTACAGGCTTTATATTATGAAACTACTGAAGCTACAACTGGTACAAGTGGAACAGAAACCTGGTCTAAATTTATTGCCGGTACTGGAACTGTTAGTTTTGCAGGTACTGGCACAGGTAGACCATCCTCACCTACTGAAGGATTAATGAGGGAAAATACTACTACAGGTAAAATGGAATTTTACGATGGATCAGTGTGGCAAGAAATAACAGATACAGCTAGTACTTATGCAAGTGCTTTAATACCATCTGTTAATTTTAATACAGTTATATATTCAAACCCCGGGCTTAGTACACCTATTTCAGTTGGTTTTGGTCCTGATATGGTTTTATTTAAAGAAAGGAATGGAGTAAATGTTTGGCAACTTTATGATACTGTAAGAGGTGATGATTATGCTCTTTATACTGATTTAACTGATGCTCAATATAATTATAGTACCCACCCAAATGGAGACTTGTCTCCTACAATTACATCAACTGGTTTTACTACTCCTCCTGTTACAAATAATGGTATTAATAATTCATCTAACTTTGTATCATATAGCTGGAAAGGCGGAGGTGCTGCTGTTACAAACTCTGTTGGTACAAATGCTAACAGTAGTGAAGTTAGCGCAAATGTTGCTGCAGGTTTTAGTATTGTAAAAGTACAAGCTGACGGAACTAATAATACAATCGGGCATGGTCTTGGGGGTATTCCTGAACTAATTTTTTCTAAAAATACAGGAGTTTCTGGTGCTTGGGGTGTTTACTCGGCTCCTACTGGTATAGGTCATTATATGTATTTAAATCAATCTAGTGCTGTTAATCCTACTTTTGATGGTAGTGTATATCCAAGTGTTTCTTCTACTACTTTTGCACCAGGTAGTGGAGGTTGGAATTTTACAAATGGAAATAATTATATACATTATTTATGGAGATCAATACCAGGTTATAGCAAAATAGGTTTTTATGTTGGTAATGGAAGTACTACAGGACCTGAAATTTATACAGGATTTAAACCAGCTTGGTTAATGACTAAACCAACAACTTCAGGTTATTGGTATATTTTAGATAATAAAAGAAATACATCTAATCCTAGAAATACAGGTTTATTTCCAAATGATTCGCTAGCTGAGATAACAAGTACTAATTATAATGTTGATTTTAACAATACAGGTTTTCAACCAAAAAATAACACTATAGGTTTTAACAACTTAGGAATAACATATATTTATATGACATTTGCTGAATAAAATAAAATATGGCTACAACTAAAATAATTAATGATCTTATCGATTTAAATCAGACTGGTAATACTACAGCATTAAAAGGTTGTGTGGGTACAAATGCTCAACAACCCACTGAACCTACTATAAGTGTAGATTACTTAGTTGTAGGTGGCGGAGGTGGCGCTAATGGTTCTGGTTCTGGTGGCGGTGGTGCTGGTGGTTTTTCTACTGGTACAATTGCAGTTCCAAACAATACCGCGGTTAATATAGTTATAGGTCAGGGTGGTCTTGGAGTTTTAAACAACGCATCCAATGGACTTCCTGCTGGTCAAGGTCAAGATTCAGGATTTTATACTATACAAGGACAAGGTGGTGGTGCCGGCGTTCATAGAGGTAATGGATTGCCAGGAGGTTCAGGCGCTGGTGCAGGTGTTGCTGCTACAACTGTATATTCTGGAGGAAGTGGTGTTTCTGGTCAAGGAAATGCTGGTGGTTTATCATCTGCAACTTGGTCAGCAGGTGGAGGTGGTGGTGCGGGAGCAGTTGGTACAAATGGTATTTCAAGTCAAGCTGGAGCTGGAGGTGTTGGTTCTACAACAACAATAATAAGCACAACAAATGCCACAACAGCAAGTGTTGGAGAGCAAAATGGAGGTAATTTATACTTTGCTGGAGGCGGCGGTGGTGGTGGTTCTGATTCAGCTGCTGGCGGAAATACATTAGGTGGTTCTGGAGGTCTTGGTGGCGGTGGTGATGGTACTGGTCAATGTAGTAATTGTCCTGGTGGATCTGCTACATTAAATACTGGAGGTGGTGGTGGTGGTTCAGCTGCAGCAGCTGTAGATACCGCTGGCGGATCAGGCGGTTCAGGTGTAGTAATACTTAGATATGCTAATACTGCAACTGAAACAATAGCAGGATCTTTAGCGGGTGGAACAACAACTAGTACTACTAATACTTGTAATTACCCAACTACAGCTTCAATATTATATCAATTTGAAGATAATGCTAATAATACTTGCTCTGGTGGAACTTATGACGCAACGGCTGGCGCAAATGTTTCTTATTCAGCAAGTGGTAAATACGGAAAAGCGGTTGAATTTACCGCCTCTACAGCAAGCGCAGCTGACGTTATTACAGTGCCAGATGCTATTGCAAACCTTATAATTAATGACTTTACTATATCTTTTTGGATGAAGCCAGATAATTTAAATTATGCAAGCCAAGGTTATGTAAATCCAATTGGTTTTCAAAAAGGAAGAAGGTTTTATATAGACATTTCTAGTGCTGGAGCTATAAGTAGTTATAATGGAAATAGTGTTTTAACTTCAAGTGATGGTGTTATTACTACTGGGGCTTGGTTTAATGTAGTTTATACGCAAAGTTCTTCCACTGGAAGAGTTCTTTATGTAAACGGAATGTCAGTAGCAAGCGATGGTACTACTACAGATACTACAGTATATAATCCAGGCGGCTCTGAAAATGTAATTGGTGGATATAAATCATCAAGCGCTTGGGGTTTAATGTTTGATGGGTTAATTGACCAATTTAGATTATTTCCCTCAGTATTAACTGCAAATCAAGCAGTACTGCTTTATGCAGAAAATGAAGGTGCAACTAAATTTGATGATGGTACAAATACAACTTTAGTATTTAAAGCTGGATCTGGAACTATTAATTTAACAGATACTTCACTTCCTGGACCTAAGGTAGGTGATTTAAGAACTAATACAGATCAAACATCAGGAGGTTCAGCAAGTGCAATGGAGCATTATATGTCTACAGGGTGGAGGGTATTTGATAATTATTCAACCTTAGGTGTATGTAATTACCCTACAACAGCAACTGCTTTATATCAATTTGAAAACACTCCTAATGCAACATGCGGACCAAACCCTAGTTATACACAATATTTAACTTATAATGCAGGTGTTCCACAATTCGGATCAAGCTATAAAGCACTTTATTTTAAGGGTGGAGCTCAGAATAGTGGGGTGGGTACTGAATGGTTATCTAGTACTGCAATTATAGACTCACAACAAGACGCATCTATATCTTTTTGGGTTAACTTTGACGCTTTTGGAACTGGTTATCAATATCTTTCTACATTTTATGCAACAGGAGATATGGCGATATTCATGGATAATACTGGGTCAAGTACAGGTTATAGTAAAATACAAGGTAATGTATATAACGGTGCGAGTCAATGGGTTCGTTCTCCAGAATTAGTTATAAATACGTGGTACCATGTTGTATTTACAAGAAGTACATCAAGTGGTATGGTTTTATATATAGATGGAGTACAAGTTGATACTAATTCTAGTACAATTCAACCTACTAATCATGGAGCCTATAATGATTCTATTGGTTGTTATGGGTATACACCGGCAGGAACAAGAACAGAGTTTAAAGGTTTAATAGATCAATATAGAGCTTTTCAAAGTATATTAACATCTGCACAGGTAACAAAATTATATAACGAATAATAATGGCAATAACAAAAGTAACAACACCAGAACTTATAGATCTTCCTACGACAATATCAAATGTAGAGACCAATACAGATGGAGTAGTATTACCTAAAGGTACAACTAGTGGTATCACATCTATAGAATACCTTGTTGTTGCTGGTGGAGGTGGAGGAGGATATAATTATGGCGGGGGTGGTGGCGCAGGCGGTTATTTAACCGGTTCCGCTAATTTTTCTGTTGAAGTAAATCACACTATAAATGTTGGAATCCCAGGTGCTGCTGGAAGTTCAGCTAATAAAGGAGGGATTGGAGGAGATTCACAATTTTCAAATATAACTTCTAAAGGCGGCGGCGGCGGCGGAAGCTTGGGCTCTTCTGATAAAAACGGATTACCAGGAGGTTCCGGAGGTGGTGGAGCTGGAAATAATTCTGCCGCTTCAACTGGAATTGGAGGAACAGCAACCGTATCTCCCACCCAAGGTAATAACGGGGGTAATGGTTTCTCTGGGTCTGGTGGCGCTGCGGGTGGTGGTGGTGGTGCTGGTGGTGCTGGTGGTACGGGTAGCACCGGTCAAGCTGGAGCTGCAGGTTTAGGTTTAACAAATTCTATAACTGGAACATCGACATTTTATGCTGGGGGTGGAGGAGCTAACGCAAATGGAGCTAACTCAAATGGAGGCTCATCTATAGGAGGTAATGGAGGAAATCCAGCAACTAATGGTGCTGTTAATACTGGTTCTGGAGGTGGAGGAAGTGGAACAACATCTGGAGCAGGCGGCTCAGGAATAGTTATACTAAGAACGGTAAGTACAACTACAGCTACATTTAGTAGTGGAGTAACTTATACACTTGATAATACCACTGTTGCAGGGCAAAACATATATAAAATAACAGCAACAACAAACTCATCACAGACAGTTACTTTTTCATCAACAGTTTTATCAAATGGTAGACCAGTAACAGGGGGTTCATATATTTTAGAAGATGGTGAATTTAGATACAACAATGTAACTAAAAAAGTAGAGTATTACGATGGAGCTAGTTGGTTTACTTTAACAAGTACACCATCAGTTCCACAAGCAGGAACAACAGCTACTTGTAATTATCCAACTACAGCAACTGCTTTATATCAGCTTAACGACAATGTAACAGACACGTGTGGAAATTACAACGGTACAGCTTCTAATTTAAACGCTTATGTTACTGGTAAGTTTGGTAACGCAGCTGATTTTAATGGGAGTAGTTCTGTTATTGATTTGCCAACTTTAGGTTTATCTCCTTCTGGTAGTTCCATGTCTTTCTCGTTTTGGGTAAAAGGTAATGTGCAAGGAGTAACTACAGATAATTCTATGATCTCATTATGGGGTGATTTAAATTTAGATTTAAGAGTTGATAATTATGCCCCAAATGTTAACAAAATAAATATTGTTTATTATTCTAGTGGTTTTGCTGCTATAGATACAACTTTTACACTAACCGTAGGTGTATGGACAAACTTTGTTTTAACTTACGTGAAAGGGACTGGATTTGTAGTTTATGAAAATGGAGTTTCTTCAGGGGCTCTTGGTTTTACTGGAACATTAGGATCACAGTCAGGAAGTAACAAAATAGGAGCATCTGGCGCCGGAGGTGGGTTTTTCAACGGCTCAATAGATCAAGTAAGAATATTCCCATCTGCATTAACAAGCGCTCAAGTAACAGCTTTAGCAGAAGAAACTGCACCATAACTTAAAAAACCAAAAAAACAAGTGATAGTATAATAAAAACCTATTGTCAAATTAAAACCAAAACCAATGACACTATTTTACCAGACTCATTCGTGGGGTAGTCGCCCGCAAATTTCAGAAGAAACCATAAAACTTTGGGAACATTTAGCTTTAAAAAAGCATTGGAGAATAACCCAGTTACCTAACGGTTTTTATCAAACTGAATACCAAGATCCAAAAGAAGATAAATGGATTGACGTGACTAGAAGAGAAACAATGGATGGAGCTGAAAGTGCTATTGACGCATCAGTCGAGCATTACAGTAAAAAAATTGAATTTCTTGACGGTCCAAAAGTCGTTAAGACCTTTAAATAAAATCAAATATTCTAATTAAATTTAATCAAATATGTCAGACTTAATAGTCAAAAATCTTAATTTTGGGCAAGATGCTCAGGATCAAGTGTTTAAAGGGATTGATAAACTTACACAAGCTGTTAGCTCCACACTAGGAGCTAGCGGTAAGTGTGTATTACTAGAAGATGACAATGGTAGACCATTAATAACTAAAGATGGTGTTACTGTTGCGAATTCAATAGTGTTATTAGATCCAGTAGAAAACATGGGTGCTACACTTTTAAAAGAAGCAGCACGTAAAACAGTAAACGAAGCAGGAGACGGTACAACTACAGCAACTGTGTTAGCACATGCTATTTTAAAAGAAGCCGCAGATACAGGCTTAGAAATTAATTCTAGGGATCTTAAAGCTGGTATAAAGTCTGCTACTAAAAAAGTAATAAAATATTTAGAAGAAAATAGTTTATCTGTTAAAGGTGATATGATAGATAACATAGCAACTATATCTACTAATAATGATCCTAAATTAGGTAAAATTATTGGTAATGCTTTTAGATCAGTTGGTCAAACAGGTATAGTTATGATGGATTATTCTCCTCAGTCAGAAACAGAAGTAGAACTAGTTGATGGTGTTCAATACGATAAAGGATCATCTAACTCTCATTTTATTACTAACCACGAAAAGAAAAGTTGTGAATTAGACAGTCCGGCAGTCTTATTAATAGAATCGCCGGTAGAAAACATAAGACAGATACAGTCTGTTTTAGAACACGTTATAAAAACAAAAATACCTTTACTTATAATAGCTGATGTAGAACCGCCAGTATTGGCAACTCTAGCTATGAATAAACAAAAAGGTAATATAAAAGTAAATGTTATAAACGCTCCTACATTTGGTGTTAATAAAAGAGAAACACTAGATGATTTAGCTATGTTAACAGGAGCTACAGTTATAAATGAAGATCTAGGAGATGATATGGATCTAATACAACCTGATATGTTGGGTACATGCTTAAAATCTACTACTACAGAAAAAGATACTGTAATACAAGTGGGTGAACCTTCAGAAGAAATTTTAAGTATTATTACCCACATTAAACAGGAGTTATCCGATGGACCAATACCGAGTAAAATAATAGCACTAGAAAAAAGACTTGCTAGATTATCAGCTAAAATAGCTATAGTTAAAGTAGGCGCTAATTCAGATATAGAGCTTAAAGAAAAAGCAGATAGAGTAGAAGATGCAATATGCGCTACTAAAGCTGCTATCAAAGAAGGTATTGTGCCGGGTGGTGGCGTTGCATTATTAAATGCTTATGAAAAAATTAAGCCTAAAAACCCAGCGGAAGAAATACTATTAAAAGCAATAACAGCTCCTTTTAAAGTTATACTTGATAATGCTGGAATACTTGTTCCTAATAATAGTTTAGATGAATTATTAAAAAACTTAAAAGGAAAAGGTATAAATGTTATAACAGAAAAATCTGTTGACATGATTAAGGCTGGAATAATAGATCCTTTATTAGTTACTAAAAGTGCATTAACAAATGCTGTGTCTGTAGCTACAACAATACTATCAACTGATTGTGTTATTAATAACTTAAGACAATGAAAGCGATAGGAAACAATATAATAATAAAAATTGACAAAACCATTAATGATAAAACAAAAGGTGGTTTAATGATTATTGAAAAAGACAGAGAGGATATAAGATATAAGAAAGCTACTATATTTTCAATAAGTAGTGATATTAAAGGTCTTAAAAAAGATGATATTATTTATTATGATAAACACGCTGGTCACGGCGTAGAGTTTGATAAAGAAAAATATACGGTTATAAAATTACAAGATGTCGTAGTTGTGCTATGAGAAAATTAGATGCAAGCGACATAAAAGAATTAAACTTATTAAAGCATTATAGATTAATTCGTAAATGGGCTTGTAGAAACAACAATTTAAACGATGCAGATTTGGAGTTGTTAATATACTTTGATTGCATGGGATTATTTACAAAACAAGATTTTAAGATCGGTACTTATGCTTACAGTTGGGACAACAGACGCTGGAACAAAATGATAAAAAACGACTGGGTGGTTGTGTGGAGAAAACGAAACAGAACTACTCAAAAGTATCACATCTATAAAGTTTCTTTCAAGTGTAAACAACTAATAGCTAGGATGTACCGAATTATGCTAGGAGATGAAGATGTGCCTATTAGTAAGAGAAGAAACAAAATAATGCGAGGTGAAACATACACAGACAAAGTATTAATAGCGGCAATTAAAAATGTTAATAATGACAAAACAAGATGAAAAGTAAAAGTCCTTTCCAAAAACGAAGTCCATTAAAATCAATGAGGCCAGGTGATTTAGGTTCTCAATATTTAAGTGGAGAATTAAAAGCCCCAGAGAGAGATACTTATACTTATGATCCAACTGAGGGCTTTGATTTTGGCGTTGGAACTCCTAGACCTGTAGGAAACACTCCATTTCAAACTACCACTGACCCTAACGCTTTTGTAGGAGAAACAACATCTCAACAAAGAACAGCAGAACAAATGAGAGCCTCAAACGAACTTAGAGTTGAAGCTGGTGGTACAAGAGGTCAAGC
>Ga0209337_1001768_pt1 | contig 16146 bp, 39 predicted proteins | sample LinPmetageLP53_FD_184044 | JGI IMG/M metagenome (GOLD analysis project Ga0209337, IMG submission 184044) | Marine viral communities from the Pacific Ocean - LP-53 (SPAdes) (version 2) | ecosystem: Environmental > Aquatic > Marine > Oceanic | place: Pacific Ocean | collected 2010-02-08
TTTCTAATTTTTCAGTAGTCTTATATAAATCTTCCACCAACATAAATTGTTCTTGATCGGTTGGTAATTGTTCACTTTTTTTAAGTAGATCAGCTTGGAATAATTCTCTTGATGTTTCAAGACTTGTTAATCTGGCTGTTACTTCTGTGTAACCAATTACGCCTGAAATTATTATTGCTAAAATTCCCAACATATTCTTGATTGGCATACTTACTGGTGTGTTTTCACTTATTTTCATTTGTCAGATTCCAATTCAATTTTTTTAAGTTCTTCTATTTGAATTGATTGATCTATTTTTTTTCTTTTTTTCATTCGTTTTACATATGTTTTATAATCTGGTCTTTCAAAATCATATTTATTCCATAAAGCTAAAGCATCATTTCCGATTTTTCCTGAAATTGGGCATGGAGTTCCAGCTTGTATCATTGATTCAAAAACACGTTCATCTTGGCAAAGTATAGCAACTGCTGCAACTTTCATTCCAAAATCATTTAAAATTCTAGCAAGTTTAAGTCTTTCACAATTTTTATCAATAAAATGCTTTCCACCAGTTAAACCTAATCCAAATGTTTGTACACCCAATGATGCACCTGTACTACATACATCTTGCGTCATACTGTTATATGATGGTGCAGAAGCTGTTGGTGGAGCTGATTTTATATTAGATGTAGAACTATTGGTACTTGTAGTTGTAGATGTACTACCACTTTCGTAAGTTGTAGCACCCCCAGTATATCCACCTTCAATTGCAGTATTTGATCCAGATGTATTACTTTGTGTAGAACCACTATGAGCTGGGCCACCAAATAATGCTAACAAACAAATTAATACAATTAATACACCTGTAAAATAATAGTTCATCCTACTAATCTCCATTTTTTATCTCATTCTCATATGTTTTATCATCAGCTTTATTTCTACAATCACATTTTTCACAAGGACACATTCCATATTCATCTGCATGAAATTGTCCATCACAATGACATTGATGATGACATTTAGAGCATTTTCTATTCATACTATCTACCTTGCCCTTTATATTTCTTAAAAGTTGAACTTTTATTTAATGACTTACTATGCCTACGAGGTCTTTTGCGGGGTTTATCTCTAGGAATATAAGTTGAAAAATTTAGTTTTGCCATAACACAATTATAGCATTATTTATATTTTTGTATATATTTTCTGCGTAACTTCCTAGGTGTTGTCAACGCAAAAATTTCAGCTTCTGTCATATGTTCTTTATCATCAAAGCCATTATGGTGCGTTTTAGTAACTTCATATCTATCAACAAGAACATACCTATATATATGATTACCCTTTTGAAAATGTAGTAAAGCATTCGGTTTAGCTATTTGTACAAACTTACGCATTTTTTAAGTATCTTTCTTTTATTTGTTTAGGAGTTAGATTTTGTTCTTCCTTTGTTCTTTTAAGTTCGGGGTCAATTTTATTATGATCTATAACATCTACTAAAGCATATCTATATACCTTATAACCACTACCTTCCCATTGGAAGTGTAATAATTCTGGGGGTTTGTTATATTGTCCCAAACATATAGGATCATATCGTGAATTATTAATAGTCATTAGATAGTAGTATATTAAAATTACGTTTATTCAACCTATTAACTTTGGTTAATATTAATAAATACCCACCGCTGTGCGGAGAGATGCATTATTGTAGTAGGCAAAGTGAAGTTTTGGGGGTGGGGGTGTGTTGAATGCTCTTTATTTTTGAAGAATGATAATCTTCTCTATGCGTCATGTAGAGCTATCATCCTCATTACTAGCAAGACAATGGTAGAATGTAGCAGATAAGGAGAGATTGCCCCTGTGTGTGCGTGTGTGTGGGTGCGAAAGGGTATTCTCGCCCATTGTCTGATGTTATGAGCCTGTTTGTCCCGGCGGGGCTTGTCCCGGTGGCTTGTCTCTTGCTCTCTCTCTATGTGTTTAGTTGATGTCTGTCTTAGGTATATTGAGAGTATGCACCAGATGATCTAATTCAGCCCGCAACTCTTGATCTGTCTTCCTATGTGTTACGTCTTCAATCTTCGTGGTTGTTTGGTAGCCTGTTCTATCAAGTAAAGAGTTCACCGCTTGTAATCTTGTGCTTGGTGGTATCTTGGGATCACTCACCAACTTGGTCAAGACTTCCACCGCAATAGGTACTGATCCGCTTAATATCTTCTTTGTAGCTGTTTCAATCTCGGATTGGAGTTTATTTTTTAATTCATAGCCTTGCTGTTCAGCAGTTGCTTTTGAATATCCCGCCTTAATACATGAGGCCGTTGCGTTGCCTGTAGAACTAAAGTATTCAATGAATAATTTTTGTTTATCTGTGAGGTTTCTAATCATATTCGGGGTATTATAACCTAAAGCTATTAAAAGAACAATACATGAACAAATAATAATTTATTTTATGGGTTGACACCTATTTAATAATGATTAAATTATTAACTAATGTTAATTAAATCAATAGGAGAGAAAATGGCAAAAGACCTAACAAAAGTAAAAGTTTATGAAAGTAATGAGCCAACACTAGAAGAAGCCCAAAAGATAGTTGGTGGATATGTTCAGTTAGTTGATTTAAGAGGTGAAGGTTGTTTGTTAGTTGATGAAGAAGGTTTATTAAAAAGAAAATATGTAAACCCGGTTGCTACTGCACTTTACAACAAATTATTTAAGGGTAATATTGTGGGTGATGTTATTCATATTTTACCAGACGCAAGGAGGGAGTGGTAAAAATGGAATACTTTTATTTAGCTTTAATTAGTGCAATTGTAATAACTTTAATATGGGGGAAATAATGAGTATGGATAAAAAAAGAACTGTTAAAATTGTAAAACAAGAATTGTCAAAAATTGATGATAAAATAGAAAATATGCTTGAAAAAAATGTTAGTGAAACAAATCCTAAACTTGACAAATTAAACACTCAACAAAATAAGTTAGAAATTGAGTTGGAATTTTTAACTGATATTATGGGGGAAAAATAATGCACCCAATATTAACGGCAATCGCATTTGCTTTGTGTTTTGCATTTATGTTTTTAGGTATTATTATAGCTATGCATTTAAATGTGTGGCTTGGCTTATTATTAACCGCAGTGGGTGGGATCAAGTTTTGGTCTTATTTACCGCAATTAAACTAGGAGAATATATGTCATATCAAATTAATCATATGAGATTAAACGGAGATAATAAACATTATTGGGCTAATCAGTTAAAAGAGTTTGCTGATTTTTTTGTAGGTAAATTATGGGGATCAAGCCACCCTAGAACTATCACCGAAGTACAATTCGGAAAACGAGATACAAGGGGCGGTTTTAGTATTTCGCTTGTAGATGAAAAACACTGTATTCCTAGACAGAAACATTTTTCAAGTAAAGATGCCTTGCTAGGTTTTGTTGAAGGTTGGAATATGTCCGATAATAGTAATATTAATAATTTTTATTAGAAAAGGGAAAAAATGACAACATTTAATATTAGTCCTGACCCTATTGCATCAATCAAAGAATATTCTATTGATGAGAATGGTAAGCGGGTTTTAATTAAAGACCCGCTAACAATCAAAGAAGATAATTTTTTAGATAATCTTGGTTTAAGTCGTGATGATTTAGATGATAGCGGGGATATGCTAGACGATTTAAAACAAATTGCGGGGTTTGATGAAATATAGTTTTAAAATAACAAAGGGGGTTTATGTCTTAAAAACTAAATCAAACACTATAACGGGGCGATCATTTTTTGATTGCCTCGTAAAACTTGCGAAAGCACCCATACCCATAGGATTGGCTAAAATGAATATGAAAGCCCGATTTAATTGGGTTGAAGATAAACTAAAACATAAGGGAAAAATATGACACAACTAAATGACGAACACTTAGAAGTACACAGTAAGAATAAGGATAGAGAATATCAAAATAATAAAAAGTCTTTAGATAATGAAATTAAAGACCTTAATTATGCCATAACTAGATTAGATTTAATTAAAGTTGAATTAAAAGGTAATATTGAAATTGTTTATATAAATCGCCTTAATGGTATATTAGATAAATTCGTTGATGTATTGTCTAATTTAAGAACTAAAAACGGCACTATTGAATTGACACAAAACCAATTAACCAAACAAATGATTAAAAAAGGGTTTATTGAGAAGGAAAGCGATCTAGTCAATTTACATCTACAATTAAAAAAGAATAAAAAAGAAAAGGAAAATTTGGAAATACAAATAGATAAAGAAACGGAAAATTTGCAAATTCAAATAGATAATGTAACTGATGGTTTAGCAGATGGAATAAAATCTAAAAAATGATTATATTTGGATATCCAATACCTAGAAAGTATAATAAAACAATTATAATAGTATTGCTTATTATTGTTAGTATTTTATTGATTGGGTGTTCTAAATTAGAGTTTGATCCTAAAACAAGTATAATTAAATATATAATAAAAAATAAAGATAAATAGAAAGGATATAGAGAGTATGAAATATACAATAGTTAAATATTCTGAAATAGCTAAAGATCCTACTATGCGATTAGACGCTAAATATTGGATAAGGAAAAAAAATGTTCAAAGTAATACTAAAAAACAAATTCAAAGAAAGAGGGTGACTAAATATAAATATCCAAATGATCTTTGGACTACTATTACAGATGAAAATAATAAATTAATTGATGTTAATTTATTTAGTGATGGTAAAGACAAATACTTTGCTATTTATGAAAGAGAAGATCCAAAACAAATGGAGTTTAATAATTGTATAGCACACTATAAATTAGAAGATTTACAATTAATGTATGATGTTATGAAATCATCTTTAGATAAAGATCACGATAATAATTTTGATAAAGATGTATCAGATGTTTCTAAAGTTTTAGATTGGTTAAGAGAATTTAAATTAGATAACCATGATAAAATTAAGTTTTTAAATAAATGGAATAGATGAATAAACAACTACAACAAAGGGAAAAATAAAATGATTAATTACACTTATTACAACAATCTACTAATTTTAAATTTTCTTTTAATAATTCTTTTTGGTTTCCCCATTTTTCAGTAAATGTTTTAGGTGAAAAGTGATAGCCCGTTTTACCCGTATGATGTTCAGGGCATAATCCAATTACTTCATAATTACTAGATTTCTTTCCCATACCTCTAAAATTTTTTATATGATGTAATTGACAAGGTGATTTAGGAAATCCCATTTTATGACAAATAATACACCCAAATTCTGCCATCTTCTCCATGTGATCCTTCATGTGTTTGGTTTTAGTAGTTGTCATAAACAAATTCTTTTACTAAAAAATCTCTAGTACCTATCTTTTTAATCTTTTTAATATTTTTAGTACAAATAATCATTTCCTCACCTATCTCATCTTCTGAAATTGACATAAAGAAAGTATATGCATTTTTTGTTTTTTGTAATAGATAACCTTCTGTAAATGCTATTGCGGGTTTATCTTTTTTTGCGTCTGATATAGTTTTCCATTGATTATGCGATATATGATCTGTCCACCAGACCTCATATTTATCAAATGTATGCATGACAAGTTCTTTAGGTTTTTTACGCACCATATTGTTTTTTTTCTTTCATTTGACTTATTGTTTTTGTTTTCCATGCTTCAAAGTTCATATCAACTAATTTTTTTTTCCATAATAAATTAGATTCATTTTCAATAGCAATAGCCAATGCTTTAATATGATTTTGATATTTAGGATCAGCCCTAGCTTCTCGTTCTTGTGCGTTCACACTTTCCAACTTTCCTGTATTAGATGAAATCATATGGTCTTTCATTAAAGTTGATAATAATATCTTTCTATTATGATCTAATAAAGATAATTGCCCTTTAGCTTTAGCATGATCTTCACCTAGTTTTCTTAATTCTTCCATTTTTTGTTCTAGTACATCTTCACTCATATATTTAACTCCCTTACATTTTGAGATTTAGCCCTACGAATATTACAATATTGAATAAACTTTATAACATCCTTTCCCGTTGCAACGGGGAAAACTCTTTTTGAGTGTGGGAAGTGTCCATATTTTTTCTTAAATGTCCAACTTGCCCATCCTTCTTTAAATCCTTTTTGCTTTGCATAAAAAGTTAATTGTGCATAAAAATTTTCTTTGTCATGTGAGTTAGGTTTAATTTTTGGTAATTCTACTAGACGGCCTTGTTTAACTAATAATAATTTTTCTTTACGAGTAGGTTGATGACTACAATTTGGACAACTGCTATCATCTTTTACGGGCTTATAAACAAAATGGCATTGAGTACAAGTCAAGGGTTGTTTTTCAATTTTTTCTATTATCTTTAATTCTTTTTCTTTTTTACTTGTAGGTTTTAATGTCCATTTAGGTACATCCTCTGGAAATCCATGTTCATATACTGCCCCGCTATGATCTATGATTAAAGTATCAACTTTATTCGGATAAGGTCTTAATGATCTTCCTATCATCTGTAAATACATACCATAAGATTTTGTAGGTCTAGCAAGAATAACACAAGATACTTTTGGCTCATCCCACCCTTCCGTTAATACCATACAATTACATAATACTTTTATCTCATCATTTTTTAATCTTTGTAGTTGTCGTTCTCTCTCAATCTCATCCATAACCCCGTCAATATGACCGCTTGGTATTCCATTATGATTAAAGATATTAGAAATATATTTACTATGTGCTATTGAAGACGCAAAAACAACTGTTGGTCTATTCTCTCCATATTTAACCCAATGACTTACAATATCCCCAACTAATTTAGGGGTATTCATTCTTTTATTTAACTGCCCCTTATCATAATCTCCCGCTACAATTCTAATTTTTTGTAAATCTGGAATACTTGGGGCTACTATTCTATTCTTAACTAGATAACCTTGTTTAGTTAAACTTCTAATAGACCCGCACTCAACTAACTCATCATAGATACCCCCTAATCCCTTGCCATCAGCTCTAATTGGTGTTGCCGTCAATCCAACAATAAAAGCCTCTGGATATTGTTCAATTAATTTTTTAAAAGAATTACTTATTGATCTATGAGCCTCATCTAAAATTATTAATGTTGCAATAGGTTTAATAAAATCTTCTCTATCAATTCTTGCATTAAATGTTTGAATACTTGCAACTTGTGTACTAGCCATTGTGTTTGGACTTTTTTGTGCCATTAATACTCCATGAGGCATTTTAAATTCAGCTAATTTTCTACTTGTTTGCATAATGAGTTCTCGTCTATGTGCTACAAATAAATTAAAACCATATTTTTCTTTAGTTTTAGACATCATCTCACAAGCTATAATAGTTTTACCGCTACCCGTTGGGGCTACAAGTAAAACTCTTTTTTTACCCCTTTTAAAATGAAACCTAATATCTTCAATTGCTTTGTTTTGGTAATCTCTTAATTCATTCATTTTTTTCCTTTAATTTTTTAACATCTGTTCTTTCTTTTGTTTGTCGTTTTGATTCCTTATAACTTTTGGCTAATTCTTTTTTTTCTTTCTCGGCTTCTTCTAAAAAATCTTTAAATCTTATTCCTTGAATAATCTTCATAATTTTATTACCTCTACTTTGTTTGTTTTGGTTGATATCTTTTCCATATGTCATTTACTTGAAACATTATTTCTTTAGGGTCTTCTTGCGGGTCGCATTGTTTTCCAAATTGCAAACCCTCATTTTTTAAATAAGCATAATCCTCACCCCTTAATCTAATTGCAATTAAAATTTTAACTAACTGTCCATGTCTATCACCTTCATTTGAGCCATATCTTAATGTTCCCGTATATTGTCCTTTATATAAACTAGGTGAATAATCAAATTTTCTTACCTCTGGTTTTTTTAGATCATAATGTTTTTTTAAATCTTGAATTGAATAAGGCTCATCCCCATTCATAGTTGAAACTTTTACAGGATAAGATTTAGATTTATTATGGTAAAAACCCGCAACTCTCATAACTCTAGGTAAGTCTTTAACTTTGGGGTCTGAATTAAATCTTGTGGCCAATGCTTGTTGATATAAACTAAAACTTTCTAACGGACAATCTTTAACTAACCAATAACAATGATATTTTCCTTCACTTGTATTAATAATTAAATGTGGCATTAATCCTAATGGTTTAAAATCTGGTAATGGAGAGCCATCAAGATCAATAAACAATGCTCTTACATTTTTAATGTGTTCAGTAGTTCTACCTTTTAAATCTGTTTCATTAACTGTAAAAAATACTCCCGCACCTTTTAAATTTAATTCAGCAAGTGTTTTAAAATGTTCTTGTAATGTTCCATGTACTTGTTTTATTAATGCCTTATTTTTGCCTTTATCATCAAATGTCTGAAAGCTATGTTTTTCACCAAAATACTGCATAAAACTATGATAATGTGACATTTCTGTATATTCTAGTGACATTGAAAACCTACTAATAACATACCATTTTTTGTGTACCATCCTTGTAAATTTGGATCACCATTTACTTCATCTTTGTATGTACTTATTTCTAATCTTATTGCGTCTGCCATATCACCACAATAAATATATTGATTATCATATGGTCTGGTAATTTTAGTCAATCCACAATCAGTACAAGCTAATAATAAAATTGTTATTGTTTTAAACATATTACAATCTTTGTCATTTAATTTTCCATAAATTTATCATAAAACTTATGAGCTAATTTCGGTTTATTTAATGCTTGTGAATAAGCAATAAGCATACCAACATCATAATAAACTTCTTTTATGTCTATTTTGTCATCATCTTTTAATAAACCTTTATGATCTTTTTTTAATGCCCAATATATACTTGATATTAATTTTCTTATTTGTATAACTTCTTTAAATGTGTTTAAATTATGTATTAAATTTGCCATTATTTCCTTCCTTTCATTAATCCTCTTTTAAACTTTCAGAAGACCATCTTTTTTTAGCCCCTAATTTACCCGCTTTAGACCGCAATCTTCTGTTCTTCATTTGTTCTGCTCGTTCTTCTTCTGCTTGTTTGCATATTAATAAAGTTTTACTACCTTCTTTTTTCTTATCAAATAAATGCTCTATTTTTGGAAATATTTTTTGTATCTTATCTAATCTGCAATTACATAATCTGCTTAAAATCTCCCAATCGTGTTCAATATTAAATCCTCTCCAACAATGACAATATAATAAAATATATGCTCCTTGTTCATCTAAAGATAATTTAACTCTATTTGGATCGCTTATCCAATCATTAGCATAAAATTGAAATGCGGGGGATTGTTCGTCTGTTGTAGATTTTCTCATATTTTAACTGCCATATATTTGTAATTACAAAACCCTATTTTTTTCTGAACAAGACCAATAACACCTTTTTCTGCAAGTTTTAAAACAGTTCTAGTATATTGTAATACTTCTTTATTTATATTTAATTTACCAATATCTTCTGCTAAAAAACCGTTATAATATATAAAAGTATCATTCAATACGGCTTGTTGAAGCCATTTTTGAAAATCTGTATATTTATTCATTCTTCTCTCCGTTTTTATATTTATTAACTAAACTCAATTTAGTCAAAAATATTGCTCTTGTCAATACCCTATCTTGTATTGCAGTTGTAGGTGTAGTTGTAGTTGAAGGTGCAGTTGAAGGGGATAGTTTTGCCATTAGCAAACCTATGACAACATTATGGCATTGCTATGGCATTGCTATATTTATGTTAAAGAAAAAAGGGGCAGTTTTAACAAAGAGAGAGCTAAAAATAAACAAACCGCCCCTAATAGACTTACTTTGTAAGTGGATTAATTTGTAAGTCTGGTCTTAAATACTCTATATCAAATTCACCAAGTTTTGCAATCTGATATGCTCTAAATGGCGGTACTACTTTCCATTTTGATACTGCTGGATGTGAAATACCAAGCATATTAGCAAGGTTTTTACCACCATATTGATTAATAACTTCTTTTTTTCGTTCTATTGCTAGTTGATAATTTGTTTTACTCATATTTGTGTATCTTTTTCATGGTTTAAAACAGACAAATATTCTGATTGTCCTTTAACCTCAATTGCCTTATTTGTCATATCTAAAATTGATTGTGCTTTATTAGTATGATCTGGAATAACAGATGATCTATCAATATTGATAATCTCTTTTGCTATTCTTTTTTCTTTAGCATTTAATTCTTCAATTAATTCATCTAAAATTGTAGCCATAATTCTTTTTACCATAAAATATTAACAAAAGTCAATATAATACTTGACTAAAGTAAATAGATGGTATTTAACGATAGTTAATTAATAATAAATAGGAAAAAATATATATGACTATAATAGCAAAAAGTGCAGAAACAAGTTATCCAAAAGTACCAATTGGAGTACATAAAGCCCGTTGTGTTAAGGTTATTGATCTTGGTACTCAAAAACAAGAATATGCTGGTGAAATTAGTTGGAAAAGACAGATTTTAGTTATTTGGGAATTACCCGAAGAATTAAACAATGACCAACCAATGACAATCAGCAAATTCTACAATTTATCTTTAAATGAAAAATCAAATTTAGGAATAGATTTAACTTCATGGAGAGGAAGACCTTTTACTGAAACTGAAAAACAAGGATTTGATGTTACAAAACTTATCGGAGTTACTTGTCAAGTAAATGTAATGCATAAAGATAATGGTAAAGAACATATCAGTTCAATTATGCCTTTAGGTAAGGATGATAAAATTGCAGAACAATTTAATCCTAGTGTTTCATTTGATATAGATAATTATCAAAAAGGCCAAAAAGAAACTTTTAATCAATTATCCGAAGGGATAAGAAGAATGATTTTAAGATCAAAAGAGTTGGATGGAATAGATCAAACGGATAACGGGGATGAAGGTAATGATAACGATTTGGGGGGTGTTCCATTTTAATGAAATACACAAATTTAAGTAATTTACCACAAGCAATTGAACGGGCAGTAATAAATGACCCTTACGAAAGTAATTCGGACATATCTACTACTCGTTTAATTGCCCCACCTCGTATTCGTGTATTACAGAAACGAAATTGGGATTTAATTCAAGAAGATGTAAGCGACAGAATATTCTCTTTATTGGGTCAGTCGGTTCATCATGTCATAGAACGAGCAAAAACAAGAAAAGAAATATCAGAAAAAAGGTTATTCTATAAAGATGACAAGATCACTAATGGATGGACTTTAAGTGGGGCATTTGATTTACTTAATCGTGATGGCCATTTAATAGATTTTAAAGTTACATCTGCTTGGTCTGCTCTATCTGCTTTAGAAAAAGGAAAACCAGAATGGGAAAATCAATTAAATGTTTTAGATTTTCTTGCTAGTAAAAACCCTAAAGAGTTAGTCAATTACAAAACTGAAATAAAAGTAAAAAGACTATCTGTTATGGCTATATTAAGAGATTGGTCTAAAGTTAGGGTTATGACTTCTGATAAATATCCTAAAAAACAAGTAGCCATGATACCTATTCGTAAATGGACATACGAAGAACAAGAAAGTTATGTCAAAGAACGAATAAAAATACATCAAAATGCAGAAAAAGTATCTGAACTTCCAATGTGTACTGCTACTGAAAGATGGAGAAGGGAAGATAAATACGCAATAATGAAATCTGGTCGTAAATCTGCTTTAAGATTATTTGATACTAGAGAAGAATGTATGCAATATCTTACTTCACAAAAAATGATTGAAGGTAAAGGTTGTAGTATTGTTGAACGAAAAGGTGAAGATGTAAGATGTCAACATTATTGTAATGTTAATGAGTTTTGCTCTTACTATATGAAGACATCATTTTGAGTAAAAAACCTATCATAAGCGAAGTAGTAAGACCATTTGTCTTCACAAAAGACCCATTAATTATGGACTTACTACAATCGTTTGCTAAACGATCTGAAAAAGGCATTAAAGAGCATAAAATTACTATGCAAATGGCTAAAAAACCCACAGAAAAATGGATTGATGATATAATTGAAGAATTATATGATGCTTGTGTTTATCTTGAAAAACTTAAAAGAGTTTTAAAAACCCCTAGAAATAAAAAATAATTTTATTTTACTTGACGTATAGTATATAATAAAATGTGCTATTATGACAAAGTTTATATTAGTATTACAATTATGTTTTGCGGGTTCTGATTGTTATCCCCCAATAAGTAATAAAGAATTAGTTTTTGATAAATGGAAATCTTGTGCAATCGCAGGATATGAAAAAAGTATTATAATTATGAATGGATTAGGTAAAATAGAACAAGATAAACCTTTAGTAAGATTTTGGTGTAGTGAACAACATGAAAAAAAAACAGACATCTAGTCCATCAATATCGTTGGATGTTATATCATACCAACTAAAAGAAATTCACACCGAAGTATGTAAAAATAGTAGAGATATAGAAAGTTTAAAAACACAAGTTGCTATGGGTAAAGGTGGAATAAAAGCAGTTTTTGTGATAGGAACTTTTATAGGAATATTAATAGCAATATTAAAAAATTTTAAAATATTATGATAGGATTATTAGCAAAATTATTACCTAGTGGAATTAAACTAGGCATGGATATAGTTAAAAATCGTAATCAAAGTAAAAGATTAGAAAGTGTGGCGGAATTAAGACACATGGAGAAGATGGCCAATGGTGAAGTTGAATACCAAAAAGCTGTTATGACTAATAATAATCAAGGATGGAAAGACGAATTTGTTTTGATTTTGGTGTCTTCCCCCGTAATGTTGTTAATTTGGTCTATATTTTCTGATGATCCTGAAATAATGGAGAAAGTAGAGAAGTTTTTTCAACAATTTAACAATATGCCCTTTTGGTATCAAGCCTTGTTTATAGGTGTTGTATCGGCCATATACGGCCTTAAAGGGGCAGACATAATGAAAGGAAGGAAATGATGTCATTTTTAATAGGTGTCGTTCTAGGGGTGGTTCTGTGCCATTTAAACCATAAATTCAAAATACAAGATAAAATCAAAAAGAAATTTAACGAAATATTACTTTCTTAATGTTAGTAGAGTTAGAGATGTATGATGATCTTAAAGAACAAATAAAAAACCATGAAGGGTTTGTAGATACAGTATATAAAGATAGTTTAGGTTTTGCTACTATTGGATATGGACATTTAGTTAAATCTAATGACCCTTATGAAGAAGGTAAAACATATTCCAAAGAACAATTAACAGATCAATTTAATGAAGATTTTGCAACTGCTAAAAATCAAGCAATAGATTTAATTAATGGTTTACAAATACATTTTGAAGCTCATTGTGTAATTATAGAAATGGTTTTTCAGTTAGGGGTAGGCGGAGTGTCAAAATTTAAAGCTATGTGGAAAGCACTTGAAGAAAATGATTATACTACTGCAAGTATTGAAATGCTTGATAGTCGTTGGGCTAAACAAACTCCAAGTCGTGCAGAAAATTTATCTGAAATAATGAACTCTTGCAATAATTAATATTATTGATATAACTTTACTCAACTGTAAGGTGTTATGATTATATTAAAAGATGTTATAATAAACTACCAGAACGAATCCGAAACACCTCAAATTATGGATGTTCATATTACAAAAGGGAAAGTAGAATATATTGATCCTATTGAACAATTAAAAAATCTCAAAGAAACAATTGACGGATCACCAAAGGAGTTGTATGAACAAACGAATATTAATAATTAGCGATTTACATATACCATACCACCATGAAGACAGTTTTGCATTTTTACGAGAAATTAAAAAACAATATAACCCAGATTTCGTGGTCAATATTGGTGACTTACTTGATTTCCATGCTATATCTATGCACGATCACAATCCAGACTTACCGTCTGTTGGTGACGAATTAAAAATATCTAAAGAATATATTAAAGAATTAGAATCAATTTATCCAGAAGTAACAGAGGTAGATAGTAATCATAGTAGTCTTGTCTATAGACGAGCATTGAAATATGGAATGAGTACACAATTCTTAAAAGGTTACGGAGATTTTCTTGGTACTAAAAAATGGAAATGGATAGATGATCTTACTCTTACAATGAGTAATGGCCAAAGATGTTTCTTTACTCATGGAAGAAGTGCAGATGTATTAAAGACAAGTCAAACAATGGGAATGAGTTGTGTTCAAGGACACTTTCATACTAAATTTGTAATATCTTATTGGGCTAATCCAGACAATTTATTCTTCGGTATGAATGTAGGGTGTTTAGTTAATCAAAAATCAATGGCCTTTGCTTATGCTAGAAATTTTAGAACTAGATTTATAAATGGTTGTGGTATTATTATTGATGGTATTCCTAAACTATTACCAATGGTATTAAACAATAAAGGTAAATGGATTAAGAAATTAGCTTAATTATTTAGGATTGTCTGATTTAACTTTAGCTACTGCATCTTTCCAAGTTGTAGTACCATTAAGTAAATCTTTATATTGCATATCCATTTGATCTTGCCATGTTGGATAAGCTATTTCTCTATTTCTTGAATATGATTTAGCATCATGAGCAGCTTTCAACTCTACTTGTTTTGCTAAAATCTGTGCGTTAGTAATATTAGTTGGATTGTCATCATGCCAAGTAATTTGGTTAATATCATCTCCTTTAACACTTACTTGTGCATCTGATTTAATTGCTACTATTGACTGTGTAATATCATAAAATATCATGCTAGTACTTCCATAACTGTAATAGTTGACATACAATATGCCGATTGAGCATTATCAACATTTGAAGCATTAAGATAAGCTGTGCCATCATATTTTTGCCATTGTACTTGATAGGTAACTGCAGAAGTTGTTGCTGGTGCATCAAGAAACATTAAATTACAATTTCCTTGTTGATAACCAGATCTTCTAGCTGTCCAAGCATTCCCCGCTTGTTCACCACCACCCCCAGTATCTGTTCCTAAATAACTGTCAGTGTTTCCACCTGATATTCTAAAATAGTTTATTCCATTAGCATTGGCATTAACCATACCAGCTAAAGAAACCATAATTAAAATTTTGCTAGAAGTTGCAACAGGTGTAATCGCCTGTGCAAGTCCAGCTATATCTGCATAAGTTCCATCAGAAGTAGTACTAACTATAGTTCCAAGAGTATCTTGTAATACTTGTCCAATTTTTCCACCACCAGCAGCAATTGCTTCAAAAGCTGGTGGTGCTCCAGCACCAGCAGAAGTTAAAACTTGTCCGTCATTTCCAGTAGCGATTGCTACAGGATTTCCTGATGCGTCATAAGAAATTATATTTCCATCTGTACCAGATGCCATCTTTGCTAATGTTATTGAATCATTTGCCACCGCAGCTGGAGCAGCCCACGATATGTCTGTTCCATCTGATGTTAATATTGTGGCAGCACTTCCTTTAGTTAAAACTGTTGTTGCAGCACTTGCATTTCCATAAATAATACTTCCTCTACTTAATCCGTCTAGTTTATCTATTTCTGCTGCCGTAGCATCTATTGCAGCAAGTTTAGTTAAATCTGCTTGTACTAATCCAGAAACACCATCTAATAAATTTAGTTCTGTTGCGGTAGAAGTTACTGCTACATCTTCATTTATTTTTGGTGAAGTTAAAGTTTTGTTTGTAAGTGTTTGAGTTCCAGCAAGTGATACATCACCTGTAGCACCTGTTGATCCAGTTGAACCAGTTGAACCTGTATCTCCTTTTAATCCTGTTCTTGTAAAGTGAACTGATAATTCATCTGCTGCTGAAAAAGTATTATTAGAAGCTAAATGAACTACTGTAATTTTATTATATCCGCTTTCATCTGAAACAGCCGCAGTAATTTTAAATCTTGCATAAGTAGAACTGTCGTTAATATCTACAACGTGTAAAAAACCTTTAATAGTAGAAGTTGAAGATCCCCACGTTGCAGTATCTACTTGTGTAGCACCACCATTAGCATCTACATCATCAATATAAATTTCTGTAACATTTGCATAAGTAGCATTATTAAATGCTATATCTCCAGCTCCCGGGTCTGCATCACTTGTACCACTATCAAATTTATAAAAGTAACCCGGAATTGCACCATCTTCACCACTTGCTGAAAATGCTATCCAAACTTTGTCATCTGCTGCTAAAGTTCCAGAACCATCAATATAAACTAATGTAGCTTTTGTATAACCAGAAGCATCTGTTACAGCTCCAGTTATTTTAAAAGTATGCCAAGTATCTA
>Ga0209337_1001769_pt1 | contig 16144 bp, 9 predicted proteins | sample LinPmetageLP53_FD_184044 | JGI IMG/M metagenome (GOLD analysis project Ga0209337, IMG submission 184044) | Marine viral communities from the Pacific Ocean - LP-53 (SPAdes) (version 2) | ecosystem: Environmental > Aquatic > Marine > Oceanic | place: Pacific Ocean | collected 2010-02-08
GTTTAACTTCAACCGATACTTCCTGGGCAAGGGAAGCAATGACAGCGGCATCGTCGTGGAACTCGGCGAGGTTCGTCGACAGGCAATGCGAGAAGAAATACAGGACTCCAATGTGAACGTCCTGAACACACGCGAAATGCAACAGATTCGCGGGCGATCACGAACCCCTGATCGGAGTATCTACTGATGGCAAGCAACGGAATGACTCTCGTTGGAGGGATCAATGAAATCGTCGAAACAATCGGCGAGTTCCCAATGGTCGACCCAGGCAATGGATCAGCAGATCCTGCATCCGGCGGCACCAGCATCTACAGCCGAGCAAGAGATATGCTCGAGCGAGAAACAAAGCGAACCCTCTCGGAAGGCTGGCCTGAGAATACTGAGCTCGGAAAGAAGATTACGATCAACGCGTACAACGCCGGGAGCAATCCAGGAGAAGTCGCAACGCCTGGCGATCTCAGCAGCTTTCTGGAAATCCAACCGTCTGGCCCAGATCGGCACCGCAACCTAGTGCTCAGGACGACCGGCTCTCCGGCAACGCTGAAGATATACGACGCGGACCTGAAGTCCTACAACCTCTCGATTCGCGATGGGGCTACTTGGCGAACGGAGATATATCTGGACGTCACCTCGAGTATTGCATTCGCGGAGCTGACCCCCTTGCTTCAGGACGTCATCGTTGCCAAGGCGAAGATGACATTCCAGAGGCGACTCCAAGGCAATCCTGCCGTCGATCAGGCACTGCAGCAGGAGTACATCATGGCAAGCAGAGCAGTCGGTCGAAACGACCCGCATCTCGACCAGAACTTCAACATCCAAGACGAGTTCCAAGGAATGCGTCGTCAGGGTGGCAATGACCGAGCTGGCGTCATGAACCGTGGTGGTCAACAGCAAGGATGAATACGCCATTCATTGAGAAAGTTCCCGCCCTTTACCAAGGAATCTCAAGGCAAGCGCCGAGCATTCGATTCCCTGGGCAAGTCGAGGACGCGAAGAATATCTCATTCAACATTGTTGATGGGGCTCGAAAGCGAGACGGGTCGGTATATGCCAAGACGCTGAACTACAGCAACGCAGCAAGCAACATGCCGCGTTCATTCTCGGCAACGGCCACGTACAAAATGCACCGCATTGAAAGAGATGACGATGAAGAGTACGCGATCATCTATGGCGCCGGCGTGTTTCAGGTGTATGACATCAACAACAACACCTTTGCCTCATTTACTGTCAACTCGGCGGCAAAGAGCTACCTGACCTACGGAACCCCCACCGCCGACCAGCTGCGGTTCACGACAATCGCAGACGTCACGTTCATCGTGAATACGCTCCGGCCTGCTGAGTCGACGAACAATGGTGAAGATATTACGGCTGCATCCATGCCGGTCAAACTTTCGCGGACAAGCGTCAGCAGTCTCAAGTTTGATCTTTCACTTGTTGAATGGAAGTCGAGGTCTAAACATCATCAGCTATTGACGAGAGTCTCCGGGTCTGACAGTTCTAGCTTCAAACTGACGTTTGCAGGAGACGTTACCGTCGAGCTTCCAGGGGACGCGTCAGCTCAGCAGGTTGAGAACGCCCTGCAAGGCAATGGGTACGACCCCAACGATTTCCTTGAAGAACAGACATTCTCACAGTTCGATGAGTTGACCAACATATCGACTGAAGAGTCGTATGTCCCGCCAGTCTATGAAACCTCAGACCCTAACGCTGGAACGATTGATGCGTTGGGAATCTCAGGTCTTCCGGCTTTCCCGTACGGAAAGGTCATCTGTACAGGCGGGCCATTGAATCATCGGCCTATCAGGATTCGTTTCTCACCCGACCTCGAGATGGAGCAGCTTGTCCAATTGACCTCTGGTTCAGGTGGGTTCACGGGCACGCTCACAGCCGGCGAGAATCTCAACGATAAACAGCCGAGATTCTGCGACATGTCGCTGTCGGCGGCAGAGAGGCGTATCACGGATATAGCAATGATTCGAAATCGCCTGGTGCTTTCCACTGGTTCGTATCTCGTATTCAGCCAAGTCGACGACTTCTACAACTTCTACATGGAAGAGCCCCCCACGCTGATTGACTCTGATCGCTTTCAGATCCAGATTGCCGGCACTGAGGTCTCCCTAGTAGATTTCATGGTGCCATTCAGGCGATCAATCATCGTCCTCACAAAGTCAGGCGTTCAATACGAAGTACGCGGTGGAGACACGCTCACCCCCGGCACGGCGTCATTGACCCCTACCACTCGGTACGACACTCAGAGCGTCGAGCCCGCACAGTACGGCGACCGCTTGTACATGGCCGGCACGAGCACGGGGTACTCGACTGTTCTGGAATACTTCTATGACGAGAATGCAGTCAGCAACCGAGCGGCATTCTTGACCAAGCACGTAGATGACCTGGTCCCACCTGTCATCAAGAGGATCGTGACGAATCCCGCACAGGAGACTGTGTTCGTCATGCCCACACTTGAAGGAGACACGGGGGCTCGAACGATCTCCACTGCAAACTACAACGCAACAAAGACATGGGACAACGCTTCTGCGTGGGACGGTGCTGTCATTCCCCAGGCGTACGACACTGCACGCATCACTGAAGGGGAAGTGGTCCAGTTTGATGCTGATGGATACGGAACTACAGACACTGGAGCTGCGGCTTCTGCAGCGGCGTCGACCGCCGGCAAGCTGTTTGTGTATCGATCGTACACTTCTGGAAACGAACGCAAGCAATCGTCATGGTCCGTATGGAACTTTGAAGACGACGCATTGCAAGACGCTGAAGTGTATGACGACGAGTTGCTTCTCCTGCGTCGACAAGTCACTGAATCCAACGCAGTCCATTTGGTCTTCGAGAAAATCGATCTGGGCGAGGCGGTTCGGAATGAGACTGGCTTCTCCGTTCCCCTGCACATGGATCACATGATTGTCACGACGGCCGGAACCGGCGGGGGCGAGTCTGCTACGACATGGAACCTCGCGTCTATCACCGGGATCGCCGGCTACAAGGACGCCGGCATCAATCGTGTCGTGGCCGCCAACGGAACAGAATACACACCGACATTGTCACATTCAGCAAGCGGTACAACTGTCACGGTTGCCGCCGACTTGGACAATGTGACAGTCGCGATCGGTAGAGCTGTGGAAGCTGAAATCGAACTCTCACAGGTGTACGTCCGCGACCGCGAGAAGCAACCGCTTCGCGATGGCAGAACTCGAGTCAAGAAGGCAAACATTGAACACCGCCAAACGTCCCAATACACCGCGACGATTTCCAGCTCACAAGCCGGTGCACCATCCAGGACATACACAATGGGGCCGGGAATCGGAACTGTAGAGGTGTACGGATTCAATCACTTTTGGATTGGTGGAGCTGCACCCGAGACCACCATCAAACTGAAATCTGACAACGCCGGGCCATGCACCTGGACCTCGATCGAGTGGCATGGCGAATACGACACGCTAACGGAGTGAACCATGGGCACCGAGATCCTGATTGCAACTCTCATCATTACGGCGGCAACTACAGCAGTTTCTACATACGCGAATATGGAAGCTGCGAAGCGGCAGAATGAAGCAATAGCCAAATCGATGGCGATGAACCAGAAGATGGCTGAGAAGAAGCAGGAGCAGCTCACAGAACGTCGTGATGTCCTGACAACTCAGACGATGGAATACAGCGATGTCGAGGCGCTGAAACTGGAAAAGCAGAGGGCCGTCGCTCGAGGCAAGATCAAAACCGCTCAAGCAGAAGGCGGCCTGTCCACCGGCGGCGAAGGCGTCGGCGTTGACATACTCAACTTCGCAGATGCAGAAAGCAACTTCTCACAAGAAGTTCTAGCTCTCAACACCTCAACGGCAGTCGACAAGATCGACATGGACTACCAATACGGGAAGCTCCAGAATCTGGCGTCTTACGAAAGCCAAATATCCAATGCAATGATGCAGTCGCGTAGTGAGTTCTTGGCGGGACTCACTGGCGCCATGTCGGGCATTGGTACTGGCATATCCATGACAAGTTCTGCCGTGAGCATGGGAGAATGATGATGGCAAAGAGCAATAGCAATAGAAATCCCGGCTATCAGCAACAACTAGCCAACCCACAGGTGTTGATCTCGGCATCACAAGGGTTCAATCCAGTATGGTCCCGACCACAAGTCAACAATGATGACTTGAATGCCGTGATGTCAGGACTCAAGTCTCTCGAGACAGGGCTATACCAGGCCGCTCGTTTGTCTCAAGGCAGTCAAGCTCTGAAAGATAAACAGCTAACAACCAGACGGGCTCAGCTTGAAGGAGCTGCTGGCGCCGACGGCGATGCAGAAGGTGCAATCTGGGCGTCGAGATTCGGCAGCAACACTCTGGATGATCCACTGAGCCAAATAGAAATCGATGCCGGCGAGAAGCCGAACGCAAATCGAGACGACTTGTACCGGATGATCAATGTATTCACTGACACGGGAGGTCGCCCGGAAGATGGAATACAAGCCTGGATCGAATCCAAGATCCCGGCAAACCTGACAAGTTTCACTGAAGACATGACTCCAGTGGAGCGACAGACTCAACTGCTTGAGCTAAACGCTTACCGGAAGAAGTATGAGCCAGCGGCTTTGGCCGCCGGGCTGAAGTGGTACCAAGAGCACTACGTCGGTGAGATTGTTGAAACTCGAGGTCACTACGAAGCTCAGTTTCTTGCAATGGCCCCAGTCCGATCGATAAAGTTCGCCGGCCCAACTCAGGACGGCGAAGAGCTTAGCAGCAGCGGGCTCGAGACAACTGGGATACGACCAGGCCGTGGCATCGCAGGATATGCGAAGCACCTGCGTGGTCAAGACCCACATATGGCACAGATGAGCAACGATCAAGTTGCAGGCATTGTGCTGAGAGGTGCAAAGAGCGCAGCCTTCGAGCACCTTGATTTCGATCGGGCCAGGTTATTGATCAGTGCAGTCCAGAAGTCTGGGTTAGCAACCGAAGAGCGAAGCAAGCTACTGCTTGAAGTCGACCGCAAGGAGATCGATGTCAACCTGAAGGAAACATATAGAGGCATTGGCCGGCTTGCCCGAAGCGTCGCTGTTGTCGACCCGGATGACGAGGCTATTGCGTCGTGGGCCGTCGCTGTAGAGGTTGCCAAGGGAAACTCTGAACATGCCCGCCGCGTCACCGATTCGCTCAAAGCTATGGATGGCGAGCGTGTGGCTGCAAACGTATCACTGCATGAACGAAGAATGATGATGAACAGCCTGATGTTGGCGACTCGTCCCAACGGCAAAGGCGGACGCGAGAGAATCCTCCTGCCAGGCGACGACATCTACGATCGCCTGAGCGTGTACACACAGGACATGGAAAGCCAAGCGGACGCCATGCAAGCGAAGAAGAAGGCCACACGCGAGGACAGAATGCGAGTCATGAGCAACTTGACCGTCCAGCTAATGGTTGGCCTGGATCGAGCATCAGAAGACAAACCGTATTTCATGGAGTTGCCAGCGACTACTCCGGGCGGAGACCCATACACAGTCAAGGTCAAGTCTGTAGAAGAACTGCACAGCTACATTCTCCAAACCTACCCAGAAGATGCTGGCACCTTTATTGACGCATCAATGAAGAAACTCACAGCTGATCAGTACGAAGAGATTTCCCCACTGGCAGACGCTCGAAGAGTGAAGTATTCCGGGTATGAAGACAAACTCAAGTTCGACCCAGATTTCCAGTCTCACACTGCTCGCAGAACTCTCTTGAACGATGCAATGACAGACTTCAATGATGGGCTGATATCTGACGTTCAGCATGAACGAATCAAATCGCTCGCAGTAGAACAGCGTGCATATGGCGGCGCCATGGAGCATCCTGATTTCAAGGACGCAGCCAGAGGAGTTGAGGCTGCGTTCATGTCGGCAGCCGGTGCATCTCCTATGACCGGCGGACCAGTACCAACTTGGATGATTGCCAAGGAAGGCGATTTCAGAGCCAAGACAGCATCTCAAAAAGCCAAGCGTTCATTCGCAAAAGACTACCGGCGATGGCTTGCCAGTCACAAGGGCGAGCAGTTCAGTAAAGACCCCGCAATCAGAGAAGCCTGGAAAATCAAGCAAGAAACTGAGCTCGACAATCTGGCGGAATATCACAGCTCTTTCGCTGCATGGGCTGGTGTAGATTTCGCACCACCGACCGCAAAGGCTCGAAACACACGCGGACCTCAACCAGTAAGAACCGACTTCAACCTCTGGACCCCCAAAAATGATTGACCCTGAGAACATTGACAGCCAGATCGAAACTCCTGCAGAGGATTCCATCCCAGCCCCGGAACCGCCTCCAGCAGAAGTCGTCGACCTGGATGAGCCTGAGCTCGTTGCCGACGACCCTGCTCCAGCCAATGTCGATACGCCTTTGGATCAAGCATCGCAGGAACTGGAAGCCCCGCCGGCTACTGAACAAGAACGGCCGCGTGCGGCCGGAATCTTCTCCGATGGTTCTATTCAAGAATCAGAATCTGATCTTCGCGAGCAAGGGGCAGTCGAAGAAACCGGGTTCCAGAACGAGTTCCAAAAAGGCCAAGCTGCCAATCAGAAGTTCGCGATTGAAGATGCAGTACGCAAGGGGTACACCGAAGCCGAAGCCAAGGACATGGTCGAAGGCGGATGGTATTCCGACGGCTGGGACGTCACAACAAACTACGCACCTGCTGAATGGATTCGAAAGGCGACGACCGAGTTCGGGGCCAGAACTGCACAGGTTGTTCATTCTGCTGCAACCGGATACCACTCCAACTTCTTTCTACCCAGATCGATAATGGGCGGACACCCAGACTTCTCGGCGTCGGCCATGAAGTCTCGGCTTCTCAGCGGCGAAACACATGGCGAGAAGATGTACATGCTGACCAGGGACGAGACCTGGCTGCTTGATCAGAGGCACCCTCTTCAGAAAGAGAACGAGGAGCTGTATGACCGCATCTGGGAGTCCAGCGACTATATGGCTCGAAGCACGTTCGAGTTGGCGTTCGGTGTTCCGGTTGTTATTTCCAAGCTCGGGATAGAGCTGGGATACAACATGCCGGCTGATCTGTTGGGCGCTGAGACAGTGGACCCCGAAATGATGATCGGCACGCCACAGACTGGCGCCGGTGTTGGCGGCGAGATTCTGTTCAACATGCTGGCCTACGCGGTTCCGATCCTCGCTGCGCCAAGAGTCCTGAAACTGGCAAATGGCAGCAAGCGAGCATACGCCGCCGCGATGGGTGCAGACGCAGTGCTTGCGTACTCGACTACTCGTCCAGAAGTTGGCGGCATGGGTTCCATGCTTCGAGAAATGGGATACGACAACTCGGTCACTCAGTTCCTGGACACCAGGCAGCTCGCCGACGGTGGATGGTGGGGTCGACAACGTGGGCGATTCATTGCAGCTATTGAAGGCGTGGGCTTCGGTGCTGCCATCGATGTTGGATTCAAGGTCTTGGGCGTTGGACCCAAAGCAGCTCGTTGGCTGAAAGGCAAACAGACAGACAAGGTTGCTGCTCGAAAGATCAACGATGCCGTGATTGCGATAGTCGATCGTGACATGCGAAGAACTGAGCTCCTCAGAGACGGTAGAACTTCAGCGGAAATCGAGCAGGTGCTCATGGACGAAGGCCATGGGTTGCACGACATCCTGGAGGGCCACTTGTTTGAGGCTCAAGCCCGAATGTTGGCCGCCTCGTCCAAAGGCACCGACAACGAATACACCGTCGAGCAGGCTCTGCCAATGGTTCGCAAAATGTGGGAAGCCGGCATGGACCTGCGTCGCACAACATTCATGGGGATGCAACGCGAACTGATGCCGGACGCCCCGAATGCCGGCCTGGTCACATTGTTCCAGAAGGGTAAACCCGGAACCGATCCAACGAACGGCGCCCTGGCCGCAAGGACACTCGGCGAACTCGAGGCTCGAGCAGACATGGGACTCGGCCGCAACAAGCGTGCGGCAAACATGGATGAGAATCCAGACCGCGTTCGGGAAGGTCTACGAAAGAGAGTCGATAACACCGCTTATCTGGACGGCGACCTGAAGGGCAATGAAGGGTTTGGGTCTATTGACAATCCAAATATCACGGTCACAGAAGACGATCTGGCCGGGGTCTTAGACCGAGCCATGAACCGAACTGGCGAAGCTACTTACCTCGAAGAGCAGCTGGTTGCAGATGCAGCTCGTGCAAACAGGTCACCAGAAGGTCGCAAGAGAATCAGAGAAGGCAAAGCCCCCTACCAGTTCGCGATGCCGGATGCACAGTTCATCCGAGAAGCGTTAGCTCTTCCTGACGAATACCGATACTGGTATGAGTTGACTGCAGAAACCTGGAAGCATCGAGTGCGTGGACTGACGCCGGCACAACAGGAAATGTTCTTCCGGTCTCTTTCTCAACACTCAGCCAGAACAAACATCAAGGAGAATATGGATCGTGGCGTTGCCATGTTTTCAGACTTCTCCGGCGGGCGGGCCACACGTGTCGACTCTGTTGCGACAGAGTCAGAACTTGCTGGCACCTTTCGTGGAGAAAACCCAGGGGCCGAACGCTCTGGAATGACAAACTACAAAGTGCCATCATTCGCTCAGACTTTCAACTTTCTCTCTGGGTTTGACGCCGACGCTCCGATGTCAGTTCAAGACGCGATCATGTCGCAGATGTTTGGGATGGACTCTGCCAGTGCCCCTGGCAATGCGGCAATCTTCGAGACGTTTCATTCGATCACCGATGAGTTGACAAACCACTTGAACTCGCAGCTTCTTCCTGGCGCCGAGCCCTATGAAACTTGGCAGGTCCAAGCCCTGCTATGGACTCGAGCCCGGCGGGATTCGACGGCACCTCCCGGATACCTTTCAACCGGCGAAGTTGCAGAAGGATTCCACCAAGTCATTGACGACATGGTCGACAATGTTCTGCCCGGAGCTGGGATTGCAACCGCCGTCGATCCAGAAACCGGCGTCAGCTACATCACTCCTGAGATACTGGCCGACCCCAAAGTGACTCAAGCACTACGGCCGAAGTTGGGGTTCCGGCAAGAGTTTCCTGTCCTTCGAGCTCAAGCTGATCAAGTCAATGATCCGAAGCTAAAAGAGTTTATCGATATCCAAATGCGATACGAGAACATGCTTTCAAGCGGTGAGATGGTCACAGCAATGACCAAGAATGATCGGCTGGTCTACCAGAGGATGGTTACCAAGTACAACAACATCCTCCAGGCATTGCAGTCGGATACGACACAGCCCATGCCAGGCGGCGGGGAGAAGAAAGTCAACCTGTTCTCAGAGCTCAGCACGGCGATTCGAGGCATTCACCGAGTAGAAATGTCTGGGAAGATGACCGATGTAAATGCCAAAATGGGCGGCCAAGAGTTTGGAGCGTTCAATAAAGACGGCGAATGGTTTGGTCCTCTCAGCAGTCGAAATGGAACGATTGGCCCAGACCTGACTCTTCCGCTCGTTCATCTGAACGGCGATGAATCCATTGACTTCTTGGCAATGATTGCCAACGATCTCGGACAGACGCAGCTTTCAGCTTCACAGTTCACCAGACTGAGCCAAGCAGAAGGTGAGGCATTTGAAGCAGCTATCGCAAGCGGTCGAGATGATCTCGATACGATTATTCCCGAGGTCTGGGTGCCTGGAAGCAACGTCAGCATTGCACAGGTCAGGCAGCTGGAACAAGCTACTGGCATGGATATCACTGTTCGCCCATCTGCAACAGGATCAACTGTGTGGGTGAAGCCGCGAGCCGGTGCGAAACTTGAACCCGGCGTCAAGAACAACATGGACCAAGCGTTCGACGACGTCCTCGGCGACAGCGACTGGGAAGTCAACTGGTCGAAGATGGATGAGATCACTGTCTCAGAGAATGGTTGGTTCAACGCAACAACTGGCGAACGTGGCAAGGAAGGCATACGACAGCGGGCCGTCATGGCCGAGTCCAAGATGCTTGCACGTGATGTCTCTGATGATATGGGTCAACCTGAATGGATGGCGAAGCAGCGAGCAGGAGGCTCGGGCACCGCAAGCGCACAGGTTGCGAAGATATGGGATCAGTTCCTGGGATCACCTGAAGCTCGAGAGGAGTTCCTGACCAACGAAGACCCTGCCGCATTCATCCAGGACATGATCGTCTCAGAAGCCAAAGAACTGGGAAAGCGGTTCCAGCGTGCTGGAGAAGTTCCCACCAAGAACATAGTCAGCAAAGCAGGCCGCAAGAAATCGATTGACTTCGAGCGGATTGCACAGGACAATGACCCGGAAGGATTCCAAGATGCCATCACCGAAGCAGTCGAAGCCAGAAACGGCAAAGCCCTCACCGACAAGCAGCGAGCAGACCTCGCAAGAGACTACGTCGACGAGTCCGGGCTCTACCCCTTCAGCGAGCGAGAGCTCGCCCTCCTCGAAATCGCCGGATACAACCGCAAAAAGGTGGACGGAGATTACGGAGGCGCTGGAAAAGCGTTACGGGTTCTCAAAGAAACGCCGAAGCAAACAACAGACGCAGCCAACACAATCATCTCAAGGTCAGGCTACGTTCGTCAACGGCATCACCGTGCCATTTTCGCAGGGCGACGAGACAAACAACTCGGCGAGCTAGAGCAACAAGTCGAGATCGCACGTACTCGGTTGACTACCGAGAATACTGCACGACAGAAGCAAGACCTTGAAACGCAGTTCATGAAGGACCAGGATCAGCAAGTCCTGGGCTCCATGCAAGGCGATGAAGAGTTCGGCAACGCAGTCATCAGACTCGGCCAGGCTCAAACGATGGAAACCGTCTTCCATGAAGGCGCCCATGCCGTTCGCATTCAAGCCATCACTGGACCCAAGCGAGGACAGGTAATCAGCATAGATTCCATTCGTGGAATCGAAGCACACTATGGCGTGGTCGACGGCAAGTGGAATGGTGTAGAAGTTACTCGAGGCGACCGTGTCATCTCTGCAGATGAAGCCTTCGCTGAAGACTTCGGTCAGTTTGTCATGGAAGGCAAAGTCCCTGACGGAATGAAGGAAGACGACTGGAAGCTATTGGTCGCTCAGTCTCGAGATCAGCTTGAAGATATCCGTGCAGGCGAGCAGCTCCCTATGGGCGATGCGGCTATCGAAATGCACGGCAAACTTCAACGCATGGAAGGTCTTCCGATTCGAATGCCGGACGGCACGTATGTCAAAGCTATTGAATGGGACGACGTTGTTCGACGGGTTGAAGAACTTCAGGCTGAAGGCAAGGACTGGATGGATATCCTCGATGAAACCGACACGTGGGTCGGCACCGCTCGAATGAATAAAGAGATCAAGGCAGGCAACACCCCTGGCAAGCACTCGAACACATTCAAGCTCGACGTCGAAACCGAAGACGATATATATCTCATGATGTCCGTGTTCGAGGATCTACACCGCGTACTCAAAGCTCGCGGCGTTATTCAAGGAGACGCAGCGACGCGTGCCGGCGGCATGAAGATGCTCAACGCTTCGATGGGTCGATCGCCTTCACAGTTCAAGGAAACCGTCGACGAACTGCTGTCTCTTCAGCTGAACAAAGACGACTTGGCACAAACCGTATGGGCAGCCAATGCGTTGTTCTTGGCTAAGGCCAGGCAAGCCAGAGACCTTGCCAAGAAAGCCCAGGCCAGTGGTGACCCTCGAGACAAGGCCATCCTTCACAAGGCAATGATGGACTACCACTACATGCACGCCAGTGCACTCAAGACCCAGTCAAACGTCGGCCGGGGTCTGCGAGCGTACAAGCTGCCGGCATTCTTCCCCTCAACTAAGAAACTTCAAGACCCGAAATACGTTGAGAAGTATGTCCGACAAATGGGACTCGATGGACCGTACGGCGACGATCTGATTGACGCCGCCGCATCTATGGATGTTCCCAATGACATCTCTGGTGCCAGCACAATCTTGAAAGCTGGAGCCAAGCCATGGGGATCTAAAGCCCTGGACATTGTCAATGAGGTGTACGTCAACGGCCTGCTCTCTGGTCTCACTACCGTCGCTGGCATCTCCACTATTTCTCCCCTCCTCACAATGACAGTGCAAGGTGGGCAGAAGTTCATGGGCGGAGTCGGTCACGCAGTAAAGACTGGTTTCAAGGGCGGCGGGCTCAAGCACATGGACTGGAGTATCGCCAACGAAGTTCTGCTCAACCTGCAGCGGAACTATGACAACCTGAAAGTCGCACGACAAATGGCTGCACGCACAGCTCGAACAGACCGAGGCATACTGATGCCTGGGCGAGAGCTCGTCGACCAAGGGGAAGGCAAGGCAATCTATACGGACAAGGGGCCAGCGATTTGGCAGGCACTTGTCAACTACACCGGCGCCGGCATACGACTTCCTCAACGCGGCATTATGACAGTCGATGAGTTCTTCCGACAAGTCAACGGTCGGACAACTATGCAGTCCATGATGTACCGAGAAGAAATGGACGAGCTGGTCAAGGCTGGAATCCAAGCTGGGGATCTTGACCCGACCGCGTCCGTCGGAGCCATGAACGCGTACAAGCGAAAGTACCACAGATCGATCACCGAGAAGGTCGAGCAACGAATGGATCAAGTCATGCGTGACGGTCACATTCGAAATGCAGACCAACTGCAACGTGAAGCGATGAACGGTGGTATGACCGAAGACGGTCGACTGATTTCCGAAATCGAAGATGAAGCTGAAATGCTTTATGAGATCCAGCAGTACGCAACTCGCGAAGGAGCATTCACTCACAGTGAGGGGATGTCATCAACTGCGGATCTTGTGCAAGCTGGAGAAGCTGGTGCGGTCGACCCGGTCTTCCAGGCTGACCTCGAGGGTGGCCTTTCAGGCAAAGTCGGGGCCGGCATACAGGCTGCTGTCGACATCATTCCTGGTGGCCGTTTGGTTGTTCCGTTTGTGAGAACTCCTTGGAACATTGCCGAGCGATTCGGCGGCTACATCGTGCCGACTCAGCTTGCAGTTGAAACAGTCAACAGGGCCGGAAGTCTATTCAGGGGCAAAGGCTTCAGAGTAGATCCAGACGGCTGGATTGCCCAAGTTCACTACAAGCACATGCAGGAAATAGGAAGCGGTGACCCTAGGCTGATCGCTCACGCTCGAGGACGCCAAGCCATGGGCGTGGCACTTTGGAGTTCTGCTGCTGCTGCGATCTACTCTGGCACCGTCACCGGCGGCGGCCCGACTGATCCTACGAAACGGAAAGCCTGGCTGTCGGCAGGGAATAAACCGTACAGCATTCACATGCCAGGAATGCCACCTATCAGCTACTCGAAGCTCGATCCATATGCTTCCATCCTGGGCACCATGGCCGACACGGCCGAACTGATGATGTACTACGAAGGCAAGGGTGAAGACCAGCAGAAGATTGGTCTTCTCCAGGCAATGATGTACAGCTTTACAAACCAGTTGAAGGAGAAGTCATTCGTCGCAGGTATCAGTGATCTGATGACTGCAATCGAAGAATCAGACACGTATCCAGAAGGTTTGACCAAATACATCAACCAGATGACCGTCAACCTGACGACGCCGTTCAGCTCTCTGCAGAACAGCATCAAGGGTATGAATGATCCATACCTCATGGAATACCGAGACTTGCTCGACACGTATACCGCGAAGAGCTACCTATCGCTTGGCTCAGTGTTCGGGGCGGGCGGCGAGCTGCCTCCTCGATACACCGTGATCGGAGAGCCGATGGAACGAGTCTCGATCGATACGGCTGGATACCTGAAGCCGCTCGCCAACTTGGCAAGTCCAGCTCGGATCGGCGAAATCAGCGACGACCCGATCTACATTGCACTCAGCAAGCTCGGGGCTCCGCCGGCTGGAATGAACAATACGCGTACGTTTGAAGAACGAAACTTCAACCTGACGGCGTACACCGAGAACGAGGTCGACTATCCGTTTACTGCCAAGGATTACATGGGCAAGATGGTTGGAGAGATTTCCCTTCCGCAGCTTCTCCCTGATGGGGAGGAGGTCAATATGACGCTCAAGGAGTTCCTCCAGGCATATGTCTTGGAAGATGGGCCATATCACGACATCTGGAAGTTCATGGCTCCGGCTTCGGAATCCAGCTCATTTGCCAGAGTTGAGACTGAGCGATCTACTTTGGTCCGTGATGCCATAGCTCGATATCGAACTGAGGCATTTGAGCGAGTCCGGCTGGCGTTCCCGAATCTCTGGAGAGATATTCAGGACAACCGAGTCGAGAAGCTCGAGCACGGCAAACTGATGGCAGAACGAGCTCCAGAGCTCGGAATGAACCAGGTCGACACCGACATGCTTGACAAGGCCATTGAGGTGACCAAACAATCAGGCAACGAAAGCCAGTACATAGATGGGCTGATGAACTTGGCCCCGAAACAGGACACTGGTCCAAAGGGGTACAACCCATGAACACACTCGAGCAACTGAGTGAACTCTATGATTCTGCCCTCCTAGAGCTTCTGAAGAACGGTCGCGAGATAATGGACAACAACGGCGAGCTAGTCCGTGTTCCCGTGTCTGCAGCTGATCTGAATGTGATTCGCTCCAGGCTTCGGGACTGTGGAATCACAGCCGCTCCGACGTCTAACAATCCAATCGGGAACATTGTTGAGGAGATGCGTCGGCGTGGCGCCAAGCTCCCTGAAATCAGCGATGAGCCCGATGCCGCAACAGGCTAGGAGCACAGAATGAGCATCGACGACGAGCCCCGCGATCGCGAAGGATATGCGTTCGTTTTCATCGACTGGGTCGATAGCGCAGAGCCGATAGACAACAGTGATATCGGGATCTACGAGCTACCAGAGCCCCAGCGGATCTTCCAGTGCGGATTTTTGATCCACGAGGAAGAGGGGTACGTTGTCGTTGCCGGCGCCGTAAAGCCAACACTCGAGCAGTTTGACTACGCGATTGCTATTCCTCGAGTCTCAATCAACGCCATTCGGCAACTGGCATTCCCTGGCGAACTGGATATTGGACCCTGATGGCAATCAAGAAGCGGATGGCTCGATTTGCAGTGATTAGCTGCACGCACTGCCCCTTCGAAAACACCAAAGTCATTGACAAGCTGCTGACCAGGCTCTCCGATGGCGGGCCGTATGGCCCACTGACAGACTTCTATCACGCCGGTGATTTGTTCGAATCTGCTTGTGCATCCGTTCATCCGAATGATGCTGAGCACACGCTTCAAGACGAATACGAGTCCGCCTCGAGGCTCTTGAACAACATTCGCGGAGTATTGCCAAAGTCGACAAACCTGCATTTCCTGCTTGGGAATCACGATGACAATCTCCAAGTGAACGACAACCGACGCACGGATTGGCAAACCAGAGAAATGCTTCACTGGAATAGGTCCGAGTGGGCCAAGGCATTCCTGAAGTGGAAGCAGTATCCGTATCGACGGCCGTCGGTACACGATCAGCGTGGCTGTGCTCAGCTTGGTCAGGTCATCGTGATGCACGGATACGACGCGGGGACAAACAGTGATGAGCTCGAGGGACTCAGCACGGCCTGGGCATGTGGTGGGCATGCCCACAGGCTGATCATCCGGGGCCACACACATCGGCCGAAGGATGTTGCCCAGTGTAAGAGATCAGCAAAAGTCGTCCTCCCCTGGTGGACGGCCAACGCCGGAACGTGCGGCCCGACTATTCCGGGGTACATGGCCCGAAAGGACACCAACTCCTGGGGGCCGGCAATCGTCTGGGGGGAATGCAAAGTTGACACTCCATCAAGGTTCGCGGCCGTTGAATGGTCCGCCGAGGTAGAACGATTATGACCCACACAACATCTGAAGATCAGAAGACCTGGAACGAAGTGGCTGCTCATATTTCCGCATTTGAAGGTTTCCCGATCTCAAGATCACGGTGCCAACAAGTCGCCGAGAAAGCTCTCAAAAAGCTAGCCATTGGGCTCAGTGGATTTCCTGAAATCCAAGACTGGGCTATTGAGGCCGGCGTGGAGATTCCAAGTGCAGACGATGCACAGTGAACAACAGCTCGAGCAGTACGTTGGACAGCTGTCCGGTGACTTCGAGTTCTTCTGCCAAGAACTTTGGGAGGCCATCGGCCTTCCTGACCTCGCAGATCACCAGAGACAGATTGGACAATGGTTGCAATCAGGCCCACGCCGGCGAGGCGTGCGAGCGTTCCGTGGTGCGTCGAAGACATGGGTGACCT
>Ga0209337_1001770_pt1 | contig 16143 bp, 11 predicted proteins | sample LinPmetageLP53_FD_184044 | JGI IMG/M metagenome (GOLD analysis project Ga0209337, IMG submission 184044) | Marine viral communities from the Pacific Ocean - LP-53 (SPAdes) (version 2) | ecosystem: Environmental > Aquatic > Marine > Oceanic | place: Pacific Ocean | collected 2010-02-08
GTAGAGAGAGCTATTAAGGGTGCAGGTGGAATTAAAAGATCTATGATTATGAAGTATATACCAGGAATGGTAAATCCTTTTGATCAGTCTTCTATGACTTCCGCTAACGCTAGAGACGGTTTCACTGTTGAGTGGCTAGACGAGTCTTGCATTATTGTAAGAAACCCATTGTCTTGCGGTCAATTAGTTTACGCATAAAATTTATTAACTAAGTAAAGTAAAGAAAATGTTCGAGGAAAGTGTAACAAAACAAGAAATAGCACAACTAATGAAAGGTGCTCCTAATACAGGAATTGTAGAAGTAAGAATGAAAGACCCTAAGCGTACTGGTTCAGTCACGCTTAGGGATTACAATTACGAAGACGAAAACGGTTCAACGGAGTACAGGCCATTTGTAGATGCTAACGGTAACGCTAGAGTTGTAAAGTATACCAAAAAGAAAAAGCTAAATATGCTAAAAGACAATGATCGTCTTGAATACGTTCATTTAAAAAATCATCCTATTTATGTAAGCGGAGCTAACCCTTTGCTGTTACTATATAACTTTGATGATGAAGCTACTCAGTATGTTGCTAGAAAAGATGCTGCTGCGAAAGCTGACAGTATGATTACTAGTCTTAATACTGAGGGTCTTAAAGATTTAGCTAGAGTTGTTCAAATAAGGGTAATGCCAGGTTCTTCAGATATAGTTTTAAAGAGAGCTTTGTACGAGTATGCGGAATCTAAAACAGGTTCGGCAAACAAGCTAGGAGCTTTAACTATAATTTCTGAAATAGAAAGTCCTGATTACGACAGAAAAGTTTTATTATATAGAGCTATAGAGTCTAGGGATATAGTTGTTAAGAACGGCAGATACTTATTTGGTCAAATCGGACTAGGTACTACTTTTGATGTTAGCTTACAGTTCTTGAAGGATAATGCAGATTTAGAATCGGAGTTAATTAAAAAGATGAAATTTAAAAAAGTTAAATAATGACTATAACGCAAATGCACGAATTGTGCGATTTATTAATAGACAAAGCTAACGCTCCTTGGTTTAATGATGACGAGAAGGATAAGTTTATTAATTTAGCACAAATCGAATTTGTAGATAGTTCATACCGTCTTTTTGAATACAACGAGGAAGTTAGAGAGAAACTGCTTCCGCTAGTAAAAAGTAGTGCCTATGGTGCTGCTCCTATATCTAGTATTAATCTAAATTTGATAAATGATTTTAGATACGTTTTAAGTTTAAGGGGTAATTATAAAGATAGCTGTGGTGGGGTTGTTACACGGGCGATTCCACCAATACAGCTTGACGATGAGGTTAGAAACCAACTTGATCCTTTTAATATAAATGACGATCTTAATCCTGGGTACACTCAAGAAAATAAATTTGGTGCTAACTTAATTGAAATAATAAGCACCTCTAACCCTACGGACGTTCTTTTAAAATATTTAAAAACTCCTGTTGATGTCAGTAAAGATTTAAACATTAATTGCGAATTATCCGTATCTTCTCACGAAGAGGTGGTTAATATTGCTGTTAGAAAAATGTTAGGAAACATACAAGATCAATTTGGCTATCAGGTACAAACACAAGAATCAAAAACTCAATAGATATGAAGGCTGAAGATACATTTAAAACGAAAGCTGATATTGCTGAAAGGCTAGACGAACTAGGGGTAGATTACCCAAAAATAAAAACAGGCGTAAACGCAGGAAGGCCAACATCAACTTTTAAAGAACTGTGTAAGCTTTATGATTCTTCTTTTATAGAAGAAGCTAAAAGTGAATCGGTTGTTGTATTTCCAACTTTCAATCCAATGACGTTTAGATATTCATAAAAAAATTATTAATTTAAAATTTAAAAAAAATGGGATATAAAAAATTTCCAATCGTTTCAAACGCATCAATAGGGGTAAACACAACTATTGGTGGCGTAGAGTATGTTAACATTAACTCAAAGTTTTCATTACCTAAAGCTAGTTTTGTTGTTAACACACCAACAAGAATTGCATCATCTGCAGGTAGTGCATTATCTTATAATATTACTTTTGCAGGAACTTATGCAATTAATGATCAGATTAGAGTCACCCTTACTATTAAGGATAGTGCTCAAACTATTATTAAGAATTTTGTTCACACGGTAACTGATATTTCTGTAACAAGTATAGCTGTTGCGTTTAAAACACTAATTGAATCTTCTATTATAGGAGGTCTTCCTGGTATTGCTAGTCCAACTAACTCTTCAGGTGTTTTAACTGTTCCTTCATCTAGTGTTGTAAGCAACAATTTTAGCGTTAGTGTTCACACGGCAAGTGCTTCAGGTACTGTTGCATTTTCTTTTACAGCTGTTACTCAAGCAGAAGGTGTTCCTGCTGTATTGTTAGAAGCAGGTATTGCTGCAGCAGACATTACTTTGGCTACTTACGATACTGTTTTACTTACTTACAAGCAAGACGCTCCGATTCCATTTATTGACTCGGAAGGTAAGATTGTAAAAGAAGTTAAAGCTTTTGTACCTGTAGGTCAAGGAGCAGGATTAATTGCAAAATTCTAATAAACATTTTACTTTTAAGGAGAAGGGGGGTGTTTCGTGCACCCTTTTTTTTTATATTTATTTCATAAATAATTAGCTATGACGTTAAGTGAGTTATCATATAATATTAAAAACTTAGCCTACGCAGGACAAGGAAATAGTGATGACTCTACTTTAACCATTAGGCAAATAGAATTTTGGATTAGAGCTTACAGGGCAAAAGGTATTTTAAATATTACCGATTATGGTAAGAACATAGACCCTCAATTAATTCAAGACTTAGGTGTTGTTCCTTTAACAGAGGTTGACGCTGCTGATTCTGATTGCCCTAAAGTTGAGTGGGGTTGTAAAATAAAAAAGATAGACATTCCTAGACTTGTAGACTTTCCTTATAACAGGGCGTTACTATTTGTCGGCAAAATAGATAAAAGAACTCCTTTTATCTTGGATTGTGCAGACGTAAGTTTATTTAAAGAACACACTGCTTTTGGAAAACAAATGAGCAGAGCTTATCTAGTCGGCAATAGAATGTATTTTAAACTTTATGGAGACGATAGGGATTTAGCTTATGTAAACATAAGAGGTGTCTTTGAAGATCCTGCTAAGGTTTACGAATGGCCTGTTGAAGGTTGTGAGCCCAAATGCTACAATCCTTTAAAGGATGAATACCCTATGCCTTTAAGTATGTACGAGTACATTAATAGTTCTATAATGCAAAGAGAACTAAATATGACTATGCAGACAAAAGAGGATGAGTTAAACAACGTTAAAGAGGAAAGAGGACTTGAGCCACCAGTTAAAGGATAATAAAGGCGTATACACCACTTATGGCGTGTACAGCAACATAGAAGTAAGTCTTAACAAAGACTTACTTAGTTTAAGTGACTGTCAAAAAAGAAAGGTAACTTACAGAGAGTTTAGAAAGGTAATCGGTCTTTATTTTAAATTTTTAATGATTGATTTAATTGACGGCAAAAGGTTTAGGCTTTATAATAGATTTGGAGAGCTTAGGATAGCTAAAAGAAAAGTTGATAGGTTTTTACCTAAAACAAATAAGGTTAGATTTGTTGACGGAAAGTATGTTTCAGAAAGAGTAGATCCTATGGAATATATGAAAAAATTTAATTGGTTTTGGTATTACTTAAACTGGGAAGTAGATAAAAAATGGAGAACTCACGAATTGAAGCAAGGCAAAAGATTTAAGTCTGCTATGATGAGCAGGGTTGAAAGAGGTTTTGATTATATAGATTACACTCCTAAATACAAAGGAGAAGGTATGATAAGAAAAAGAAAATAATATGAACAATCAAAAAGTTTCACTGTATAGAGTTATAGGTAACGTGGTTGGGAATCTAGGTTTAAAAACCGTAAGTAATTACGTAGATGACTTTGCTAGGTGGGCTCAAGACGCTGAATTAAAAATAGGTTCTAAAAATTCTTACAGACATTACGAATGTGAGCTAGAGGTTAGAAATAAAAGAGCTCAGTTGCCGCCAAACTTTTGTTATTTAGAAGGTGTTAAGTTAGGAGACAATTTTTTAAATGTCACTTACAGAGAGTTTAGAATGTTTAACGACAACAACTCAAGCAATCTAGCAAATGGTCAAGCTGCAAATATAAACACTGGCGTGTTGGCTGAATTTAGAAACGACAACCTAGGGTTTAATTTTGGTTACAGCAACAACGTTAGTGCCACTTCAAATGTTTTTTCTATTGTAAACGGCTATATTTATGTAAACAGTTTAGCTGACGGAAAAAAAATAGGCATATCTTATCAAGGCTTAGAAACAGATAAAGACGGTTGGCCGTTAATAGACAAAGGACACGAAGACGCTGTAACACATTACATAATGTGGAAATATAAAGCCGTTGAGTTTTACAAAGGTAAACTTCCTCAAGCTATATTTAAAGAGCTTGAACAAAGATGGTATTGGCTTTGTGCTCAGGCAAGAGGGGATGATGAAATGCCAAATGAAAAAGAATTACAATATCTTGGAAATATGTGGAATCAATTATTACCGTTACCACCTAAACAATATTTTTAATGAAAAGCTCTGTAAATAAATTCAATAAAGGTTTAATTCAAGACGTATCGGACATTAACGAGTCTAACGAGGCTTATAACGATTCTATGAATGGAAGCCTTATTTATAATGACAACGGAAATTACGATTGGGTTACTCAAGACGGAAATAAATTTTCTTTTAAAATAGAGCCTCGTTCTAATACCGACTCAAGCACTTATTTTCCTATTGGTGCTGTGGGTGACAATAATATTAAAATCATTTTTATTGTTAACGATACAGATCCTGCAAATATAAAAAGTGAAATAGGAATATTCGCAACAGATATTAACGGTACTGGAAAGTACAAAACTTTGTTTAACGACAGCACATCTTCTTCTAGTGAAAGGTTAAACTTTAAAACTAAAAATCAAATTACCTCTAGATTTCTTTATGAAAACGATAATCTTATAAGAGTGTATTGGGTAGACGGGATAGAGGATGATAGCAATCCACCTAGAACTTTTACGTTTAAGTATCTTGGCGGTGACAGAGATGATGTTTCTAACTATGAAGCGGTAAGTGACACTTCTGCTAGTATGGATTCTCAAGCCCCTTTTAAAACAGGCATTTTACAATATGTAAAAAGAATTAGCGGAAATTTAAAAACAGGTGTTTATCAATACGCATACAGGTGTATTACAGAATCGGGATATGCTACTCCTTGGACAACTCCTTCAAGAAGATCTTTTTTAACTAGTGACGGTATTAGCAGCACAAACTGGTGTTTGTATGAAATGGAAGGTAGCGGTAACGACACGGTTTACGGAAACAGAATGTTTGTAGAAGGTGTAGACACTAACTTTAAGTTTATTGAGATGTGTTATATATATTCTCAAACAGAAAATATTGTTACAGAAAGTAAGATTTTTATTAAAAGACCCATAGGTAGTTTTACTTCAATGCGTTTTGATCATACAAGTATGTCGGGAACTCCTATAATTTCCGAACTTGTTGCATCAAGTTTTGTAGGAATAAACAAAGCAAAAACTTTAGACATAAAAGGTTCTACACTTTATTACGGGAATGTTGTTGAAAGCAGTGATGTGATTACTGACATCGAAAAAGAAAAGATGCTTCAAAACGTTACTATCAATCCTAGGTTTAGATGTATGAGAAGTGATGAACTTCCTAACAATCGTCAAGACGTTCCCTTAACTCATCAAAATCCTAAAAATGGAACAATTAGAAAATATTTAAATCAAACTAAATATATAGAACTTAATGTTATTAGCGACTACGTTAATTACAAAGGCACTCAAGTTGAAAAAGAATTTAGCGGTTATTGGAGAGGTGAAACTTACAGGTTTGGAATAGTAGTTTTAGATAAGGTTGGCATACCTCTCTTTACTACACATTTAGCTGATTTTAAATTTCCTGAGCAATATAGTGGTAACTATGAATGGGAGCGTTTAAAAGCTGACGGTTCAATCGATAGCACTTCAGCATCAATGTCTGGCGGTGCTAAAGCTTGGTTTACAACTAATTTTAAATCGTCTTTATCGGGTGTTGACGGAGATATTTTATGGGAAGAAGACGGTGGCTCGACTCCTGTCAACCCTATTTCTTTTGTAAGGATTATGGGGCTTGAAGTTTCAGGAATAGATATTAGCGATATTAAAGATAAAATATCGGGATTTCATATTGTTAGAGCAAAATTAGATAAAACTATACTTGCTCAAGGTATGGGATTACCTACTGTTCGTGACACTGGGTCTCCTTCACCAAGAACAAGGCCTTTTCCTTTTGTAAATCAAAGGTGGCAGACTGTAAGTGGTGGAAGTGGTTTTGAACAGGTTGGCTACACTACTGATCACAATCTTGCTTCAGCTTCAGGTGGAGATAACTTTGGATTAAGAAACAACCTTGTAGCTTTTTACGCACCTGATTTTGATTTTGACGAAAGCTTAATACCTATTACCAACACAGGCGACAAGTTAAAAGTTGTAGGCACAAGCTTCTCTCACGCAAATATTACTCCTGGTTTTCACAGTTATGACACTTCAGGTGTTGTTGTTGTAAGTGCAGGAGAAGCAAATCACAGAGCACACTTTACTTATTATAATTGGAGAGACGGCATAAACTCTTTGGGTGTTCAAAGAGACAGGATGAAAGGTGGTCAGCACACTATATCAAAACAATATTATACAGAAAATACTTATCATAATTCTTCGTCTAACCCTTACCCTCAGTATGGTATGGTGACTTCAATAACAAACTCTCACCGTATAGGTATGGGTGATACAAAAACTTACAACCCTACTTTTCCGATAAGCCTAGACACTAACTTGCATTTTAATTGTAAAGGGTATGACGGCCCTGTTTTAACAGGAACAAACCCTGAAGGGTATACGGCAGCAGGTAAAGCAGGTGGTTTTACCCCTTTAACTGACGGATCAAATTTAAGAGGTAAGGAGAAATTAATTACGTATTACGAAACATTAACTTTTACTAATGGTGCTACTAATGTTTGTGGAGCTCAAAATTTTATCAGTTCTACTTTTACTAATGGACTTATGGGTGGTGTTGTTTTAAACTACGTAAGGCCAAACTCTAGTCCTTACGGTGGTTTAACTAAATCTTCTTTAGAGCAAACTAGGTGGTTTAGCACTAATCATTTTCAGCCAGTCGGTCACGATTATTTTACAGGAGATCCTTCTTTTGGTGCAGGTATTTATAACGCTATAGAAATATTTGGTGGAGATTGTTATTTAGATTATTTTGGTTTTTTAAGAACCTATCCTAGGTATATAAACGATCCTGACGCTGGTTTGTTGAATAAAATTGAAACAGATGTTGCTCACGGTGTGGTTATGCCTTATGAAAGTGATTTTAATCACACTATGCGTCAAGCGGCTTCTACTGATGAGCCTATGTACGCTAATGTAGGTGCTAGGCCTCAAGACACTTTTGAAAATATAGGTGACAATCCTGGGTTTTTTTCAAGGGGTCTTTTTGAAAATGACGGCAGTTCTCTTATAGAAGAGTTTAATATAAACGGAGTTTTATTGCAAAGTGAAATAGTTAAATTTTTTAGCTCAGAGCCACAAGATTTTGATTTAGTAAATAAATATCCTGTAAGGTGGCGATACACTAACCCTAAAATATACGGTCAAGTAGTAGATTCTTGGAGAGTTTTTTCTGCTTTTGATTTTAGAGATTTAGACGGTTCTTATGGTCAAATAAATTCAAGTACATTTTTTAATGATCAGATTTATTCTTTTCAAGAAAAAGCTTTTGGAAGATTAAGAGCTCAAGACAGAGCTTTAATAAACACTACAATAGGTGGTCTTGCAACAGGAACAGGAGCTAACCTAGACGGTGTTGATTATATTTCAACTAAATATGGTTGTCAGAATCAATTCTCTTTAATTAACTCAGGAACTTCTTTGTATTGGGTAGATGTTGACAAAAGAAAAGGTATGCGTTTTGCAGGAGACGGAAGAGTTTCTTTATCTGATATGAGGGGGCTTCACACTTTCTTTAAAAAAGAATGTGCTCATTTTGACAACAAAGACAGTCCTGCGAATGGTTATGGTATTTGTGGAGTTTTTGATTATGAAAACAATAATCTTTATTGGACTTTTACAAGAGATTATCATAAAGAGCTTAACCAAGGAGATGAAATGTTAATAAGTAATGACGATAGAAGAGAAGAAAATGTTGTTAGAGTTTATTCAAACAACAGCACTGTTTTTGTAAATGCTAAAGCGTCAGGAACTCGGGTTAAATTTATTCAGACAATTATTAACGGTACTTATAAAAACAACGCTTGTGTTTACTATGTAGCAAATAAAGAGGGAGCACAACCTATTGACATTATAAGTGTAAACGAAGCAGGAACTAGCACTACTATAGCAACTATCAACGGTGGTGAATACTATGAAATAGTTAGGGATAACAACACTTTGCCCTGGACAGCTTCTGAGGTTTCTTTTGAGGATATAACTCAGCACAAAAGCACAGTGTGTTACAATGAAGATTTAAACGCTTTTCAAGGGTTCTTTTCTTTTAGACCTACTTTTTACATAGAGCATAAAAATTTATTTCTTACTCAAGACAAAGATTTTCCAAGTACTGATAACAGAATATTTGTTCACAACATTAATTATAGACTATCTGAATTTTATAATAAAACACATAAAACTTATGTAGCTTTAAATGTTAATGAAGATGAGTTTGCTTCTAAAGTTTTTGACAGTATTAGATTAAATGGAAATGAAAAGTCTTATACTAACTATAGTAGATTTTTATTTAACACAGAAAAACAGTATTATTATTATAACGTACAAACTGACACAAGACTAAAATATCTTGAAGACAGCATACGTATGCCTGTTAGAACTTTAAAACAAAAAGACAGGACAAGAGGGAAGTATATTAATTTTATTTTTGAATTTAAAAACAAATTTAAAGAAATCCCTGTTAAACTAAATAACATAATTACTAATTACAGAACTTCAAACAGATTTTAATTATGGCGGTATTTACAGAAAATTCAGATTTAAGCAGGCAGGAACAAACGATACAAAGAGTAGGTCTTAAAGGCAATAAAAAGTTATTAATGAACGCCTTGGGTTACAACAAGCACGGAGAAAAAACTGCGTGGGGAAAGGTTATGCCACTTTTAGGTTCTGGCGGATTTGTTGGAGATATGGGTGCTAGGTTAGTTGCCAACAAAGTTGCTAAAGGAACTAGTGCAGGAGAAACAATGAAAGCTTCTAATCAAGAATATTGGGCGGCTAAAGGTTCTCAGCTTAAATTTGGTATAGAAGCGGCAAAGCTTTCTGCTCAAGTTGCTGCTGGAGCTGCTGGTGGCGGTGGCGGTGCTGCAGGTAGTGCAGGTGCTCTTGGTAGTGCAGGTGGTGCAGGTGCTCTTGGTGGTGCAGGTAGTGCAGGTGGTGCAGGTGCTCTTGGTAGTGGCTCTACTAGTTTAGCAACTCCTCCTATTAGTGGTGCAAGTAGTGCAGGTGGTGCAAGTGGTGCAGGTGGTGCAGGTGGCGGTCTTTCTTCTGTTCTTAGTGGCGGTGGAGATATAAGCTCTGTTGGTGGAGACGTAAGCTCGGCTATGTCAGGTGGAAACAATGTTTTAGATATGCCTACTAGTGGCGGATTGGGTGGAGAAGCTTTACCTGAGATGAATCCTGATATGGGAGCAGAGCCTTACAAAGGAGCTATGGAGAGTGATGTAGGTCAAAAAGTTGAAGAATTAAAAGCTGATAGTGCGGTTAAAGATACTGAAGATCTTTTAAAAGAAGAGGTTAAAAAAAAGGCTAAAGAAGAAAAAGGCGAATCAGATAAGCTTGATAAGAATTTAAAAAAAGGACTTGATATGGCAAACAAAGCTATGCCTATTATTGGTGCAGGAGTTGATTGGTATCAAAAGTCTAGAGCTGTAGAAAAAGAAGAGGATAGAATAAAAAAGAAACAATTAAGCCGTACAGTAATGGCTGATTATAATTTATTATAAAATATTAAGATATGCCTAAAACATATACTTCAGATAGAGAGTGGATAAAGGATTTACTTACTTATGAGCAAACAAGTGGAAGTCCTAGAGGTGGTTCACACGGCAACTATGGTTATAATAGAACTGAAGCTCCTAAGTTTAAAAATATAGAAGAAGCTGTAGATTATTTTGTAGAAAACGATTTGCCTTTTATTAAAGAGCAATATCCTAGCAACATAACGGAAAGGGCGAAAGCAGGAGATTACATCTTTAACACAGGTAAAGATCCTAAACTTTACGCTGTAAACCAATACCTTAATGATGCAGAAACCCTTGTAGAACAAGCTGATTTAGATTATCTTAACGAGAAAGACCCAAATACAGGAGACTCAAAAAGAGTTAGGATAAAAAACGCTATGGTTGACGGTGTAGTGGGTTTTAAATATGGAGACCCTGCTGACTCTGTTAAGATAAATGAATTGTATGATAAGTATGTTAGAAATCTTCCTGACAAAGAAAGGATAACTAATTTAGATGACGCAAGAAACTTTTATTATCAAAACACTAACGTAGGTAGTGGTTCTTTTAAAGCCACTTGGGAGGGAAGAACAAATTTGTATGGTGGATATGAAGGTAAACAAACCGAAGGGAGAAAAGACGCTACTGCTACCGAGTTAAATAAAAGAATGGCAGAAATGAAAGAAAAGGGTACTGCAGAAGACCCTAATCAACCTTACGTAAAAAAAGATGCTAATGGTAATTTAATTGAAAACACTCCTGAAGAAATTCAAAAAGCTGAAGCTGAAGCAAAAAATTATGTTGGTAAAAAAGGAACTACAGGAGGGTTGACTGTTATAAATGCCGAAGGATTTGCAAGTGCTAACGAACAAGACGCGGAAGACGGTATACCCGAAGGTAAAATGGTTGATGATTCAGGAAACATTGTAGACGATCCTAGTTATGTTCCATCTGCAGATAGTTCTACCGTAAGTCCTGATGCTCCTGCACAAGATGCTCCTGTTACTAATATAACAGACCCTAAGTTTATTTCATCAATAACTAATGGAGATGAAAAGAAAAAAGCTTTTTACGAAAGGTATTACCCTACAGTATCAAGAATAATTGAAGAAAGGGGTATACCTCTTGACCCTAGTGTAGCTATAACTCAAATGGGTATGGAATCGGGGTGGAGTGATTTTTCTCCTACAAAAACAAATAAAAGGGGAACTGCGAGCGACACAACGCAATCTTCTTTTGGTGTTAAGCCTTGGCCTAAAGCCTTTACAAAAAAAGAGGACGGAACGTGGGAAGTTAAAAAAGGCAAGGAGAAGGACGGAAGAAAAGTTATATACGCAGGAACGTATGAAGTAATAGACGGAAAAAAAGTATATCCCAAAGAACCCTTTGTTTCTACAGATTCTTTTGAAGGTATGGTAGATGTTTACCTAGACTTCCTTACTGAAAACCCTCGTTATAAAAAAGCTCTTAATAAAGATCTTAGTGCAAAAGAACAACTCTTAGAAATAGCAAAAGCAGGTTACGCTACAGAACCTGCATATCAAAAAACACTTACAGGTCAAATGGAAAGAGACGCTCCTGTAGTGGAAGAAATAAAAACCAATTTAGAGAAAGATAAAAACTTTTACAATAGTGCTGCATCTACATCACCCAGTAAACTTTATAGAGGTGGAGAAAACAACATTGATGTAACAGCCTATTCTTCTACTGGTGGTTCTGCTGTTGAGGCTGATAATACCTTTAGTGGCTCTGTTCTTAATCCAAGTCCAATGTTAGGTAATGACGGTAAGCCAATGCCTACGGAAAAGTATGTAACAGAAATTACAGATCCTAGCGGAAAAACTCAAAAAATATTTACAGATAACCCTCTTCAAGAAAGAAACATATTAGGAGAAACTTTTTATTCTGAAAAAGGTGGTAACAGAATTTTTAAATTAACTGATGAATACGAAAAAGGAAATTACGTATTTAAAGATTATGAAACTACTACTGAGTTTAACGATGATGGTGATTCAAAAAGACCTTATAAAACAATAAATGGAACGCCAGGAAAAGGCGGTGTAGAAGATTTTAAGACTGCTGATGAAAGAATGAACCACATAACGACTACTGCTTTTGAAAAAGTATTAGATGATCGATTAGAAGGTTTGAGTCAAAAGGCAAAAACAGAAGGTGGTTTAAGTCAAAAAGAATTTCAAGAAGCTAAGAAGGCTTATGATTTAAAAGAAGGTTTTTACGAAAAAAGACAAGAAGATTGGGCTGAAAGAGTTGATGAATACGACACTACAACAAAGTTGCAATATAAGTACAAAGATAAAAAAAGAAAAAACTACATAGAAAACGATAAATTTAAAAATGATTTTGCTAAAAATGTTTTGTTTCCTGAAGCTGAAAAAAGAATGAACGCAGCTGAAGCTTTACAGGATGAAGCGTTACAAGAAGCTGAAATTGCTTTTTCTAATGGAGAAATAACAAAAGAAGAGTTTAATGTAGCAAAGCAAACAAACAAGACTTGGCATAAGGAGAACGACCCAATAATTAAAACTATGGGTGCGTATCGTTATAATATGGATCACGATAAGAGTGCAGCTTCAAAAGACAATCCTTTTTCTACATACAAAGATATAACGGGAAATACTTCTGCATCGATGGGTGGAAAAAGTATAGCTGGAGCTAATTTAGCTATGAATAATATTGATTGGATTGACAAAGAAATATTAGGTAAATACGAACCTGTTTTATCTGAAGAAGAAAAAGCTGAAGCGGCAGCAAAAGACAATCTTACCGAAGATTCTGCAAAAAATAACGTAGACAAATCTACTAGCGGTAATAATGCAGACAAATCTACTAGCGGTAATAATGCAGGTGGTGCAAACCTTCCTGCGAATAACGCTGCAGACCCTGCAAGTCAAGACGTAGACCCTGGCGGTTTAGTTGGTGAAGATGCTAAAACTAATCCTGAGACAGCCGCCTATTTAGATGAAGACTATTTATTAAAACAAAACAAACTAGACCAAGAAACTATTGATTTTATAAAAGGTCAAAAAGAGTTTAACGCTGAACTACCTGAAGAAGAAGCTGATTATAGCAACTTGTTAGGGAATATTACAGATATATCAAAAGGTATCATTGGCGTTGCAGGAGCTATGGAAGAAGTGCCTGAGTATGAAACAGGGGATATGTATAATCAGTCCGTTAATGATTTAACTAGAATGAAAGACCAAGGATTGTCAAAACAAGAATTGGACTACGCTACAGGTAATGCAGAAAAAGCTTTTGAGTATGGTATGGCACAGTATAGAGGAACAAACGCTGCAAGTGCTTTAGTTGGTGCAGGACAGCAAGCGGCTATACTTCAAGATCAATACGGTAAAATATCTGCAGCAGACAGAGGTGTTAGAAGACAGAATATGCAAAATTTTGTTCAAGGTGCTGTTAGAGACGAGGGTATTAATAGGACAAAATTTCAAGATAAGTTCAGCCAGGTTATGTTAAATAAACAAGAAGGTGCTGCGTTAGCTAGGGATGCTTATACTAATATGAATGAACGTGCTCAGTTTGAAAGTCAGTACGGTAAAGACAGTCAGTACGCAAAGTTAATGAATGAGCAAATGCTTTCTTTAAGGGAAAATAGAGAAGCTAAAAAACAATCGGCAGCAAATCAAAAACGAAGCTCTATTGATAAACTTCAAAAAGCAATACTTGAGAGACAAGCTAAAATTGACAAAAACAAAGCAACAGGTTAATAATAAAATGTTTTGTATTATTTTTACAATAAGATAAATTATGGGAGCAGATTGGGGTTTATATTCAGCGTTAAGAGGTCAAGATAACTGGGCTCAAAAACGTCAAGATAAGATGCAAAGTTTAATGATGCTTGAGCGTAGAGAGCAAAAGTCTCAGCAAGACTTAGATAAACAAATGCAACTTGAGCAAGGTATGCAAAACTACTTTGATGAGATTGCTAAGATTGATGCTTTAGCCGAAGATCAAGGTCGTATTCAAGAAAAAGAAAAAGAAGCTAGAAGAAGCATATATAAAGGTATTGCTGCTGTAAATGGTAATCTAAAGGCATATATGAGCACTGGCGGTCTTTCCGCACTAAGCGAATACAAGAGAGATATACTAGGTTCTGACGCTGTTAAAAATGCCGCACTTAATAAAGTTAATATGTCAAATTTTATTAAAGATAAGTCTGAAGGTAAGTATGTGAAAAACGTAGAAGTTGAAATACCTGTAATGGAGGAAGATGGTGTAACTCCTAAAATTGAAAACGGAGAACCTGTAACTGAAAAACAAACAGTTACTATGGAAAAACAAGCACAACTTTTTAGAGACGGTGTTATTACTAAACTTGAATATAACGGTGCTGAAAAAAAGGTTAAGCTAGACCCATTGAAATTTTCTCAAACTGTTAAAAATCCTAACGATCCTTATACAGCTTATGCTGTTACTACAGACGATATGTATAACTACGCAATAGAGCAGGGTGCTAGTGAAGAGTACGCTAAGAAAGTTGCTGTAGAGTACGGTAAGTCTGCTGTAAAAACAAAGCAACCTTGGCGTTGGGCTAAAGAAGATAAGTATGACGATATGCTTAAAGCTTCTAAAGCTGCAAAATATAGCGGTGGTACTTCAGGTTCTAGCAAAACAACTACTTTAAATCAGGTTGGCCCTGAATTAAATAGATTAGCAATAGCCTCTAAGCAAAGTGGTTTAGACAGCGAAAAGGAATTAGGTCTGTACGAAAGACAATATTGGGGTAAAAATTTAGGTTTAGTTAAAGATGCTAGTCAAAAAAGACAAGTTCCTGATAGGCCGTTAAACGCTATAGACCCTATTACGGGTAAAAAATTAAATGTTACTAACGCATTAAATGTTAGCCTAGGAGACCAATATATTGTTAAGCCTGACGGAAGAAAATATATAATAGCTACTGCACATTTTGATGCTGACGAACCAATAGACGGAAACCCTTATAAAGAAAATTGGTTTGGTGGAAATAAGCTAACAGATAAAGACACTAGAAATAATTGGCAATTTATTAATATGGATGAAACCAATATGGAGTATGATAAAATGGGATTCGATGACGGTGCAGATATTGTTACAGGGCAAATATTAATTGATGTTACAGCACAAATGAATAATCAAAATACTGTAGATCAATTAAATAGATTTGTAGGAATTAAAAGTACTTTTGACGGACACGGTGCTACAGGAACACAGGCTATGCAAGATCAAAATATGCAATTAGATTATCAAGCTACAGTTAATCAAATAATAAAAGACGAGAAGGTTTCAAGAGAAGAGGCTATAAGAATAGCTAATACTATATACGCAAAATAATAACTATGTCGCAAGAAGACGTTACAAAAAATGCACCAAATTGGTTAGAAGAATCAGGTATTGCTAGCTATAGAGAAGGTAAAACCGAAGAGCAAGAAGTACAATCTTCTGACGATCAATTTCAAAAAGACCAAGAGATAGCTAGAAGAGCTATAGATAAATTAGGTCTTGTAGAGTCTGATATGGAATCTCAAGCAGAAACTGTATTGTCTAGGCAAAACCCATATTCTGCTACAGGCCTTGAAGACGAATATGTTTTTGAAGGAAAAGAGTACGATCAGGGTTTTTGGGCTGACGCAGGTGCAGGATTATGGAACGGATTAGTAGTTGGTGGTGGAGAAGGGTTAGCTAATTTGGCTCCGACTGTTGCTCAAGCATTAGGTGCTGAAGGTGAATTTCTTAACGCTTGGTCTACTGGCGTTTCTGAGTTTTTTGAAAATCAAAAAATGATTTATAGTGACGCTGCTAATAAAGAAATAGACGGTTTTGGTGATATAAATAGTGCTCACGTTGGTAGAGCTTTAGGTCAAGGTATAGGTTTCTTAGCGGGAATTATAGGTACAGGTGGTGCTTTAGGTGCTGTAAGTACAGGCGGTAAAGTTTTATCAAGGGCTTCTAAAATACACAAAGGATTAGTTGCTGCAGAAAAAGCAGCCACTGGTTCAGCTAAGGTTGCTGCTGCTGCAAGGCTAGCGAGCTTTTCGGGTAGAACGGCTCAAACCTTAAACAAAGCTAGTAAAGGG